>Ga0209348_1000120_pt1 | contig 48320 bp, 58 predicted proteins | sample ETNvirenome_2_30_FD_184065 | JGI IMG/M metagenome (GOLD analysis project Ga0209348, IMG submission 184065) | Marine viral communities from the Pacific Ocean - ETNP_2_30 (SPAdes) (version 2) | ecosystem: Environmental > Aquatic > Marine > Oceanic | place: Pacific Ocean | collected 2013-06-22 | reverse complement strand
CCGCCCTTGCAGGGCATGTCGAGGTTGAGAAGCTCGTCGCTGGAGTAAGCCTCGTCCACCCGCTCAACCTCATGGTTGGTCCACAGGACAGTGATGCCCTCAACCGGATTGACTGCGTCCTGAATTGCGGCCAACTCATTGAGATAGGCGCTGAACGGCTCATCCCTGACTGACGATGAGATGTCGCTGATAACCGTCAGGCGAGTAAACTCGCCGATAGTCTCAGGGCTGATCACGCCGATAGTCGCGTATTGCCGCACCTTGATGCGGGAGAAGCTGGTGCGCTCGCCCTTGCCAACACGGGTGACGCGATCAGCAAGCTCTGAGGTCCACGATACATTGGACCGCTCGTCTGATCGGTGACGATTGCCGCCGCCCTTGACGTTGTCAGAGACCTTGGATGTGTCCTTGCCCTCAGCCTCCATCTGATCGAGACCGCGATCAATCGCCTCACTGATATCGTGCTCGTCCTGAGCGACACCATCGGCTTGCTCCTGATCGTCACCCTCATACTCTGGGGTGAGATGGTAGTCGTGGCCAGCGGGTGCGGGAAGGTCACCTTCTCCTGACATGTTGTCAGTAGCGGAGCCATCCTGCTGATCGTCGCTGTCCTGCGGATCATCGCCGGACTGCTGGTCTGCACCAGAGGGAGAGTCACCAGACTCAGGAGACGGGAACCCGCCTTCTTCGCCCTCAGGCTCGCCGCTCTCAGGCTCTTCGGGCTGATCCTTGTAGATGTCCGCGTATACGGTATCGACAACGTCATTGCGCTTGTAGGTGTCGGAGTACAGTCCCTGCGGGATGGGCTCCAGACCCATGGCGATCAGGTCATCATTGATCACATAGTCGGCGGCGCTGTTGTAGATGCTGTGCACGAACTTCATGCCATGCCGGAAAAACCCGCGTTTCTGGTAGGCCAGACTGCGCTGGGGGTGTCGCAGGATGATGTGCGACACCTCGTGCCCCAGCAGGAATGCACGCTGATCGTCTGACCCCAGACTGCGGAAGAACTCTGGATTGATGTAGACATAAATCCCATCGGTAGCCGCAGTGGGGATGGCATCGGTCCAAACCACCTCGGTGGCAAGCAGAGTCGTGTAATGCACCGGCGCTTTGGTGTTGAGGATGATCAGCGCCGCGATATAGCGGCGCGAATTCGTGAGATCATCCGTTGCGGTGTATAGCTTTTTGGCTCGCATATTACTTCTCCTCAGTGGCGAGTGGTAGGAACTCGGAGAATTTCTCCATGAAGGCGTTGGCAAGGGGCGAGATCATGGGCCACCCCTCATCGACTGATCGGCGAATCAGCTTGGTGCCCAGTGAGACCTGAAGATCAGGGCGCAAGCGCACGATGTAGTGAAGCGCGGCATCCATGCACTCCTCGCTCATCATCACATTCATGGCGCGGTTGGCGGCTAACTGCTGGAAGCCTGTATCGTCCGGCACCATCGCGCCCTCAGGGTCAGCAATAATCTCCTCGCCTGAGGGGACCGTGTCCGCAGTCTTGATGTGCTCCTCAAGCGCGGAGGCGGCAGTTAGACCGATGTTCATCGCCAATAGCTTCACGATGTGCGGGGGGATGTTGTAGCCGTTGAACTCATCGGAGGCCATGAAGGCGTCGAGGTGAGCGGCGGCGGCAACGCCGGAGCGGGGCGTCAGGTAGGGACCGTATTTTTTGGGCACCTCACTGGCGAACCCTGCATTGCAGTAACCGGCATCAATGAACCCGACAAATAGCGGATTGACTCCGGCGCCTTTAGCCCACTCAACCCAGCCGGCGGTGTCCTGTAACAAGTTAACCATAATGCCGCGCCCCGCGATCAGGTGGAACGGGAACTGTTTTGAGCCAGACTTGTCCTCGATGCGGTTGCCGGTGAAAACAACAACCCAGCCCTCGGGCAGGGGCCAGTCGCCCACCTTGTGCTCCTTGCGATTGAAGGTGTCGCCCAGTGACCCGACAACATTGGTGCCAGCCTGAGCCGCTTCATCGAGAAGCAGGACACCGTACTCCTTGCCTGTGGCCTCGATGCGGACCAGTATCGACGGCTTGGACTTGACGGTTGCAATGGTGCCATCGCCCAGCTTGCTGGGCAGGGTCAGCCCATTGACTGCGGCGGCGTCCTCTGCCTGCCCGATCTTCTCGATCACGATGCCGATGTCATCTGTCTGGACGCCGTAGTGGTTCGCCATGTGCTCGCGGAATCGAGTCTGGAAGTACATGGTTTTACCCATTGCAGGGGCGCCGATAAGGCCCAGTGCCTGAAAGCCATCAGGCGAGGCGAGCATAGTCGGAATCATCTTATCGACTTCAGACATAGTTGCGTTGATTACTGTATTTTCCATAGTGATCCCCTCCCTAGGGATTGATTAGTCGAGTATGTCGGCGAGGATAGAGTCGCCGGTGATTATGGTCCCCGCTTGAGCGGGTGCGGATGATATTGGTGTAGCGGATGCAACCCTCTTGAGCGATTTGCTCGCGGTGTTTGCGGCGCGGACAGCCTGCTCTCGCAGGGTTTCGCTGTTCCTGACTTGTTCAAGCGTAGAAGATCCGATGCGCTCGTCCACTATTTCGCACGCTCGGATGAGGCGCACATCGTGATCGAATGAGTCGGTGAATTCACGCAGATTGCGAGAGGCATTTTTTGCGTTCTCGATCAGCGAATCGTGGAGCCGTATGCCGGATGTCAACTGCTTTTCGACATTGTCAACAGCCTTCACCAACTCATTGATGGCTCCGGTCCTCGCGGCTTCAGCCTGTTTTATGATATGGGCATCGGTGCGTGCGGCAATGTCAGCGGCCAGACCGGCGGGTAGGTTCATCCCATCCAGATCGGATGGTCTGATCTGCTGGGGCACGCCGACGTTGATGTAAGCCTTCTCGCGCACAGCATCTGGGTGGGGGATGCTGATCTGAGAGTCGCCCATATCTGCGACGCCGTTGGTGCTTTTGTAATACACCTCGTATTGCGGCATGAATTCGTCAATCCCATTGGCCAGCGCATGCTTGAACTCAGCATACCTAGCGAGATGCTCAGGCGTGCGAGTAGTCGTTATGATGCGGTGGGCTCGGATGAATGCCAGAGTGGAGTTGTAGGTGTAGGTGCGAGCATGCCCCACGGGCCGGTTGATGAGGTCAGCGGCCATGTCAGTAAGGGCGCCCAGTGCACCGATGGTGCCTCCGGCGCGTACCCCATCGGCCACACCCAGTGCGGACTTGAGCGCATCGGCACCGCGCTTGGTTTTGACCTCCAACGAGATGCGGCCCATCGAGAGGGGTAGCACCAGCATGTTGTTGGATAGGTTCTCGATAAATGTACTCATATTGATTCACTCCCTTAGTGAATAGGTTTCGGTCAGCATCAGACCATCATCAGCGCCACTGCTATGTGGCGGACCTTGGGGGCGCGTGGCCCCCTGTTGTTTACAGTGCGACACCGTCGAGCATGACCTCACCCTTGCGGGTGCAGACATCCACGCCCAGAGCGCGGAGCCGTGACATTGTGGTGCGCGTTGGATACTCGCCCAGCGTGCGGGTGTTGACCTCGACCGTCCATTGATCCCGACCGTGGCATGCACCCCAGACTGTGGCGATGTGATTCCCGTGTAGGTAGACGCTGACCTTGGCGTCAGCCCCGTAGATTTTCTTGGTGCTGGTGTTCGCTTGTGACCAGTCGCGGCCCATCATTACGTTGAAAACCATTTCAGATTCAATCTTTCGCATGTTGATTCACTCCCTAGTGAATAGGTTGGTATTGAGCAGAGTGCTCACGCATACCCAACGCCAAGGCGGTGGGCATGGTGTGAAAACTCTGAATCGGTACAGGGTGGATGCTGGGGAACGGCTCCCCGAAAAATACCTCGACGCTACGACCCGCCGTTGGGAACCCCTCGCTGTGCCTCTGACACCGGACTGCTACCCGAATGCGTTGAAGTGGAGTTGATTGGATCGACCAGTTGGATCGGATGCGCTGGCGTGGGGACTGAGTCTCGAGTACCGCGTTACAGTCACCGCCCAGTGGTTACGTCACCAGTGGTGTCACCCTCCCGCAAAATACAGTCGCGAGTCGCGCTCTCCGCGCTTGGGTTCAGCCTCTCATCCTGAGAGCTGGCGGACTTGACGCAGTCCCGCACGACAGCCACCCCGTGGCCATGGGTGGATTATAAGCACATGCATGTCCTACTGACAACAGGTCTAGAGTAAATAATTGTCACAATGTCACAGTGAAGTCTTAGTACCTTTTATAGCAAAAAAAAATTAGGTGTCTGGGGGTGGGTTCGTGGGGTGCTGGCGCCTTGCTGTTAACAAATTAACGAAAAGGCTTGACAAATCGCACTTGTCGCTAGGAAGCCCTGTATGGCTGTCTAAGGCGTTATATGTCTAATGAATACCAGCGTAAGGGGTAGGTGCTTAAAATGCCGTGACGGGCCATTTAGAGACCTGTATGTATGTACAGCGATTTTTGGTAAAAACGACTTTGTCAACACTTTTTATTTCTTTGTATATCAATGACTTATGAGACTTGTATTCGCAATCATATTCTAGACATGTAGTCAACACCTTTATCGGGATTATTTTCATTCTGTTTGACCTTCCGGTATGATCGCCCCATTGCTATTAACAAGTGAGGTAGAGGCATGGGGAAGACGAGAGACGGGCTGACAGCTAAGCAGATGCACTTCGCGCGGTGCGTGGCATCAGGCATGGCACAGGCTGAGGCATATCGGGAAGCGTTCGACGTGACAGCGGAGGGCAGGACTGCAACGCATCGTGAAGCGGCGAGTAGACTCATGGCGAGGGCTGACATTCGGGCAAGGGTTGATGCTCTAGTGGCACAGCGGGAGCGGTCGATACTTGCCTCTTCGCTCTCGGACCGTGAGAGAGTGCTGAGCAAGCTTCGCCATTGGGTGGATCATGCAGAGGCTGGCGACAGCAATCGCATTCGGTCAGCGGAATTGCTGGGCAAATCTATCGGACTTTTCCGAGAGGTAGTGGAGACGAATGAGAGCAAGACTAGCGACGAGCTACTGTCCGAGCTGGAGGCCATGCTGGAGTCAGTGCCCGACGATCAGCCGGAGCCGGAGCAATCCGAGCCGATTCCCGACGACCGGAGCGTGCATTAGCCTACCCCCCACCCCCCCTGACAGCGCGCGCGTACCTGACTGTATATACATAGTGTTCCGCTCAAAAAATTACCTAATTTTGCTCTGTCTAACCCGTAACTTGTCTAATCGGGGGGTATTTTTCTCAGAAAAAGGGCTAGGAATCCTACCCACCCCCATATTTTTCTAAAAAAATCGCCTTTTATTCCAAAAAAAACTAAAAACCCGCCGAATCAGGGTGTCTTACTGTAGACATGTTCGTGTCAAGGGGGTAGGATCTGTAAAATCTGGAGTTATTTCTACCTAGAACAGTCCTAGCACTAGAACAGTCCTAGTTTTCTGGGTAATTACCTGCTGTTTTCGTTCTGTTTTGTTTTATTTATAGGATTTAAGCGAGTCTAGGCAGGTCTAGACTTGTCTAAGGACAGCCATGTTCTGGTCTTTTGAGGCCGGAGGTGGGTCTTAGCCTTCCCCGTAGGCGAAATTAGGCTTTACAACAGAATTTTTAGGCAGAATGCAGGTTATTTGGCTATATCTGGTGCTGGAAGGCGCCACTGTCATCTATGTGGATCGCAAGGTGACGCCTGTTTTGGCGTGCATATACCGCGAATACCACAGAAAATCCGAAGATCGCTATATTTTCTACATACATGTGACGGGCAAGTGCCCGCCATATGTCAGGCATAGAATTGAGGAGATGCCAGCATGAGATTTGACCCTAGAGGCATGACTCAGCAAGAAAGAGACGAAATGATCAGGCAGTACGAAGAGTCGATACGCGATAAAGTGCTGTCAGAAAACAGCATAGACGCGGTCTCCCCTGACAGTGGGACAGGGTTAACAGAAAACCTGCCTAGCCCAGTTCCTGCCGGTTTTGGCAATGAAGGATTTGGTAATCAGCCTCAAATTGGAGACCCTATAACTCAGGATCTTCGGCCTTTGATGTTACCTCAGATGTCTGAGCCTCAGACTGGCGGAGTATTTCCCCTGCCAAATCCGGGCGGGAACCCTAATTTTGACCCAGTTAGGGCGCCCAACCCTTATGCTTTTCAGAGACCGCCGATGTTTGGTGGCGGCTTTGGTGGTGGATTTGGGCGCCCACCTATGGGTGGAGGCAAGGGCGGTAGGCCCCCGATGTATGGTGGGGGCTTTGGAGGACAACCGATGTTCGGGCCACCTCCTTCGCAGATGGGACCAATGAAGGGTGGTGCTCGACCTCCCCAGCAAATGGGACCGATGAAAGGCGGTCCCCGCCCTCCCATGTATGGCGGAGGTTTTGGCGGAGGGTTCGGCGGTCCCTTTGGAGGAGGATTTGGCGGCAACTTTCCCGGAGAAGGACGCCGTAATCCATACACGAGTCTACCCTACACAAGAGACAACCCTCAAAACTATATGACTGACGCCTCTGGGTTGCCGCCCGGAGTGCAAACATTGACTGGGGGCCAGACAATAGGTGGTGTTTTCCCAAGACCACAGCAACCTATGATTAACAGGCAAGATTCCGCAAATCAACTGCTTGGTAGTGGAATCGCAGGTATAGGTCTATATAACCAGCAGACTGGCGGTCAACTCCCACTTGGCGGCGGCATGATGGGCACCACCAACCCAGAAATACCCCCCGGCTTCGTGCAAAATGAAGTACAAACAGGAAACTTCATAGGTTATACCAACCCGCAGACCGGCGAAACAATGAGCATCCCTAGGGACTTTAGCGGGGGTGGGTATGCCCCCTCAGACCAGACAGTGCCTGTTTTCCAGAGACCAGAACTACCTATGATTAACAGGCAAGATACAGGTCTTATGCAAAGCGGTACCGGAGGTGGGACTGGAGGCTTCCCAATGATGACTAGCACGGATGCCTTCGGTAACCCACGGCCCACTAACCCCTACTCAACAGGATTTGGCATGGGATTCCAGCAACAGCCCAATCAACAGCCAATGGGTGGCGGAAAAGGCGGGGGTAGGACGGAGCAGAACATAAATGCATCCTCTGGCCCCGGTATCGGTAAAGGAGGCTAGTTGTGGCAGTAGATTATGACCCCTCCAAGCCGGGGATACAGACCTACGAAGACCGCTACGGATCAAGAGATGCCGGCAAAAAGCGCGTTCAGGAAAAAATAAAGTTCCTTCAGAGCCAGCAGTATGACCCCGAAAAGGACTACAGCAGTGATATTGGTAAACTGTTTGGTTCGTCGAAAGATGAGTCCTCTGATCTTTATTACAAAGGAGCAAGCGACAAAATATTTGGCGCCCTGAGTGACAGGCTAGGACAAAGACAGCAGAAGACAGAAAATAGATACGGGTCCACTGGCTTTTATGAAAGCTACGCGACAGGCATGGGCGGTGGTGACTCCCGAGAGCAAGAAAAAAGAATGTATCGCCGGAATAATGCCGTTGAAGATATGTTCCGAAAGGGCTACAGCCAAGAGCAAATAAACGCTCACACCTCAGGAGAGCGCAACGTATTAGAGGAAGGCCCTAACTTTGAGGAGTACAAAAAAGCGGCACAAAGCGCCGCACAGGGTGAGGGCATTTTTGGTGTAAAAAATGTTCAAGACCAAGATTGGTACAAAAGCTATTTCACTGGCGTTCCCGATGAAGTAGCGCAAGAAGCTGAGACGCTGGCTAATCCCCCAGAGGCGGGGGCTGATTTAGCTGATCAGCCAGCAGTATATAATGCCGTTGCTGACAACTTCCCACAGCCACCTGAGCCCGGAAGCCCAGCAGGGAAGGGCGGGACAGGTGGCTCAGGCGGCGGAAAGGGAGGCGGACAGCCCCAAAAACAACCTCAACAAACTACCCCGTTCCAGTCTCAGAGGGGCAGGGGCGGCATGTATAGCTCTTCTCCTGCCGGACTGGGCACCGGATACTACGGCGGCATGGGCTCTGGAGGGCGGCAGTTTGGTGGCGGGTCGTATTTTGGTGGCTTTGGCGGTCAATACTCTCAACCTTCTTATGGCGGGAAGGGTGGCGGACGTCCCCAGCAGTCAATGTATGGCGGGTTTAGTCAGCCATACCAGCAGTCCTATCAACAGCCTTCTTATGGCGGATACTCCAGCTTTGGGGGATTTGGTGGTTCAGGTGGCGGCATAGGCGGCTTCTACCAGCCAATGGGCTATGGCGGGTACAGGTGAGGCGAGACTACCGTAAGGAGTATGACAACTACCACTCCAAGCCAAAACAGAAGAAAAACCGTGCCAAGCGCAACGCGGCAAGAGCCGCAATGGAAAAGGCCGGCAAGGTAAAGAAGGGCGACGGCAAGGATGTAGCCCACAAAAAGCCACTCTCCAAGGGCGGCGCAAACGAGAAAAGAAACCTAAAAGTCGTTTCTCGCTCAAAAAACCGATCATTCCCTCGCACCAAGAGGGCACGGATGGCCTGAATGTCAGACCTGATATCGCCCGATTTAGCAACTCAGCTAAAGGGCGCACCCGAGGATGTAAAACTCAGGGCGGCTGAGATCCTTGATCAAATCAAGGAAGCCAAGAAAAAAGAAGACGCACAGGACTCCTTCATGGGGTTTGTCCAGTATATGTGGCCGGCGTTCATTGAGGGGCGCCACCACAAGATCATGGCGGAAGCGTTTGAGAAGATCGCACGCGGCGAACTAAAGCGGTTGATTATTAATATGCCGCCTAGGCACACCAAGTCTGAGTTTGCGTCTTACTTGTTACCAGCATGGTTTCTGGGTCAGTACCCAGAGAAAAAAATCATTCAGACAGCCCACACAGCAGAGTTGTCGGTAGGTTTTGGCCGGAAAGTGCGAAACCTAGTGGATTCCGAGGACTTCAAGACGGTCTTCCCTAGTCTACAGCTTAGGGCTGACTCAAAGGCCGCAGGACGCTGGAGCACCAATAAAAGCGGAGAATACTTCGCTATTGGCGTTGGCGGCGCCGTAACAGGTAAGGGTGCAGACCTGCTGATCATTGATGACCCACACTCAGAGCAAGAGGGTCAGTCAGGAGATCCATCAGTCTTTGACAGAACCTATGACTGGTATACATCCGGTCCCCGACAGCGTCTACAGCCGGGAGGCGCTATCGTAGTGGTGATGACCCGTTGGCATATGCGGGATCTGACCGGCAAGATTATCAAGTCTTCTGCTCAGCGCGTTGGTAGTGATGAGTGGGAGCTAATAGAGTTTCCAGCCATCATGCCATCAGGGAAGCCCCTGTGGCCTGAGTTCTGGAGCCAAACAGAGCTAGAGGCTCTGCGTAGCGAACTTCCATCGTCAAAATGGAATGCACAGTACCAGCAAAACCCAACGTCCGAAGAGGGCGCACTTATCAAGCGAGAATGGTGGCAGGTCTGGGAAAAGGACTCCCCGCCCGCATGTGAATTTATTATTCAGTCGTGGGATACCGCGTTCCTCAAAACGCAAAGATCAGACTATTCGGCTTGCACAACGTGGGGCGTGTTTTACACCCCAGATGACGAAGGGGTCACTAAACCCAATATCATCCTATTGGATGCTTACAAAGAACGCTTAGAGTTCCCAGAACTCAAGCGCAAAGCCTATGAGCTGTGGGCTGAAATGCAACCAGATGCATTCATAGTGGAAGCTAAAGCGGCAGGGATGCCACTCATTTTTGAGCTACGGGCTATGGGGATTCCGGTATCGGAGTACACCCCATCTCGTGGTAATGACAAGATAGCAAGAGTAAATGCTGTTGCTGACTTGTTTGCCTCTGGCGTCGTTTGGGCGCCGGAAACACGATTCGCGGAAGATGTTGTCCAAGAATTCGCGGCTTTCCCCTCGGGCGAGCATGATGACTTAGTAGACTCTTCCACGCAGGCGCTACTCAGATTCCGTCAGGGCGGCTTTTTGTCGCTCCACACAGATGAGGAGGACGAGTACGTTGACTATGGTAGACGGGGAGACTACTACTGATGACCGAGATAAGCGCAGAGGTCAACTCTTGGCACGGCAAAGTCGATGCCATAGAGCGATGGCTTAGACCGCTTTTTCGTCGGCACTCTCGGCTTGGCGGGCCAGCTTACTTTGATATCAAGGACTTTCCGGTAGCGGAGACTCTGAATGAAAGTCACGCGGCTATCAGGGCTGAGTTCGACAAAGCGAGAGTCCGCATGGATGATTTTCCACTGTTTCAGGATATTAGCCCTGAGCAGGTGTATATATCCAACGACGACAAGTGGAAGATGTTTTTCTTGAAGTCGAACAACATTCGATTTGAGAAAAACTGCGAGCAGTTTCCAGAGACGATGAAGGCCGTGGATAGCGACCCAAGCATTGTTTCTGCCTACTTTTCCATACTGGACTCCAACAAGATGCTGGTGCCCCATGAAGGACCGTGGTCTGGCGTGCTAAGAATGCACCTAGGTGTGGATATACCTACTGATGGAGAGGGCTGTACCCTTTCTGTCAGGGGTGAGCAGTATCAATGGAAAGATGGCGAGGTTGTGGTGTTTGACGACACCTATGAGCACTTTGCGATCAACCTCACAGATCACCCTCGGGTGGTTTTGTTTATGGACTATATGCGACCGTTACCATGGCCGCTTCATATTCTTAACAAGTTCTGTATATACATCGGTAGGTTTTTCCCGTATTACAAGGTTCCACTCATTAGACACAGGGAGTGGGAAAAGAAGTTTTACGGGGAGGACGGCTAATGGCTTTTTTGCAAAGCAACATCCCGCATTTTAAATGCTGGGTGCGGCGTGAATACACGCACAACCACCAGAAATATCACGGTGAGTTTCTTCATGCGATGGCGATAGCAGTCACCACGATGCCATGCCGCTGTCTGAGCTTTCAGGTCATCTTTACTGGCGCTGAAACCTACGACAACGACGACCCGAATGTGCATGGAGGAGCGATGTGGGCAAGGATGCCCATAACGGCCCTGATGGCCGACACCCCCGTTGAGGAGTGGCCAGAGCCTATGCCGGTGTATGCGGCCCAGCCTTGGGACTGCTCCTCCCGCGAACACGCTGTATATGTCCTTGATAGGGCGACACCGTGTCCGTGGCTGGCAAAGATCGACGGCGAGTTCTATCCCGCCAAGTACATGTTCACGGTGGACTACACCGACAGCGAGATTGCTGATGACCCTGCACAACACAAGCAGAGTCATGTGATGGAGCTGTTAGATGCAGGGCCGTGGACAGGGAATATCGTGGCGCTACCCAACAACCGAGTCCGGGTGACACATCCGGCGTGGTTTGAGACTGGAGAAGGGGCGCCAGACTTCAGACCGTCACAGCATATCCATTACTCCAAGTCGGATTTGGATTACACGCTGGACGTAAATAGAGTGTTTGACAACCTATACGCAGGTAACAGTGATGATGAAGAAGATGTCTAAGATGTATGCCGGTGGTGGAAAGATGAAAGCCAAAGGCATGAAGGAAGGCGGCAAGCTGGAGATGGTTGAAAAGGATGGCAAGATGGTGCCGTTCTTTGCGGCTGACGGCGAAGGCAAGATGAAAGCCGGCGGAATGACCCCCAAGACAAAGGGTTATTTTAAGGGCGGCAAAACAATGAATATGGCCTCTAAGATGGCTACTAAGGGTGGCAAGCGAGGCGGCAAAGGCTAAGCATGGCTATTGATCGTGCGCTAGGCGCCGAAATGCCCAGCCCAGATGAGTCTGCGCTGGAGATAGTGATCGAAAATCCCGACTCTGTTGGCATCTTTGACGATGACGGCGGCATGGTGATCGACCTTGATCCAGACGCAGGAGAGATTTTGGGTGCGAGGCATGATTCTAACTTGGTCGAGTTCCTGTCAGAGCAGGATCTACAGCTTCTTGCTGGCGAGTTGGTGGGTGCATATGAGGCGGACAGGAATAGCCGTGCAGACTGGGAAGACTCCTATGTCCGTGGATTAGACCTGCTTGGCCTCAAGTTTGAGGATAGATCAACTCCGTGGGAGGGTGCGTGTGGTGTATTCCACCCCATGCTTTCTGAAGCGGTTATTCGTTTTCAGGCGCAAACGATACAGGAGATATATCCTGCAAGCGGCCCCGTCAAGACCAGTATTGTCGGCTCAATAGACGACGAAAAGACCAAGCAGGCGCACAGGGTTCAGAATTATTTGAATTACCTGATAACACAGCGCATGACAGAGTATCGCACGGAGACAGAAAAACTGCTGTTTTCCCTGCCAATAGCCGGATCAGCATTCCGCAAGGTGTATTACGACCCAAATATGGGGAGACCTTGCGCTATGTTTGTGCCGGCAGAGGACTTTGTCGTTAGTTATGGTGCATCTGACTTGTCAACCTGCGAGCGTGCCACGCATGTAATGAAGCGTAGCGCGAATGAGATTCGCAAATTGCAGGTAGCTGGCTTCTATGCAGACATAGACTTACCCCCGCCGTCCCCTGATATATCGGAGATACAGCAAAAATACGACAGGCTGACAGGCGATTCAGACAATTACGAGTATGACAATCGCCATACCCTGCTTGAGATGCAGGTCAACATTGACCTGATCGGCTTTGAAGATACCGACAAGGGTATACCCACAGGCATTGCCCTGCCCTACATTGTTACGATTGACAAGTCATCAAGAACGATACTGTCGATCCGGCGCAACTGGTACGAAAGCGACCCGATGAAGATGCAACGGGAGCATTACGTTCACTACCAGTATCTGCCGGGGCTTGGTTTCTACGGGTTTGGGCTTGTTCACATGATTGGTGGGCTGTCTAAATCTGCAACATCAATACTCAGGCAGTTGGTTGATTCGGGCACGCTGGCGAATCTTCCCGGCGGTCTCAAGTCTCGCGGCCTCAGGATCAAGGGTGACGATACCCCGATCATGCCCGGAGAGTTTAGGGATGTAGATGTCCCCGGTGGCGCGATACGGGACAACATTACGTTCTTGCCATACAAAGAGCCTAGCGGTGTCTTGTATCAGCTTCTCGGCGATATCGTTCAGGAAGGCCGCAGGTTTGCTTCAGCGGCGGATGTGAAGGCGTCTGACATCAATGGCGAGGCCCCTGTAGGCACAACTCTCGCCATTCTTGAGCGAGAGATGAAAGTGTTGAGTGCGGTCCAGAGCCGTGTCCATCACGCAGTATCACGAGAGCTAAAGATACTGGCAGAGCTTGTCAGGGATTATGGGCCAGAAGTTTACCCCTACGAGCCAAATGAAGACCCAGTTGTTTCACAGGACTTTGATGATCGTGTAGACATTATTCCTGTAAGTGATCCAAATGCTGGAACCATGGCGCAGAGGATTATGCAGTATCAAGCGGCGTTGCAGTTGGCGTCTCAAGCGCCCCAAATGTACGACCTACCCCTACTTCATCGTCAGATGCTGGAGGTTTTAGGCATTCAGGATGCGGATAAGGTTGTTCCGCTTGAGGATGATATCAAGCCAACTGATCCTGTAAGCGAAAATATGAACATGATCAATGGCGAGCCTGTTAAAGCGTTTATTTATCAAGACCATGAAGCACATATCCAAGTTCACATGTCTTTGACGGAAAATCCAGAAATAGGCAAGTTGATGGCAAAGAGCCCAACAGCCAAGGCGTCTCAAGCGGCTATGGCCTCTCATATTGCAGAGCATGTCGCTTTTGCATACAGGCAGAAGATTGAAAAGGAGCTGGGTGTCAAGCTACCTCCGCCAGACCAGCCAATGCCAGAAGATATCGAATATCGAATATCTCAACTGGTTGCCCCTGCCGCCGCTCAGGTTACTGGAAAGGCACAGCAACAGGCTCAAGCCGAACAAAACGCCCAGCAACAGCAAGACCCTGTTATTCAGATGCAACAAAGAGAATTGCAACTTAAAGAGCAGGCGGCACAGGCTAAAGCGCAGACTGACATGGCAAAGATTCAGGCTGACCTGCAAAAAGCTGAAGGCAAGAACATGGTTGACATGGAAAAACTGCAACAGCAAGAAAGAATCGAAGCCGCAAAACTGGCCTCAAAGATTGATACCAATCAAGACAATATCCAGTCTCGTGAAGAGATAGAAGGCTTCAAGGCTGGATTTAATCTTGTAAGAGACTTGATGGACGATGAGTGAACATGCTACTAATAACATGTTAGGAGCACTACAGGCTGTTATTCGTGGTCATATGAACGAGGTTACTGATCATATGGCAACGGGCGCATGTAAGGATATGAGCGAATACAGTAAGTGTGCAGGGATTATTGAGGGCTTGGCATATGCTGAGCGCGAATTACTCGACCTTAACGCAAGGATTGATCGGGAATAGTTTCGCCGCACGAAGCGGTGCTAGGCGACTCCGAACGCCACTATTCGGTGCATGGACGTACAAAATGACAGATGAGCCAAAGACGGCCAGTCAGCTCCCAGACCCCAAGGGATACAAGCTACTTATCGCATTGCCAGAGCCTGACGAAGTCACGGAGGGCGGCATTATCAAAGCAAAGCAGACGATGGAGATCGAAGAGATCGGCTCCATTTGTGGGTTTGTTTTGAAGATGGGTCCAGATGCTTACAAGGACGACAAGAAGTTTCCCAGTGGCCCCTATTGTAACGAGGGCGACTGGATCTTGATGCGTTCCTATAGCGGCACTAGATTCAAGATACACGGTAAAGAGTTTCGTTTAATTAACGACGACAGCGTTGAGGCGATTGTTGAAGATCCTAGGGGAGTTGAAAAGGTATGAGTGAAGAGCAGGTAGATGTTGCACCAGAAGAGCAGATGTCTTCTGAGGATAAGTTTTTTGGCGTCAAGACCACATTCGTAAAAGGTGAACAGCCCAGCGACATGAATCTTGAGGTAGTGGATGATCGGCCACCAGAGGATCAGCGTCCAGCGTCCAAAACAAAAGCGTCTCCAGAGGACGGTGACGAAGAGTTGCAAGGGTATAGCGAAAAGGTCAAAAAGCGTATCAACAAGCTACGCTATGACCAGCACGAAGAGCGCAGGCGTCGAGAAGATGCTGAGAGAATGCGCGAAGAGGCTATCCGCGTTGCCCAGCAACTGACACATGAGAACCGAAACCTTCAGCAAATATTGCACGAAGGTGAGGGTGTTTTATTAAATCAGTCCAAGGGTCGTGCCCAGCTTGCACTTCAGCAGGCGGAAATGATGCTTCGGCAGGCTGTCGAAGAGGGCAACACCGAGCGTCAGGTTGAGGCGCAAAAGCTACTTAACATAGCACAGGCTGACCTGACCGGTGTTTCTAGGCAGGTAGGCGACTATCAAAAGCGACAGCCCGCCAGATCGCAACAAGATCAGTATCAGCCTCAGCCTCAGGTCCAGCCTCAACAGGCGCAAGAGACTCAGGAGCCTAGAAAGCCAAGCAGTAAAGCGATGGCTTGGGCAGAAAATAACAGTTGGTTTCAGTCGGAAGATCATACTGAAATGACTGCATACGCTTATGGCGTACATGAAAAGATGATCAGGCAGGAGGGCATTGACCCTGAGTCTGATGAGTATTACGAGGAGCTGGACAAGCGAGTACAGTCCAGATTCCCAGAATACTTCGGAGAGGTAGATAGTGGCTCGACAGGTGAACCTGTCTCCTCGACCTCCCGAAGCCCCTCCGTGGTGGTGGCGCCTTCCGAAAGGAACAACGGTGCCAAACCACGCAAAGTGAGGTTGAGCCGCACCCAAGTTGCTCTCGCAAAGCGTCTTGGTCTAACCGTCGAACAATACGCCAATCAACTGCTCAAGGAGAATTGATAATGGCCGAAGAGCGCACACCGCGAGAGGCAGAGTCTCGCACTGCTGAGGAACGTCCCTCAGACTCATGGTTGCCGGCAACTATTTTGCCCAACCCCGACCCTGTAGACGGATGGGTATTCCGATGGATTCGTACCAGCACGCTGGGAAAGGCCGACAATACCAACGTCTCTCAGAAGTTTCGTGAAGGATGGATTCCGGTGAAAGCCGAAGATCACCCTGAGCTGGAGGTCATGTCTGATATTGACTCTAGGTTTAGTGGCAATATTGAAATTGGCGGATTGCTCTTATGCAAGGCGCCAGAAGACAAGGTCAAACAGCGCGATGAATACTTCGAGCAAATGGCATCAAGTCAGATGGAGTCTGTGGACAATAACTTCCTCAAGCAAAACGACCCCCGAATGCCCGTTCTGCAACCAGAGCGGTCTACTCGGACAACCTTTGGTCGAAGCTGACTTCGTTAAGCGGAGCGGCTTCGTTATCTGATCCTTTGAGGAGATAAAGATGGCTACTTCAGCTACTCCAATGGGTGCGGAACCTGTAGGCACGCTTAGTGCTTCTGGTTCTTTCACCGGCAAGGTTCGCCATATTAAGATTGCCAATGCTTATGGCACGGCTATTTTTTATGGCGATTTCGTCAAGTTGGTTAGTTCTGGCACGGTAGAAAAAGCAAGTTTCACAACTTCAGTCGCGGCAGGCATTGTCGGCGTCTTTGTTGGTTGCTCTTATACCGATCCCAGCACTAATCAGAAGACGTTTAACCAACAGTTCCCCGCTTCAACAGCGGCTGACGACATCATGGCATATGTCGTAGATGATCCTAAGTTGTTGTTCCAGATGCAGGCCGATGAGGCTGTTGCTCAAACTGGGCTGGGAAATAATATTTCAGCGGTTATGACCGCTGGATCAACCGCGATTGGTCGAAGCAAGAACGCCCTCGATGGCGGCTCTATTGCTACGACTAATACCCTACCACTGCGTGTCGTTGATTTTGTAGACGGGCCAAACAGCACTGTAGGTGATGCTTTCACAGATTGCATTGTCACCTACCTGCCGTTAAGCCATGCCTATGAAACCAAGCTCGGCGTTTAAGGAGACTTGAGAAATGGCTATTTCACGCGCACAAATGCTGAAAGAACTGCTCCCCGGTCTAAACGCCTTGTTTGGCTTGGAATACGAGCGGTATGACGACGAGCACACGATGATCTACGAAAGTGAGTCATCTGAGCGTTCGTTTGAGGAAGAGGTGAAGCTGTCTGGATTCGGTGCGGCACCGGTCAAAGCTGAAGGCGCGGCCATCAGCTACGACTCTGCCCAAGAGTCTTTCACTGCTCGCTATAACCACGAAACCATTGCCCTTGGCTTCTCCATCACGGAAGAGGCTATGGAAGATAACCTGTATGACTCTTTGTCTGCACGTTATACCAAGGCACTGGCTCGGGCTATGGCTCACACCAAGCAGGTGAAAGCGGCGAATCCACTTAACAACGGCTTCGGCACTTTCCAATCTGGTGACGGCGTAACGCTGTTCAGCACAGCTCACCCGCTGGTAAACGGTGGCACCAATGCCAACCGTCCTAGCACTGCGGCTGATCTGAACGAGACTTCGCTGGAAGATGCTGTGATTAACATCGCCGCATTTACCGACGAGCGTGGTCTGCTGATCGCGGCACGTCCCCGTCGTTTGATCGTTCCACCCGCGCTTCAGTTTGTGGCAACTCGCTTGCTTGAGACTGATGGCCGTGTTGGTACGTCTGACAACGACATCAACGCCCTTCGTAACAACGGTTCGATTCCAGAAGGCTACTCAGTCAATCACTTCCTGACTGACACCAACGCCTTTTTTGTCATCACCGACGTACCGAATGGCATGAAGCACTTCCAGCGTACTGCGCTGGAGACCTCAATGGACGGCGACTTTGACACCGGCAATGTTCGGTACAAGGCTCGTGAGCGATACAGCTTCGGCGTATCCGATCCTCTGGGCATCTACGGATCACCCGGAACGTCCTAATCCTACGGGGGCTTCGGCCCCCTTTTTATTCCTGACTAACTGTTCCACATGGAACATTAGACCCAGCCAAGACAGGAGACTCACATGGCTAATTCTACTTTTTCGGGTCCCGTTAGGTCCGAAAGCACCTTCAAGACCATCAGCAAAAACTCTACTACCGGCACGATTACCGAGGTCGCCACTATTGGTGATGGCCCCGTAAGCCTTGCAGATGGCAATGTCACGCTTACCAATGCCACCCACAGCGGCAGAATCCTTCTAGTCCCAGACGGCGGACAAGACAACACCTACACGTTGCCTGCGCCTATTGCGGGCTCAGTGTTTAGGTTTGTCTATGCTGGCGGTGCGGCAGATGCCACTGATGCGCTTATTGTTACTCCGGGTAACACCAACTTCTATATCGGCGGTGTTACTTTCTTAGATACGGATGGTAACGAGGTGAGTTCAGTATTTTCTGATGGCAACTCTAACAGCAGTATACAGTTGAATGTGCCTGCTGGGTTTGATGTAACCATCGTTGGCTTGAACACGACGAACTACCAAATCTTCGGAAATGTTACGAGCACAACTGCGCCTGCATTTGCCGATCAATAATCTTGTTGGGGGCTTCGGCCCCCATTATTGGAGGCTGTTATGGCTGATACAGTTACAAGCAAAACTATTGAGGACGGTCCCCGCACAGCGATTATTGCGTTTACAAACGTAAGCGATGGGACTGGCGAGTCTGCTGTCACCAAGGTGGATGTTTCTGCGCTTTCCTCAGACCCGATGGGCAAGGGTGCCTGCACTGGCGTCAACATAGAGTGCATTTGGTTCTCTACTGTGGGTATGGGCGTAAAGATTTTGTTTGATGCGAGCACCGATGTTTTGGCATGGGAAGTGCCCGCTGACTACGCAGACACTGCGGATTTTTCTGAGTTTGTTGGGCTGGTGAATAACGCAGGCTCAGGCAAGACAGGCGATATCAACTTTACAACTGTGGGTCACTCTTCTGGCGACTCGTACAGTATCGTTCTCAAGCTGAAGAAGAGCTACGGCTGATGAGAGAGTATTACAAGAAAGGCGGCAAGACTAAGAAAAAGTCTAAGTCTCGCGTGAATGAGGCTGGTAATTACACAAAGCCCACCATGCGTAAGCGTCTGTTTAACAAAATAAAAGCTGGGGGAAAAGGTGGCAAGCCGGGGCAGTGGTCTGCCCGTAAAGCACAAATGCTTGCTCAACAGTACAAGAAGGCTGGCGGTGGGTACAAAGACTGATGGCGGAACTAACTTTGGCGCAAAAGCGCAAGATGATTGCTGAGCTGAAGAAAGCGTCGAAAACGCACGCGGCTCAAGCGGCACGGCTCGAAAAGACGCTTCCGAAGAAAAAGAAGAATGGCTCTTAAAAAGTCGCAAAAGTCGCTCAAGAAGTGGACTAAGCAGAAGTGGCGCACAAAGTCTGGCAAGCCCAGCACTCAGGGCAAAAAAGCTACTGGCGAGCGTTATCTGCCCGAGAAAGCGATCAAGTCGCTGTCTGACAAGGAGTACGCGGCAACCAGTCGCAAAAAGCGAGCCGATACCAAAAAGGGCAAGCAACACTCCAAACAGCCCAAAAAGGTGGCCAAGAAGACGGCGAGGCATCGAAAGTAATGCGTGCGTATTACAAGTCTGGCGGGAAGGTCAAGAAAAAGTCTATGGCGTGTAACAAGCCAAGGCGCACCCCCGGACACTCAAAGAAAAAATTCGTGGTCAAGGCGTGTGAGGACGGCAAAGAGAAGCTGATCCGCTATGGCGACAAAAACATGAAGATCAAAAAGAATCAGCCGGGAAGGCGAAAGTCGTTCCGTGCTAGACATAAATGCGATACCAACCCGCCAAGCAAGCTGTCTGCTCGCTATTGGTCCTGTAAGAACTGGTGATGATATGCCGATAAGCAGAGCGCAGATGGGCAAACAGATCAAGAACGCGCCCAAATCCAAGAAGATAAAGGCGGCTAAGTGTAGAAACGGCTTGGCGCGTAAAGGCAGGACTAGAGGAAGGAAGGTCTAATGGCCACGAGCGGAACAACCAGCTTTACTTTGGACCTGTCAGACGTTATCGAAGAGGCGTATGAGCGAGCTGGTCTGGAGCTGAGAAGCGGTTATGACTATAAAACAGCTCGACGTAGCCTAGATCTACTTATGCTGGAGTGGCAGAACAGGGGGTTGAACCTTTGGACTGTCAGAGACGCGACAGTTTCTCTTGTTGCTGGGACGGCGTCATACACTCTTGGTGTTGACAAGTTAGACATTATTGAGGGATTGCTTCGCACAGACGCGGGGGATACATCAAAGCAGTCTGACCTGACCATGCAGAGAATCTCTGTTAGTCAGTATGCACATCAAACAAACAAGCTCACACAGGGCAGACCTCTGCAATACTACGTTGAGCGCAAGCCAACCGGCATAACACTTCACTTCTGGCCCGTGCCTGATGCCACAACCAGCTATACCTTTGCTTATTACTATATGGATAGGATTGAGGATAGCGGCAAACCGGCATCAAACAACATGGACGTTCCGGCAAGGTTTTTGCCGTGCTTGGTTGCTGGGCTTGCCTATCAGGTCGCAAGCAAAAGGCCCGAGGCGTTGCAGTTGGCGCCGGCACTCAAGCAGGTTTACGAAGAGCAGTGGAATCTGGCGTCTGATGCGGCAAGAGAAAAGGCCGCTCTGTATGTTGCGCCCGGAGGTTACAGCAATATATGAGCAGTTATGCCAAGGGTAAAAAAGCATTTGGCTTTTGCGATAGAACTGGATTTAGGTATCCGCTGAGAGACCTCGTTCGCCAGATAGAAGATGGTAGATGGAATGGCCTATTGGTGGGCCGTGATGTTGTTGATCAAGATCAGCCTCAGCTAAAACTCGGCGATGTTAACGCAATTGACCCACAGGCGCTTAGGTTTCCAAGGCCAGACGATAGCTTAGATGAAAGCCGTGCCCTTTCCGCCTTTGATCCGGTTGGAGGGGGAAACACTGCCCTAGGAAGCAGGACTGTAGGCTTGGACATGGCTGGAGAGGTGGGCCGCGTGACGGTGGAGATATCCTAATGGCGTTTACGTTTACCACATTGAAGCAGGCAATACAGGACTATACAGAGTCAAACGAGACAACTTTTGTCAATAACCTGACGACAATCATAAAACAGGCAGAGGATAGGATTCTAAAGCGGTGTCAATTGCCTGACTTCAGGAAAAATGTTACTGCTAACATGTCATCATCAAATCAGTATTTGGCGATGCCGACAGATTTTTTAACACCTTACTCGCTGGCCATAGATAATTCTGGCTTCGACTATTTGATATTTAAAGACGTAAACTTTGTGCGTCAAGCCTACCCGTCTGTATCTACCACAGGCGTGCCGAAGTATTACGCGATATTCAGTGAGTCATTTTTTCTAATTGGTCCTACGCCAAATAGCAATTTCTCTGTGGAACTGCACTACTTTCACAAGCCAGAATCCATCACAGCGGCCTCGTCAGGAACTAGTTGGCTAGGGACAAACGCTGAATCTACCCTGCTTTACGGTTGCCTTTTGGAGGCGTACACCTTTTTGAAGGGTGATCCTGATCTTATGCAGTTGTACGCGCAAAGATACGAGGACGCAGTCGCTCGGCTTGAAGAGCTTGGTGAGGGCTACAATACGACGGACAGCTATCGCAGTGGCGCCGTGAGAAAGCCTAGAACGTAATGCTTGAGCTTGAGGTGGGAAGTGTTGCGGTTCAGACGACCACTAACCGTGGTTTTACCCCGGAAGAGGTGGCTGAAAGGTGCCTAGACAGGATCATTAGTGTGTCTTCCTCAGCTCCTCAGGCTCTCAAAGATCAGGCGCTTGCATATCGCAAAGATATTCGGGATGTTTTGTTGTTTTACATGCGTGAGGCGATAAACAGTGATCGCACTACTATTTACAATGCTCTGGTAGACGCAGGGCAAAAAGACCTAGCCGAGGCTATCAGGAGGCTTTGAATGGCGTTTAGTGGAAACTTTATGTGTACTTCGTTCAAGAAGGAATTGCTTGAGGGCGTACACAATTTCAAGAACTCTGGTGGAAGCACGTTCAAACTGGCCATGTATACCAACAGTGCCTCTTTTACTGCGGCGACAACTGCATACACCACATCGAATGAGGTTAGCGGGACTGGATACACTGCTGGCGGAGCATCCTTGACTAGAGTAGATCCAACAACGTCCAGCACTACGGCGTTTACGGACTTTTCTGACTTAACATTTAGCACGGCGACTGTGACCGCTCGGGGAGCGTTGATATACAACGACAGCGCATCAGGAGATCCAACTGTTGTTGTGCTGGACTTTGGCGGAGACAAGACATCTACAGCCGGAGATTTTACAATTGTGTTCCCCACGGCTGATGCGAGTAACGCGATTATTCGGATAGCGTAATGGCGGATGTTATTGTCCCCCTCACTGGCTGGGGGCGAGATGGCTGGGGTGCTCTTGGCTGGAATGAGGGTAGCGTCACCAACTCAGGAGCCGCAGGTGGCGTAGGCTCTGTCTCGGTTACTGCCGATGCAAATGTATCTGTTACAGGGCTTTCTGCCACCAGCGCGGTTGGCTCCGTAACAACTACAGCAGATTCCAATGTAAGCGTCACAGGGCTTTCTTCATCTGGCTCTGTAGGTTCGGTAACTGTTGTTGCCGAAGCCAATGTAAGCGTCACGGGGATTGCGTCAACAGGGTCTGTAGGCTCGGTAACAACCACAGCAGATTCAAACACAAGTGTTACAGGGCTTGCGGCAACCGGATCGGTTGGCTCAGTCACTACGACAGCGGGCGCAAGTGTTTCTGCGACAGGTCTTGCGGCAACGGGCGCTGTCGGCTCCGTTACGATTCAGACTGTTAACAATGTAGACGTTACGGGCGTTTCGGCTACCGGAGGTGTTGGGTCTGTTACCACCGTGGCTCAAGCGGGCGTGTCCGTAGAGGGCGTGTCTGGCTCGGGCGAGGTTGGTTCTGTACTGGTCTGGGGTGTAATTGTTCCAGATCAAACACCAAATTATGTAGAGATTGAGCCCTCTCAGTCTGCGAGCAATTCAGAAATAAGTCCTTCTCAGTCAGCAGGGTACTCGACAATAAGCCCGTCGCAGTCACCCGGATGGACAGAGGTGGCTCCGTCACAAACGCCAAACTATGAAGATATTGCGGCATAAGGGGATTGGTTAATGGCCAGCACTTATACAACTAACCTTGGTATTGAGAAGATTGGAACTGGCGAACAGTCAGGGACATGGGGCGATACCACCAACACTAACTTTGACATCCTAGATGAAGCGGTTAACGGGATTATTTCAATCACGCTTTCGTCTGCGGGAAGCTCTGGGTCTCCTACAGCCCTGCCTATAACGGACGGAGCCTCATCGAACGGTAGAAACAAATTCATTGAGTTTGTGGACGGCGGAGATCTGGGCGGCACTGCATATGTGCAACTTACACCAAATGACGCCGAAAAAATTGTTCACATCCGTAATAGCCTGTCTAGTAGCCGGTCAGTTATTGTCTTTCAAGGCACTTACAACGCATCCAACGACTTTGAGATTGTAAACGGCGCAGATGTTCTGCTGAAGTTCAATGGTGGTGGATCAGGTGCCACGGTCACCGACGTTAATGTTGACTTGACAGTGACAGGCGCAACGATTGCCACTGCTGACATCAACGGTGGAGCTATTGACGGCACCGTTATCGGAGCGGCCTCTGCCGCCGCAATCACTGCCACAACCATTACTGGCACCACTATAACCGCCAGCACAGCGGCAGTCCCAGATGCCAGTGATGGCGCAACGCTGGGATCAGCTTCTTTGGAGTGGTCTGATCTTTACCTTGCAGACGGTGCAGTTGTGTTTTTTGGTGATGACCAAGACATCACGTTGACCCACGTTGCAGATACTGGTCTTACACTAAAACACGCCAATACCGGGGACGATAAGTTTCCTACGTTCTTGTTAGCCACTGGCGATACAGACATTGCCGCAGATGACAAGCTGGGTGTAATTAACTTTCAGGCTCCCGATGAGGGCGCAGGCACAGACGCAATACTGGTCGCCGCAGGCATAGAAGCTGTATCTGAGGGTGACTTTAGCGCCTCAAGCAACGCTACCTCACTTGTATTCAAAACAGGCGCAAGTGAAGCCGCCGCTGAAAAGTTCAGGGTTACAAGCGCAGGCAACGTAGGTATTGGCACTGACTCACCAGCAGACTTATTGCACATCAAATCAACGTCTGCTGATGCAGAAATATCGCTGGAGTCCACCAATTCCGGCGGCGATGCACGGATACGTTTAATCGGGAACTCATCAGGCTCTTCTACGGTTCAATTCCAAGATGAAGGCGACTCAAATATAGGCTTTATTAGTTACTTGCATAGCGACAACGCTATGACATTTCGGACTAATGATTCAGAGCGTATGCGTATTGATAGCTCTGGCAACGTGGGTATTGGCTTGACAGACGCAGACGAAAAACTTGAGGTGTTTGGAGATGTAAAAATAGGCCAGAGCGGGGATTCTGGCGTTCTTCACTTTGGGAATACTTCAGATCAGACAAAAATTATCGGGCGTGGTAGCTCGCACTCATCACTCGCTGACACGATGGATTTTTATACTGACGAGAATGTTCGAGTGCGTATTAATAGCTCTGGCAACGTGGGTATCGGCACTACAAGTCCCGATCAGCTTCTTCATTTAAAAAAAGATACTGCACCACATATCCGCTTTGAGCGAAACGATACTAGCGTCGGAAATGGCTCCAGCATTGGGCAAATTGACTTTGAACATCAAGAATCAGGCAATGCAGGGACTTGTGCCAAATTTGGTGTTGTATCTGGCGACACAGATGGTAGAGGAGAGTTTCTTTTCCAAACGGGTTTAGCCGGTACTCTCACCGAAAAAGTCAGAATCGACAAGGACGGGTCCGTAGGAATTGGCACTTCAAGCCCATCATTCCCACTTGATATAAGAGATACAACGGGTGACGCAGTATTGCGTGTTCTTCACTCCGGCACGGCATCAACGGATGATTCTCAAGTACGCATACAAATCAATGGCACTACCGCCACGAGCAGTGTGTTTTTTGGCGATGGTGATGACTCAGATGTCGGAAAAATTCTTTATTCGCATAACGACAATGGGATGCGGTTTACTACAAATGCATCAGAAGCCATGCGTATTAACTCCGGTGGTCACTTGCTTTTGGCAAAAACTACGTCAGGGGTAAATACGGCTGGAGTAGAACTTACGGACAGCGGACAAATGTTTGCCACCTCCGCAAACGCAATTGCTGGTTATTTTAATAGGCAGGGGGCAACTGGAACTGTAAATCTTGTTGAGTTTAGAGTATCAGACAGCGATGCTGGAAAAATTAAATCCTCCGCTGGCGGTACACCGGTATTTGCGGCGGCATCAGATGAGCGCCTTAAAGACAACATTACAGATCATGAATCAGAGCTATCAAGTCTTATGGCTTTGCGTCCTGTTCGTTGGGATTGGAAAGACAAGGAAAAAGGCGCAGGTGAAGGTTTTGTAGCGCAAGAACTAGAGCAAACTGCTTGGGCTGATTTGGTATCTGAAGACGAAGATGGATATAAGATGGTATCAGGACTTGGTGCTGTTGAAACTAGACTTATTAAAGCCTTGCAAGAAGCAGTAACCCGAATTGAAACGCTTGAAGCCGAAGTAGCGGCACTAAAAGGAGCATAAAATGGCACATACATGGACTATAGCCGCAATGGATTATGACGTTTCATCGGGCGGAAAAACTAACGTAGTTACGCAACTGCACTGGCGTTGCACCAAGGTTGATGGCGACCACACTGGATCATCCTATGGCTCTGTGGGGCTTGGGGCTGTTGGTGACTCGTTTGTTGAGTGGGCTGATATTACTGAAGCAACTGCTATCGGATGGGCTAAAGCGGCTATTGGTGCTGATGAAGTGACTGCTATTGAAGCCGCTATAGATGCTCAGATAGCGGAGTTAAAGACCCCTACGACAGGGGCGGGCATTCCGTGGTCATAAAATTAGAGCTTAGTGTAGAAGAGGTTAACTCCGTGCTACAGGTTTTAGGCGAGATGCCTACTAAGTCAGGTGCATGGCCCTTGGTTGTGAAGATCAAAGAGCAGGCTGAAGGTCAGGTCGAGCCAGAAGCAGAAAGCGATGACTAATGGACCCGTTATCCATGATTGCCATGGCGTCTACCACCTTCAAGGGTATACAGACGCTTGTAAATCAAGGCGCAGAGATTGAGCGTGTAGCGCAAAAACTGGGATCTTGGTATAGCTATGCGGCAGACATAAAGCAGATTGAAAAAGAGGCTGAAAACCCCGGACTGTTTAAGAGGCTGTTTGACGGTAATACAGTAGAACAGCAGGCTCTTAATAGCGTCATAGCCAAAAAAAAGCTGGAGGAGCAGGAAAAACAGATTCGTGAGCTAATAGTATGGACTTACGGGGTAGAAACATATCAAGAAATGATTGTGTTGCGGCGTAAAATTAAATCGCAACGTGAGCAGGCAATTTACAGGCAACGCAAGCGTAGGCGCATCCTGCTGGACAGCGTTTTTGTTTTTATTGGGTTGCTTGTAGGTGGTGGTATTATCTACGGAACAGCAGAGTTCATTAGGGGAGCGTCATGAAGAAGTTATTGGTTTTTGCGTTTTTTTTATTGGCTGGATGTACTTCAACAACAACCCAGTATTACGAGGCAGTTACAGCGGCGGCAAACGCTAATGCAACCGCCTCTCAGGCCAAGTTTGATGCCTTGGCGGCGATTGCCGCTTCTGGCGATGGGCAGGCGGCAAGTGCGGCTGTAATGGCCTTGGCGCTAACACAGACGCCCACAATAAACCCTGTCCCTCAACAGTCTCAGGCTTTGCAGTGGGCATCTATACTGGCTACCCCGGTGACATCGCTTGGGATGATGTGGATGCAGTCAGACTCAGCCAAGACCATGGCGAAGTATAATGCTGACGTGTCACTAGCAAGAGTTCAGGCGACATCGCAAAGCAACGCGGCGCTGTATGGCACCTTTGCAGATATGAATCAAGCTACTGCCGACGTTGGTATGGCTGGTCTGGATGCGGCGGGCAATGCAGATTATTCAGCGTTTATTGATGGCATGGTGACACTTGGCACGGCTGGGATCACGGGAGCTGTAGATCTAGGCACCGCAGGCTTTGGAGCGAATGTCGATATAGCCACAGCGGGCATGACCGGTCTTGTTGATCTAGGCAACGCGGGGATTACGGGCGTTGTGGATATGGGTACGGCAGGCATTACAGGTGTTGTCGATATGGGTAACGCCGGAATTACCGGGGTAACAACCGTCTCGCTTGATGCGTTTAGCACTTTGCTTGATCTTGATACCGGGAATAACTCCTTACTTGAAGGCGTGTGGACAAATTATACAACCTCTATTCAAGACATTATCGACGGGGTGCCAAGACTATGTCAGCCAATTACGGACGCAAATGGCGTAACCACGCTCGTCTGCGAGTAAACAATGCCAAGGCACGCTGGCGTCAATTTAGGCGCTGGCTGGATGGTCTGTGGATTGACATAAAATATCTACTGAAGGCTCTGAAAAAGAGGTGTTTGCGGTTGTGGAGGTAAACGAACAGAGGCTTGAGCGAATTGAAAGCAAGCTCGACAAGGTGTCGTATTCGGTAGCGGACTTTGCCCGGATAGAGGAAAGACTGCTTTCAGCGTTTAAGCGGCTGGAGCGGCATGAAAGGCAGATTGATCGCCACTCTGATGACATTAAAACCCTTACCAGCAGTGTGCTGACAAACTCTCGGACGCTTCATTTTGGTGAGCGGATGTTCTGGATCATGGTTACCGCTGGCGTGTCGCTGGCTGTCTATTTGGGGAGCTGAGTATGTTGCAGGCATTGATCGGGCCAGTTACAGGGTTGCTAGACCAATTTATTCAAGATGCGGATGAGAAAGCGAGGCTGGCCCATGAAATTGCCACGATGTCTGAACGCCACGCCCAAGAATTGGCTAAAGGGCAGTTGGAGATCAATAAAGCTGAGGCGGCACATAAATCACTGTTTGTCGCAGGCTGGCGTCCCTTTGTTGGCTGGACTTGTGGTGTTGCTCTGGCTTGGCATTTCGTTGGTCAGCCTCTTGTTGTTTTTGGTATTACAGTTGCTGGTGTGGAGACCCCTGAGTTACCTGTATTTGAGATGGAAAGCCTACTCACAGTTCTTCTCGGAATGCTCGGTCTTGGTGGTTTACGAACCTTTGAAAAAACCAAAAATATAGCCCGAGAAAAATGACACCAGAGACATTCGACAAGTGGCGGGTCGTACCACGGGTGTTAGTCCTGATGATGGCATGGGCAACGTGGGACGTGATTCACTGGTTTACAACCCTATCTGACCCCACTTTTGAGCAGGCCGGCTTGGTTTCCGTGTGTACGGGCGCCATGACGGCTGTTTTTGGGTTGTTTTTGGGGCAGGGCAAGAAGGAGTGAGCTACTTCTCAGAAGACGAGCTGAAGTGTCAGCACTGCGGCAAATATAAGTTTGATGAGGGTGTGCTCAAGATTCTGAATGCAATTCGCAGAGAGTTTGGCCCCATGCCTGTTAACAGCGGATATCGGTGTGTTGATCACCCGATAGAGGCAAAAAAACAACAGCCGGGAGCACACTGCACAGGTAAGGCTGTTGATATTGGTGTCAGCAGAGGGAATGCCTACAAACTGATAGAGGTTGCACTGGCTCATGGGTGCCCAAGAATAGGTGTTAATCAGAAGGGTGAGGGGCGTTTTGTACATTTGGACTGGGATTATGATCGGCCATACCCAACCGTTTGGTCGTATTAGCGAGGTGTAACCGTGCCGCTGTCAAAGATTGCATTTGCCCCCGGCATAAACAAAGAAGGCACCCAGTACACCGCTGATTCTGGCTGGTTTGATTCTGACAAGATACGCTTTCGCAAAGGTCGTGTTGAGAAGATTGGTGGCTGGCAGAAGTACATAGCAGGCACAATCAAGGGCGTGGCCCGTTCGTTGATGGACTGGGGCACAAAAGATGGCCAGATATTTCTAGGCATCGGCACAAACCTAAAGTTCTACATTGAGTCAGGTAAGTCGTTAAACGACGTGACGCCGATTAGGGCTACGACAACTAACGCCGCGACCTTTGCGGCCACAAACGGCTCCTCATCAATCACGGTAACAGACAGCTCTCATGGCGCTACGGCAGGTGACTTTGTAACTTACTCTGGAGCGGCCACGCTCGGCGGAAATATTACTGCGGCGGTGCTTAATCAAGAGTATCAGGTGGTTGTTGTCCTTACCGCTAACACCTACACCATAACGGCAGTGGACACTAGCGGGGCCGCTGTGACCGCAAACTCCAGCGACACAGGGAATGGCGGCGGATCTGTAACGGCGGCATATCAGCTTACCACGGGGCTGAACAGCTATGTGGGGTCAACTGGGTGGAGTGTTGGCGCATGGGGCGCAGGAGGTTGGGGCTCTTCGACATCGCTAAATCTGGCAAACCAGTTGCGCTTGTTTAGTCAGGACGCTTTCGGTGATGATTTAGTCTTCAACCCTCGGGCAGGTAGTGTCTTTTTTTGGGACAAGTCATCAGGTCTTTCCACTAGAGCGGTTGATATAAGCACCTTGGGCGGGGCAAGTAATACGCCTACAGCCGCGCTTCAGGTAATGGTTTCGGACATAGATCGTCATGTCGTTTGTTTTGGTGCAAACCCCATTGGAAGCTCAGATCTAGATCCGCTGTTAGTTCGCTGGTCTGATCAGGAGAATGTTGCAGACTGGACGCCGACGGCTACAAACAGTGCCGGTGGTCAGGTTCTTTCTGTCGGCACTCAGATCGTAGGCGCACTGAAGACAAGACAGGAAATAATCATAAGCACCGACAGTGGGCTGACGTCGATGCGGTTTGTCGGGGCGCCGTTTGTTTTTTCATTTACCCCGGTGGCAGAGCACGTTCGATTTGCATCTCCTAATGCCGGTGTTGTAGCGGCGGACACCTTGTACTTTATGGACCCCGGCGGATTCTACGTCTACAGGGGCGCGGTTCAAAGACTGCCATGCTCTGTCCATAGGTACGTTTTTGACAATCTTAACTATGACCAGATATACAAGGTATTTGCGACGACAAATTCCGATTACTCAGAGGTAACGTGGTATTACCCTATTGGCTCTAACAGCTCAGATATTACTAACTATGTGTCATACAACTACTTGGAACAGGTGTGGGCTGTAGGCACCTTGAGTCGCGGCGCATACATACCGACGGCGACACAGCAGTACCCGATTGCCGCGACAAATGACATTGATAACCCGCTCACCAACTATCTGTTTAATCATGAGATTGGTTACGACGGAGATGGCGCCGAGATAACTGCCTTTGTTGAGTCTGGTGACCTTGGAGTTGGTGACGGTGAGTCTTTTATGATGGTCAATCGGATTATCCCTGACTTTACATTCACGGGCGATAAGACCGAAGCAAGCCTAGAAATAAAGCTGAAGGGCAGAAACTTTCCGCTTGAGGATGCGTCTGACTTGTCAACAGCAACAGTGACCAGCTCTACAACGCAATCCCACGTCAGGGCCAGAGCCCGAGAGCAGATCGTCAGGATAGAGTCTAGCGGTCAGGGATATGGCTGGTCTCTGGGTGATCTTCGTTTAGGTATCAGAACGGATGGGAGGCGGTAGCAAATGGCATCAAGACCCTTGCCTGTGGCGTCAATTCAATACGATGCAGAAAACGAGCAGATATCTAGACGAACGATAGAAAACTCGTTTCAGGACTTAGAGGCTAAGGTGGATGGTAACACCACCAAGACGAGCAAGCCGTCGTCTCTGGCGCTTCGCCGGTTCCAGTTCTTGCTGATGGGAGCCTCTAGTGGCTGATGCGATAAAGGTTCTTGGTCAAGCAGATGTCAGCGCGACTACCACAACTACGCTGTATTCAGTACCAGATCTAACGCAAACCACCTGTAGCTCACTTGTTATATGCAACAGGGGTGGATCTGGCATCACGTTCCGCGTGAGCATTCATGTAGACAATGCCAGCGCAGACGACAAGCAGTTTATTTTTTATGACGAAGACTTAGCGGCCACCACGTCGAGAACAGTGGTGATTGGCCTGTGTTTGGGTCAAAAGGACGTGGTCAAGGTCTATGCAAGTGCGGCTAATGTCAGCTTCAACTTATTTGGTGTAGAGACAAGCTAATGATGAATCAATATCCAGCTAAGCCAATGATGGATCAGATGGCGCAGTATGGTCGTTATGGCGACTCCATGCTGGTGCACATGAACCCAGTGGAGGTTGCGGGGATCGCGTCACTGTCCCCAACAGGAAGCCTGACGATCAACCCCGTGACAGGCCAGCCAGAGGCGTTCTTGCCTTTGCTTTTCGGCGGACTGGGCAGTTTGCTCAAGCTCAGCCCGTTGATGACAGGTGTTCTTAGTGGTGTTGGTACTGCGGCTGTTACAGGAGACCTGAGGCGCGGCTTGCTCAGTGGATTGACCGCCGGATTTGCTGGCGCCGCTGGTGATGCAATGGAGCTAGGAAATCTAGGCTCTGCCGCAGAGGCTGGTTCCGCCGCCGCTGACACTGTGGTGGGGACTGGCACTGAGACTCTTGAGGCATTGCAAGCTGGTGCATATGGGGTAGATGCGGGAGGAAGCATAATCCCGAATGTTCCCGGCGCAATAGACACAACGGTCGCTGGTTCTGATGCTCTTTATGGCGCCGAGGCACTGGCAGATTTAACCACTACTACCCCAGAGATTGCTTCACAGGTGGCGGCTGACGCGGCGCCTACATTTTTAGATCAAGCCAGAGAAGCAATACCAGACGTTCTAAAAGAAAGGCCAGACTTCCTGAAGAATGTGGCGCCAGACTTTGCTCCGACATTCACCCAAGCACTTGTTCCTGCCGCAATAGGGCAGTCTACCCTTGAGCAGATGGACGTGCAAGAGGACTTTGAGCGGGCCGCAAGAGCCCGAATGGCCGAGGCGGAAGAGAAAAAAGCACAGTCCACGGCTGATCTACAATTTGGATATGCGATGGCACAGCCAGACGCCCCAAGGGGCAGGAGTCCCATGAGAGATCGGATGGACCGTTACATACGGGACTATGGCACCGATCTGTATGCGGCGAGTGGCGGTCAAATGCCCGGAATGCAGGCAGGTGGTCAAGCCAACGGCAACAGCCAATATCAGGGACAGGGGCAAGGTTCTGGCGCTGGTGCTGGTGCTGGTGCTGGTGCTGAGGTTGTTACATCAGATGATCTTGGCCCGCTGGTTGTAACGCCCACTCCCGAAGAGGCGGCTGTCCTTGCGGCGGCTGAAGGAAACACCGCTCTCAGCCCAGAAGATCAACAGATTCTGGAGGGATATTACAGGCGATACGATCAGGAGAGGCAGGCTCGGGACGCTCAGATCACTGACACAGGTAGCGAGTTTGATCTTGGGACCTATGCAAGAGGCAGAGGAGCTGGCCAATTTGGATATACCCCACAGATGGGTCTTGGTGGAATAGATCCAGTAACAATTCAGGCAGGATTGCGTGGCGACTATACAATTAGACCCCCGGACGACTATATGCCGGGATTCGAGGCTGAGTTTTCGTATTTCCAAGATGATCCTAACGCCCCAATTATGCCATACAGGGGGTACAGACCAACAACCGGTGGTATCACATCAGAGGGCGACTATTTTGATCCCATCCTTGACAGGGGGTCTTACAAGAGAAAGCTGGCTGAGTATTACACCACGCTAGCAAGCTATGGCTTGGGCGAAGGTTCTGATGACGACGATGTAGTAGGCACTAACCCGCCTCCGGGCGAAGATGACGGCGGCGGCGAAGAAACCCAGCCTCCAGTGACAAATGGTGAGCCTGACGCTGTTACTCCGGGAATCGGTAAAAAAGAAGACGCTAACCTCGAAACACCGGATGAAAGTGGAGGCGTGGGCCAAGTCGATGACCAAGATTTAGTTGAAGAAAGAATTAAACAGCTAATGGACCGAGGCATGACCAGAGAAGAGGCGATTGCAAATCAAAATTTTGCGATTGCAAGTGGTTATGACCTCAACAAAGACGGCGTTGTTACTGATGCTGAGTATAGGGAGTCTATAGGCTCTGTTGGTTCAGGTGCCGATGCACCGGAAGGCTCAGGTGGCGCAGGTGATGTTGACATGTCCAATCTCCCGCCGGAGCTAAGGGACCTGATAGAGTCTGGTCAGATTGATCTGAATGCTTTAGGGAGGTTTAGTGGGTTTAGTGGGCTATCTGGCAACTACGGCCTTGCCGGATCTAGCCCTGCCACCCCACCGCAGACAACAACGCCACCACCGCCCACAAACCTGACCGCTGGCGCACCGATCACAGGTGCAGTCGCCCCAGCAAACAGGGGAAGGAGAAAGATGAGTGGGGGTGGGGACGTGTCATTACGCTCTTCTCTTGGGGAAGTGGTAGTGCCCGGAGGCGGTATCGCTGAGGTTGAGACCCAGTTTACAGCTAGGCCAGAGAGGGCTGAAATGCCAACAGAAGATGAAGTGAACATGCTAGAAATGGCAGTCATGGGGAAGGACAAAGAAGGTAATACCATTACCGAAAAACAACAAGACATGATTGTCAGCGCCTTTACTGACAAGTATGGGCCTGAGGTATATGCCATGCTTAGGTCGGAGATATTACGATCAATCATGCCAGACGCTCAAACAGAAGGCATGATTCGTGGCAGTGGTGGTGGTATGGACGATAAGGTTCCCGGTATGATTGGTGCCGAACAACCTGTGGCTGTTTCGCCCGGAGAGTTCATCGTTCCGGCAGATGTGGTTTCGGATCTGGGTGATGGAAGCTCAGACTCTGGAGCTGACGAGTTATACGCAATGATGGAGCGTGTGCGAAAGGCTCGGGGCGGTAATGGCGAACAGCCCCCAGCAATTAACGCACGGAGAAATATGCCAGCATGAACATCACTCTAGTCCCCCCTGAAGAAATTATGTTCGCATGGAACGGGGCTAGGGAGCATTTAGAACCTGCCATTGAAAGATGCAAGGGGCGCTGGACAATGGAGCACCTCTGCGCCGCAGTAGCCACTGGAAGATCGCAGTTGTGGCTGGCTTTCGACGACAACTCAAGAGTGTATGGCGCTCTTACTACAGAGATTACCAATTACCCAGCCAAAAAGATGCTTTCTATGCACTTTATTGGCGGTACCGACTTTGAAGAGTGGTACGGCGACCTGCTCAAAATGATCACGAACTATGCGAGAGACTGCGGTTGCGACGGTCTTGAGGGCGTGGCGCGTTTTGGCTTCTGGAAGTGGCTGGAAAAAGACGGCTTTGAGAAGTCGTCGATATTTTACGAGAAGGATATAAGAGATGTCTAAAGGCGGAGGTGGGGGCGCTCCCACTGAATCGACAGTAATACAGTCCAATCTCCCTGAGTATGCGGAACCGTTTTACCGGAGCCTATTGGCCCGTGTTGGCTATGAAAGTGCATTGCCTTATGAGACATATCCGGGGCAAAGACTGGCGTATTTCAATCCCGCAGAGCAAGAAGCTCAGCGAAGATTTGAGCAACTTGGCGTGTCCGGTACTCCCGATGAGCTGTTAGCGGCAGGGGATATAGCGGCGCAGGTGGGACAGGGTAACCCATATGCAAGGTCTATGCTTGACGCTCAGTATCAAGCCCAGCAAGGCGAGTTAAATTACGTGCCGGGAACCCAGAAAGGTATTACCGACGCTTTGCCAGATACCTATCAGGCAGGCACGTTCACAGACCCCAGTGTCGCACAGTCGTACATGAACCCCTATGAGCAACTTGTCATAGACAGGGAGAAGGAAGAGGCGCGGCGCCAATCAGAGATCATGGGGCAACAAGCATCTTTGCAGGCGGCGGGATCTGGCAGTCTTGGCGGTTATCGTGAAGCAATCATGCAGGCCGAAAGGGAGCGTAACCTAGAGGATCAGCTTGGTGATATACAGGCTCGTGGCTTACAGCGTGCCTTTACTGAGGGCCGGCAGGCGTTTGGCGAGGACGAGGCGAGAAGACAACAGCAGTTTCAGAGCGGCCTAGGTAGGTTCCAAGCAGGGATCGGCGCTATGACAGATGTGGAGCGAATGAGGCTTCAGCAAGAGCAGGCGAACGAGGCCGCGCGTCAGGAGCAAGCAAGACTTGCCCAGTCTGGCTTTGGCCAGTTGCTATCTGCCGATCAGCAAAGGCTTGCGGCGGCAGGCATGATGGGCGATTTCGTGTCACAGCGTCAGGCTATGGAGCTGGAGAGACTGCGCCAGATGCAGGCGTCTGGTCAGATTGAGCGAGAGCTTATGCAACGCGGTCTGGATATTGGCTATACCGACTTCCTCAGACAGCAGGCGTTCCCGAAAGAACAGCTATCGTTCTACAGCTCAATGCTCCAAGGCGTTCCGATTGCGCCGGGGCAAGTATCACAGTCTTACGGTATTACCCCGTCCACTACCCAGCAGTTACTGGGTTCAGGTATAGCGGGTGTCGGCCTGTATAACGCGCTCAGAGGGGGCTAAGCCATGATTTCCAATATCCTTGAGCAGGAAGACATTATTAAAGGCTTGCCTGATGCGGCTTTGCAGAAAGAAGCCCGATCACCCTCGGGTGCGCTTCAGCAGTTTCTGGTTGTATCAGAGATCAAACGCCGCACAGACATGCGCAAAAGCCATGAGAACCAGATGAAGGAACAGCCACAGGGGACTGTGGCAGATCAGATCGTGATGGAGGGCATCGCAGGCATGATGCCCCAGCAAGGCGTGGGTATGCCCCCTCAGATGGGTCCGCAGATGCCCTCGCAGGGTGGCCCACAGATGCCTCCTCAAGGTATGCCTCCGCAGGGCATGCCCCCACAAATGCCCCCGCAACAGCCGCCACCGGGGATGCCTCCGATGGGGATGGCGTCAGGCGGGATAGTGCGGATGGCGAATGGTGGTCAAGCAAGAGTCCAAGCTCTTATGGATATTTTGGCTGTTGGCGGGGTGACTGCGCCGGATCTTATTGCCCAAGGCTACACGATGGATGAAATAAATGCGGCCCAAAACGAGCTAAGACAAAGAATGACCATGCCTGTGATAGGGGCAGATAGCATCTTGGATGCGGGTCAAATTTCTGACCCTGTGCGAACTCCGCAGATGGGTAGCGGGGATCAGTATGATCCGCCGTTTATTCGCGGCTTTACGGATGTGATATCGGATAAAGCGTCTGATTTGGCGGGCGCAGTAAGGGGAGGGATAGAGTCGTTGGGCATTGAAGCACAGAAGCAGATGCCCAATTACGGATTAGTTGGCAGAAATGACTTGTCGCTCCCCTCCCTGCCGATGCCTGATCGCAGAAGCCAAGCGGAGATGGGTCAGATGTTTAGCCCAGAAGAGGTAGAGGAGCGGTTAAGCAATCGCCCAAGCCTAGTTGATGATCTTGATATGAATCCGATGGATTTCCTGAGGCAGAGAGTTTTTGGCCGGGAACCTGAGCCAGCTACTGACAAGTCAGTACAAGGGGAGAGCGAGATCCAGTCACAGCCCAACAGGGGCACATCTGTTGTTGATGAGCTGACCAAGCCCAACCCAGCCGATTTTGCGACTGCACCGTTCCCAACAAGCAAGCCGGGGCTTGAGCCTGCTAGCCCGATTGACGAGATGCTAGAGGTGGCACAGCAGACTCAGACAGACGCCAGCGATCCTCGCGGCAAGCCCGACTCTGACCCGCTCTTAGACATCAGTGACATTCTTGATGAGTCTCGCGCAATGACGAGAGCAAATATGCTCATGCAGTTGGGTGCAGGTATCGCTGAGGGTGACTTGTCAGGAGGACTGTCAAGAGCCGGAGCCGCAGGCATGAAGGGGGCGCAAGAACAGAGAGCGTTGGATATGCGTATGCGCTTGGCTAAATATCAGGCTGGCAAAGAGGACATCGCAAGAGACGAGAAGACAAGACAGTTTGAGAAAACCTTTGGTCTAAGCGAACAAAAATTAGACGCCTTGATTGAGCAGAATGCAGACCTTAACACCCGCGCTCGACTCAAGGGCTTACTGGAGCTGTACGAGGGCGCACTCCCAGATGAAAAAATAAGATATGCGACTCAGATACAAGCACTTATCAGCTCCATGGGGGGCAACCCCGCTGTTGTGGGCGGAATGCAGATGGGATCAAGAAACTCACAAGACATCCTCGCTCAGTATGGCTTAAATAATTGATATGGCTACGAGGCAGGATCTTGAAAATGCTCTGGTAACCGCGCATAACGCTGGCGACTTTGAGGCGGCAAATCTGTTTGCCTCGATGATCAAGCGTGATGAGTTTGATCCAGAAACCACCGCCCTTGGTGCTCTCGGAGAAGCAGGCAAGCGGCTTTTAGGCGGCACAATCACCGGCACTTCGCGTGTATTTACTGGCCTCGGAGAACTTATCCCCGGTGTTGACGATGAGGCGGCTCGCGCAGTACAGCGAGATTTCGATGAGTTTGTTGCTGACAAGTTAGCGTATGACCCCGCCTACGACGAAAGCTACGTCCCTCGGCTAGGTGAGGTTGTTGGTGAGATGGTGCCAACGGCTCTCTCTTTTGCCCTTCCCGGCGGTCAGGCAACGGCGCCTGCTCGCATAGCTCAATTAGCTACAATGATTGGCCCAGCCGTCTCTGAGGGCGGAATGGACCGCGCCGAATACGAAGAGCGCACCGGCGAAGCCCTGTCTACGGCAGAACGGCTTATATCAAAAGGCGCAGATGTCGGTCTTGGTAGGCTGGAGCAACTTGGTGTCCCCACCAGAATCCTCAAAGGACTGCCTCGCGGGTTCTTTGACAGGCCAGAAGCCAGCCCCTTCCTACAACGCATAGAGTCCATGATTGCGTCCGGCCTGCAAGAAGGCGTGCAGGAGGTCGGTCAGGGCATTGCCAGAGACCTCACCACCCTCGCTATCTACGACCCAGATCGCAAGATTGCAGACAGCGTCATGGAAGACTTCACGCTCGGGGGTGGCGCTGGTGCAGTGCTTGATCTGGCTGTCGGCCTTGCCCAGACACCTCTGAAAGGCCGCAAAGGCCGCGCTCCCAAGCCGATTGAGGAGATGACCGAGGAGGAGGTTGCTGAAGAGCAAGAGCTGAGAGAAGAAGAAGAGCTGGAGGAGCAGAAAAGACGAAGACAAATGGACAGGGGGGTAATTGTCTCTGACGAAGCACCCGCCATCGCTGGAGAAATTGGACCTCAGCTACCCGAGGTCAGAGAAGATCCGCTTGACCCCACACTGGTGGACTCTGCTCTTCCTGTAGAGGACATGACAGCGCAGGTTGTAAAGCGCCTTGGTTCTCGTCTTCCTGTCGGCAAAACATTCTCGGTTGGCTCGCTTGATAATCGGTTTTTTGCTGAGGTAGATGGCGAGCAGTATGGTCCTGCTATAGATGACCCAACTGTGGCGCAAGAGCTGTCCAACAGACTAACTGCAACAAGTCAGCAGTTAGCGAAGAACGCAAACATTGAATACATTGTCGAAAATTCAGGCATTGAATACACCGAGCAACAGGGGCAAGAGGTGCGCCAGCTTGGTCGCTTCATACCCTCACCTCAAGACCGGATAATCAGTGCAGAAGACGCCAATCTTGCAACAGGAAGGGACATTGCCAGCGTCATCAACAGGCAAAAGGCTGACCGTGGTGACGCAGAGACCGAGGTATTCACGCTAGAAGAGGTTCGTGCCGCAAACAAAGGCGATCTAGGTAATCTAGGTGATGTCCTTGCGGCAAAAGATGCTGATTTTCTGGCGTTTCGTGATGATCCTGTTACCCCTCAGGCGCCTCTCTCGCCCACTCAACCCAGACAGCCCGCCTTGGGCCGACGCCAACAGGCGTTAAGCACGCTCAGCTCCTCGTTCGACAATCTCATCTCCTCAGAACGCGCATTTACTGACCTTTTCGCAAGCAAGCGGATGGATGTCTCTGTTGATTCAGAGCCGTTTCGCGGCTTGGTCAAGCGGATTATCGGTAAAACGCCGGCCAAACAGAAACCGCTAGACAACTTATCCGCTAACGAACGGCGATACCTGTATCACAGGGTCCGCAAGCTACCCAGCTTCCAAGAGCAAGCCACTCCTATCCCAGATTTTAGCACCAAGACGCCAGACGCGGATCTTGTGCGTATTGCCCGCCGCCAGATTGAGGTGGATCGCCCTATAGACATCGACCCCGTTAGAGTGCTTGGTGATTTGGTGGGTAGAGGGGTTATTCCACAGGATGTAGCCGACTCTTTGCAGGACCGCGCTGGCGCACCTGCGGGGTTCAACCCCTCTGCAATTCTAGACGCTCTGGTGCAACGAGGGGCCATTACGCCTGAGGTGGCCAGATCCTTAAATCAGGGCGCCCCCAGACAAAGAATGCCTCAGGCGGAGCTGGGAAGGGTGGAGGCAGAAGCTCGTCGTACAGCGCGTCCGATAGAGCGTGCTGAAGAAGGCGTCCCCGCAGGCCAAGAGCTTGTTCCCTACGACATAAATCAGTCTGCCTTGGGACAGCAACTGCGTGATGCGATCAAGAAGTTTGGTATAGACGACGAGTATGCGACACGCATGGTCGAGCGCGTTGGTACTGCACGGCGTGACTCTGACGGAAACATCTACATCTTGCCAATCAAAAAGCGGGATGACGGTGGTGTTATTGCAGGCTCCGCTCAAGCTGGCGCCAAGGTCATACAGGTCGGCCTTGATGCGGTGATGGCCGATGTAAAAAGAGGCGCATCATACGAAGACGCTGTCGCCAAGATAATGAATCACGAGATTCTGCACGCACTCCGTGCTATGGACTTGTTCACAGCAAGCGAATACAGCCTGATGGAGCGCCTAAGCAGGAAATACAAAAAGCCGGGAGAGGGCAAGACATATGGTCAGTGGGCTGTAGACACTTATGGCGACATAAGCGCAGTCAAGTTACAGGAAGAGGCTATTGCCGAGATGATATCGGACGCGCTCACCACAGGCGTGGTCATGGACGGTGATGTTAAGAAGCCTACAGGCAAGCCGCGAAGTATCTTCAACAAGATCATAAACTTCTTCAAGAGTCTAGTTGGTGTTGCTGAGAACAACGATGTTGACTCGTTCAGGTCGCTTGTAGATAGCATTCAGTCTGGTGAGGTGGGCCGTCGTGAGCGAGGCGTGGTCAGGACGCCGTTTAGGACAGACTTGGCCAGAAAAGAAGATCCTGAGCGTGGCATCACTGTCGAAGATATTGACCTTGAGACAGGCCGCAGAAGACGGTCTGCTGTTAGACAGGCTAAGAAGACTGGTACAACCGGGGAGCTGGGTGACGCACCCGAGACGGTCGATGAGGCGATGCTTAGCCTTCGCAAGCTAGACGGCATGCCCGAGTCTTTCGATGTGGACGGGCAGGCTATTGAGTTTGGTTACCATCAGCCAGCGGTTGATGCGGCTCGTCGCTACACAGAAAAGGCGGGCATAAGATACGAGCCACTGACTACATACGCACCCATTGATAAGAAGATGGCGAGAAAAATCGCCATTGAATACGACTTGATGGAGGATGCGCCAAACGACCCAGAAGTCAAAGCCGCGTATGACGCCATGATTGATGAGACGCTTGCTCAGTACGAGGAGATTCTCAACACCGGCCTTGCCGTTCAGTTTATTAAGGGCGAAGACCCATACGGCAATCCGCGAAACGCCATACTTGACGTGATCAACAACAACCACATGTACGTCTTCTCTACGCGAGACGGATACGGCATGGAGGGCATTACTCAGGAAGACTTGGCCAACAACCCAATGCTAAGAGAAACACCGTTCAGAACAGCAGATGGCGACCCCATGCTGGCGAACGATGTCTTCCGTGTAGTACATGACTATTTCGGTCACATAAAAAATGGTGTAGGATTCAGAGCAAGAGGAGAAGAGAATGCGTGGCAGTCTCACGCGGCGATGTACTCACCTCTGGCAAGAAGAGCGATGACAAGCGAAACCCGAGGGCAAAACTCTTGGGTTAATTTTGGCCCTGAATCTGCATTTAATGCCACCGCCAGTGGCGCAGATACAGTATATGCCGATCAGAAGGCGGGGCTACTCCCGCTTTGGGTGTCGGAGGAGGCAAGACAGAGTGACCCTAGAAGAGCAAATGCATCAGTTTTTCAAGAAGGGCTTCAAGGCGCAATCGACGCAGACGGCAAGCTCCAAATCAGCCACTTCTCCAGAGGGCCAGTTGCCAGAACAGACCCGAAGATGGCTGGCAGGGGAGCAGACCGCACAAGAAGGTACGCCCCAGAAGGCACCTATTTCGGGATCGTCAAGGCGGATGAAAACGGGTATCGGCGTGAGGCGATCCTCGGGAATGTAGAGAACACATTCTCTGTAGACCCGCTTCTTGTATACCCGCTAGACACAGACCCTTACGGCCTACTAGCAAGAAATCCTGCTGGCAATCTTGACTGGGATACTACCCTTGAAAGCCTAAATAACGAAGGCTTTATCGGATTTAGGATCAACGATAAGCGGTTAGGCAAGGTCGTATTTATCAACCAGCCGCTAATCTCAGATCAAGCTGTTGCCGAGCCTAGGCAAAAGCCCAAAACAAAAGACATTCAAACCCAGCGTGTTGCGCCTCGCGAAACAATCACCCCTCAGCAGGCTGACGAGGCAGTAGACAAAAACATTGCCAGCATAGCCGAGGACGTAAAAGGCGTTCCTCGCTTTAGCGTCAAGGCGTCCCCCGAAGCACAATATGTAGCCCAAAACCCAGACAGCGCCTTAAAGCCGGACGAGCCGATGTTCTCCGTCCGGGGCGACATCCCTGCTGTTGACAAGTTAACAAAAGGCCCAGACCGGGAAGAGCCCAACGGCAGAGTATTCATGAGAGCCACCGGCACTGGAGCATTGGGCACCTTCTTCACAAAGCTCAAGCAAGGTGCACTAGACCGCTATGCCCCTCTGGCTAAGTATTATCAAAACATCCCAGAGCTTCGTGAGCTTGAGGCAGATTCAAGCGCCATTGCCGCCGCGCTATTCTCTGACAGATCAAAGGGAATACTTGCCTCTGCTGTAAAATACGGTGTTCCCGTTTATCGGGGTGGGCTGACCCGCGTAGAAGAATTCACTCACGACGGCGAAACATATCGCGGCCTGATCGGCGTTATGTCGTTGATTTACAACAAGGATGTCGGTGATCTCCGAAAAATCGCGCAGGCGTATGCGATGGTTCAGCGCGGTGACTACCTGAAAGGCAAGAACAAGTTAACACCAGTGGACGCCAAGAGCAGGAAAGAGGTTCTTGATGCCGTTGATGCCCTGACGGATGCGGATGGATACAACCCCGTCAAGAAGTGGCATGACGTGTGGTCTGCCTACAACAACCGAACCATCGACTTTCTCAAGGCCACCGGCATCCTGAATGACGAAACAGCCGACGTGTGGAAGGGCTCCTCGTATATACCGTTCTATCGGACAGGTGCCAGTGAAGACGCCCTACCTAGCGTGGCAAAGGGTGTGTTTGGTGACCTGACGCGAATGAGTGAGTTTAGGGCGTATCAAGGTAGCGACAAGGCTGTAGATGTCGGCCTAGTAGAATCTGTCGTTCTAAATCTCAGCGCCGCCATCGAAATGGGCATGAAAAATGTGGCCCAACAGCGCATCACTCGTGACATGCAGAAAATGGGTCTGGCTCGTCAGAGAAAAGCAAAGGGGGCGGTGCCCAAAGGCGTTAACGCTATCGACTTCAAGGTAAACGGTAACAGGGTTCGGTTTGAGATAGATGACAACCTGATATATGACTCGATGGACATGGTGGGCACAGGTTATGCCGAGCAGGCCGCAATCAAGTATCTGGGGGCGCCGGCAAACGTCCTCAGAGAGCTGGTTACGCGAGACCCCGGCTTTATGGTTGCGAATATGATGCGCGACACGCTGTCTACATGGACTACATCTGGCGCGTCGTTTGTCCCCGTCTTTGATACGGTAAAGGGTCTTGGCGATGGAATAGAAAGACTCGAAAAGCTGGGCGTCGTCGGGGGCTATGATTTTGCCATCGACAAGGCGGACATAGTTAAATTTTACGAGGCCGAAAACAAGCGCCGCACAGAGAGCATGACTCCTCTTAACATGTTCTCAAGACTATGGAACTGGTCTGGCAGGGCGACTACTGCATCTGACGCCGCTACTCGTAACGCAGTTTACAATGACGTTCTGGCACGAACTGGCAATGAGGCAGAGGCCGCGTTTCAGGCAATGGAGATCATCAACTTCTCCAGAAGGGGCGCGAATCCAATCGTCCGCGTGATCGCGGCGGCAATACCCTTCCTGAACGCAAGGTTCCAAGGTCTGGATGTGTTCATGCGAGCGGCACTTGGCAATTACACGACTCGCAGAGAAGAGCCCCCCGCCAAGGGTCAACTGAGACTGGCCTATAGAGGCGGGCTCCTCGCTGGATTGACAGCTCTGTACTACTTGCTGGTCAGCGATGAGGACTGGTACAAGGAGCAGGACGAGCACACCAGAGAAATGAACTGGCTTGTACCCACCGACAGTGGCGTGCCACTCCGGCTTCCTATCCCATTTGAAGTGGGCTTGCTGTTTAAGACAATCCCAGAAGCCATCATGGCAAATTATATGGGTAATCAGTCAGATAGAGAGCTACGGCAGACCTTACAGCGCGGCGTCGTGTCAACGCTTGAGGTAAATCCTCTGGCGATTCAGGCGATAGGCCCGCTCCTTGAGGCTTATCTTAACTATGACAGCTTCACAGGAAGGGCGATTGTCCCCTTTTACGTTGGCAAGATGACGCAGGGATTTGCGGGTGGGATTTACAGCACACAATTAGCCACCGACATTGGTGAGGCACTAAACATAAACCCACTGAAGATTGATCATGTAGCGTTTGGCTACACGGGAACGCTTGGCTCTTACGTCATATCGCTTTCAGATGCTTTGTACAAAGAGGCGTTTGATAGAGGGACAGATCGACCAGCGAAGACTGTCTTTGAGTATCCTGTGTTGAAGAGGTTTTTTGCTCAAAAAGAAGGCGGCGGACTAAGGGCCGATGCGTATGACTTGTTTGGCGACGTTGAAGAGGTTGTCACTACAATCAACACGCTACAGAAAGAAGGTCGGATTGATGAGTTTGAGGCGTACATCGCCGCACGGAGCCATATTCTTAATCTAAAAAATCCTGTTTACAACATCAAGAAGATGCTTGATCGTGTTAGGCGAGAAAAAAGGGCTGTCTTCTCCTCTGACATGGATCCAGAAATCAAAAGGCAGATGATCGAGGATCTGGACGCCAGCCTGAACGAGTACCTGAAGGTTGTGCCGAGGCTGAAGCAGATGGCGGACGCGCCGTTTATTCAGGGCACCTACTAAGCCACAAACACTGCAACAAGGGACATCGCCCCAACAATAAGAAGGGGCAAGACATATTCTGACGTTGTCAGATCCTTGACGATCTCTTGTTTGCAGTCAGCACACAAAGCCCTGCCGACCGCTACCTCTAACCTGTTACACATATAACAGCGCCTCATCCTACGGCCTCTTGGGGGTAATCATCAGGCCCCAGCTCTGGCAGGTTGGTTGCGTCAGCCTCTTTCGATGTCTGTTTGCGCGTCCTGAAGAAGCCAGCGTATTCTGGGTACATCCGATGAAATCGACGGGCATAAAACGCCCTGTAGTTGTTGTTCAGCTTAAAGCTGTTGTCGGGCCCGTGCTTTATATCCACCTCCCATCTCAGCCGCTCAAACACCGCGTTCACTGAATAGTGTTTGCGCCCCGACATGATCATCTCAAAGGTGAAACCCACGAACATCTTCCACACCTCTGGGTTGTTGGCGTGAAACTCAGCCACCTGAGAGCGCATCTCATCCAGACGGCTTATGTCTTCGTTACTCATCTTCGATCTCCAGCGCCTCTTTTGCCTTCTCCAGTCGGTCCATCGCATCCCTGAGCGTCTCAAGCGTGTCAGCATTGGCGCCAGTCAGTGATGTGATCTTGTCCAGCAAAGACTCAATCTCCTTGATTCTCTCCAGTATCTCGTGGGTAAAGTCATTCATCGCCGTGAGCACATCTGCGTAGGCTTCCCCCTCTAGCTCCACCTTTATTTTTGTCATGCTCTATCCTCCGCTGGCGGTATGTAGTAGTCCATCTCTGCGGCGACCCGACACAGCGTTTCTATTAACTCTGAATAGTCACCTCTAGTGGCGTCATTGCTACGCCGTGCCGGTCTTCGCTTTATCCCAAACTTGGTTTGGTGCTCGTCAGAACCATAGCACTGGCAGAGCATCTCGTCGTGCATTTCGTCAGGTGTCATGCCGCAGTGCTTGGCAAACATAGCGCAGTGCTTACGATAATAGTTTTCCTGAGGGCGCGTCCGCTTGGTCTTGAGCGGCTTCACCTCTATCGTGATGCCGTGCCTTGACACCCTGTTTACTTCAGCAAGATGGGCCGTTTGATCAGGGAACACTGAAGATAAGAACTTTAAGACGTTGATAATCCTCAGAGATTTAGTCCTTGGTATTTGCAACTGCACGCTTCTCTCCCTTAACTGTGATGACGCCTTGATCTACCCGTCTGATTAACGTCTGAATTATCAGGAATAAGAACTGCTCGCTCTGATCTACTTTTTTGTCGAATGATCCGCGATCAGATGCCACATCAAACCTGTAGTGACAGCGGTGACAAAGATCGGCAATGCACAGGTCGTGTGGTTTGTGGCCTGTGCCCTTGCCAAACCGGTGGCTTCGCAGTCCGGTGTAGTGTGCCGCTACCACGGTGCCATCCTTGGCACCGCAGTTGATGCACGCTTGATCTTTTGCCGCCTCAAGCAGTTTTTTGGATCTGATCAAAACGGAATGTCATCGTCTTCGTCAAACGGGATCGGCTCAGACACAGGGGGTGGTGGTGGGGGTGGTGGTGCCGCCTTTTCCTCAGGGTCATAGTAGACCTCGCCCGTGATATATTGATATGGCTGGCCCGTATCCTGAGCCTTTCGGTCCCATGCCGCGAGCTTCAGCTTGGGTGTCTTCCCCGCCTTGCCCATGGCTATCAGCCCCTTGATCTGTGCGCTCGTCAACTCGACAGATCCGGTTTTGTCTGGGTGATTAGACTTGGCCTTGTCTTCGTTCGGCCAGAGACCGCCTTCACTCTTGTGGTACTTGCTCATAGCTACCCTCCTTCAGGTGCTTACGCATTTGCGAAAAATACGACTTCAATTCTTGGTACTGATCTGGATACTCGCTGTCCAGCATGTCGATGACCTGCTTGTTTTCTTTCCAGAATAAAATCAGGTCGTTTTCGGAGCCGGACGCGAATGTATCGACGGTGCCCTTCATGACCCGCACCACCTCAATCGCCTCGCTCTCATCAGCAATGGTGTCTGGCGCGGAGTTCTTTTTAGCCTCCGCAATCGGCGTCACCTTCTTGTCTGGCGCCTTCTTTTTTGCTGGCGGCTTAGTCTTGTCTTTGTCCTTGAACTGATCTTCGACAGCATTTGCATCGTCATCGTCATCAGACTCAATGCCAAACGCACTGCAAATCCCATACCGCTTGGCGTAGGTACAGGCGGCGCCCACACCCTGTGGTGTGAACTTGTCAATGAGAACAGCCGGTCCATCTAGCGTCAGAGTTTCGCCGGACTGGTGGATGATGGTGGTCTGCGCCATGACAGATTTTTCTTCGTTGACAATATTTTGCACGAACGTGAGACCATGACTGCTTAGCGGCTCCCTGACGTGTTGAATCAAATCCTCCAGCTTGCAGTAGTAACTCCCCCACTGCGTATTCTTCGATTTTTTGTCTGGGTTATTGAGCGTGCCTCTTAGCTTGACAAGGGCGCCGTACAACGTCTCAGAGGAGGTATCCTTTTTTGTAGACATCTGCTACTCCTAGTGCTTTCCAAACTTCTGTTGGTTTCATTTTGTAGAACTCGGCTGTACTCATGTCGCCGATGTGTTTGTCGGCCAAGTAAAATGAGAGCCGATTGCCATTTACGGTGATGTGCAGTTTTGGCGTAGAAGCCTGCATCATGCCCACCACCTTGTGGTAGAACTCAGGGTCTGTGCCCAGCGGATCATCCATTGCTTGCTCCTAGTGGGTGACTCTGTCAGCCTGTAGCCCCTGTTTTTCGGACTGAGGCTCTTCGTCGAAAACAATTCCTTCAAATTTTCTTATAAAATCAAACGGTATGGCGCACTGTTCGCCGCAAACGGGAAGCACAATCATCGTGGGATCAGATCCAGCGCGATCAACTGCGTCTATCTCCGATTCAAAGGTTTGAAGACCAGTCTTGATTAGCACGGCCCCAAGTTCTCCGTCCGTCACTAGCATGTGCGGATACCCATACGAGTCCATCGTAATCCAGCATTTGGCCTCCGACGCCTTGACTGCTTGAAAAAAATGCTCATGCTCGATGCCAAAATCCTGCAAAATACTCAGTAGGTCAACAATCGACAGGCCACTGGTTATGACGTGTTCGTCATCTATCTCCATAAACACCTCTGTATTGATCGCAAAATTGTGCTACGCGGCACCAGTTGTCTTCGCAACGGGTGTTTTTTCCGACCCGCTCTTCGACACTGAGGTTGGTTGCTGATTGTTGTGCGATGAAGTCCTCAGCGGATTGCTGATCAGAGAACACACGCTTGGCACGCTTCTGGCCTTTGGCCATCACCGCGAATGTGCTGTCCTTTTTCCAGCGTTCTTGATCAGTGCAAAGTGGCAACTCACCCCCAGTCAAACGCTCAAACTCAGCGTGCTGATGAAGGCGGACACGATCTCGCACATACTTGTCTCTAACTTGTTTAGACCAAAGAGGAATGTCAACGATAATCAACGGGGCCTTGGGGTAATTCTCTTCGACACTGGCCTTGGTGCGTTGCCAGTCCCTGAGAACAGCCACAATTTGTAGGCGATTGACCTCAATCTCCTTAGATTGCTCGACAAGCCAAGCATAGAAGTTGAGCTGGTTGTGCCACTCCTTCTTGCCGTAGATTATGGACCAGACTGACGTGCACTTGTAATCAAGCACAGTCACCGACCCATCCTCCTCTGACCGTTGAACATCTATTGCCCCGCTAATTATCCAGTCGTCCACCTCTGCATATAGGCGCTCTTCGACTATATGTCCCTCGGGTTGGTGTTGCTCAAACATGTGGTGGACTGAGGTGCCTAGCACTGACCACAACATCTCAGAGACATCCTCAAATATCTCGTCGTCGTGCTCCTTCCTGAGTATTCTGACGCGAGGCGAATCAATCAGTTGGGTGACAGAGCGGTTGCTCGACCCCTTTGAGTAATCACTGTGCGTCAACGCCCTAAAAACAGGCTCAGGCAGGTTGTGCTGGTTAGTGATAATCATATGACTCGGAATACCCTCATCGCTTCACCGTCCTGCACCACGCTGAATTTCTTCGGCGGATGATGCTTCTGGAATCGAGTCACTCGTTGCCTCAGGGCTTGCACCAGCTTCTGATTCCCCGTCTCCACCGGCGCCAAAAAAGAATCGCCGATGTCCATGTCGCTGAACGGCAGGTCGGGTAGTCTCGTCCTCGCCGGCATGGGT
>Ga0209348_1000118_pt1 | contig 50627 bp, 73 predicted proteins | sample ETNvirenome_2_30_FD_184065 | JGI IMG/M metagenome (GOLD analysis project Ga0209348, IMG submission 184065) | Marine viral communities from the Pacific Ocean - ETNP_2_30 (SPAdes) (version 2) | ecosystem: Environmental > Aquatic > Marine > Oceanic | place: Pacific Ocean | collected 2013-06-22 | reverse complement strand
ATAGCGCCAAAAATTGTTGATATAAAGCTTATTTCAAATTCACCTAAGTCTAACGACTTTGTAACAAAATAATTAAACATTACAAATGTAATGCCAAAATAAGCTATAGTAAATAACGTTGCTAATATTTTTTGAATAATAGCATCGTCTTTATACATTTCTCTAGCAGACTTGCGATCTTCAACCTCTTTTGCAAACGCTTCACGCTCTGCATCAAGAAGTAATTTTTTAAGAGCAAGCTTAGCTTCATCGCGTTCCTTGTCTGTAGTAATAACTTTGTCAAGTATGCCTTCTGCATTATCTACTATTTTACCGAATAAACCTCCAACTAAGTTATTTATCATTTCTTCTTGATTTAAGATCTGCAAGTTTACCTTTAAGAAGTTTAACAGCGTTTTTTTCTTCAGCAGTTAAAGGTCTATCATAATTAGAATATTTTTCATTTATATTTTCTATTCTAATTTCTAAATCGTTAATTCTTTCTACTAAAGTTTCTCCTTGATATACCTCTGAATCTTTAAGTTCTCCTGGTTGAACAGGTGGTTGTTTATCGTTTTTATTTTTCTTATCATCTTCTATTTTAGGTAGCCCAGCTTTAGAGCCAAACCCTTGCATTTTATAAGCCATAACTTAATCTTTAAATTCCCACGGTAGGTCAACATCACCTTCTTCATACCACTTACCTTCGTAAAGTATGTAGCCGTCTTTTCTAGGATATGTTGCTCCGTCCCATGTTATTGTTTCATCGTCATAGTCAACTCTACCAAGCTTGAAGTGTGTCATGTGTTTCATTTCATGAGCTAAAACTCTTCTATACTCTTCAGAATCTTTTTCTATGTTTTCATTTATATATATTACACCTTCTTTGTGACATTCACCCATTGTGCCTTCAGGTAATGGAGCAAATTCTACTTTAACACCAGCAACCATATTATGGTTACCTCCAATGTTTAGTTTTCCTTCACTGTTACCTCTTTTGCTACCTAGTTTAAACGCCATTATCTTGTAGGGTCTTTTATCATATCGTCAATAGCTTTGTTAAAAACTTTATCTGTATATGAGCTGTTTTTGTAAAATACACTTCGATCTGATACTGGTAAGTCTTCTTCTCCGAGTAAGATCCTATAGATTCTACTTATCAATTGGCTGCATTTAAAGGAAGTCTTAAATACGCTATACTTTATCGTTGTACGATTTCTATGTCGCCAGACTTCAATCCAGCCTTCCTTTCTTAGACGATCCCATCTTTGCTTGTCCCAAGAATAAGTATATGTACCGTCTATAAATTCTTGTCTTGTAAAACGCTTCTTGCAATCTAAATAGATTAGTAGTTCAAGGTCAGCGTCTTTTAACCCGTAAGTCTTACAAGCCCACTTTCTAGTGAGCCTGTAATACTTAAGGATTTGTAATTCACGTAAATCGTGAGAGGTTATACGCACTACGCTATAGCAATAACACAGTTTGTTATACCTAATTGCTCTGCGTCATGACCAGCAACAATGTCAGGATCACTGAATAAATCAATAACCTTTATCATACCAGCTTTGTAAGGATTTGACTCTGCACAAGCTTTCAACAAGTTAGCAACGCCTTCAAATTTTCCAGCAGCATGAGTTACTGTAATAGTATCATCAAGCTCTTTTCCTAACATAGAGTTAAAGTGTAATACTGTTGTAGTATCGTTTGAAAAACTTGCTCCAATGTACATGTCAGCTGGATATACTACAGCTTCACCTTCTTTTAAAGCTCTTTCAACTCTAACTTCATCACCAGCAGCTAATGTATAACCGTTAGCTGTATCACCAGCAGATCCAGTAGCTTTTTTTACTCTCAGTTTTTCTGAGCCAGCACTACCAGCTAAAGCAGCAGGATAAGCCGCGTCAAGTAAAATCGTTATTTGCCCAGCAACTGTGTCAGCAGCTGTCGTAGCAACTTTACCACCTGGTACACCAGGCTCAGCCGCATAGTTAGAACCTCTGTTACCAGTGTTGTCGCCAGCTGATTTAACACTTACTCTAGTAATAGAATCTTGTGTCCCTTTGTTAGCTCTGTCAAATATATCGTCAATAGGTACATCTTGAACAGTATCTCCGTTCCAAGTTGTTCCTACTTCAGTAGTAGTAACTACGTGTCCTCCACTAGCTGTAGGGTGATCGTGTCCATGAGGGTTGTCAAAGTTTGATCCTTTTCCTTTATGTGAAAAGTATAAAAATATTTCTCTTTTTTTCATTGCATTGTTTTTTATTCAGCGGAAGTTATAGCCACTGTGGTTACTTCTTGTATTCCTGTCATAGCTGGAGTGTTAGCATCTCCACCTAGCGGTACACCATTTGCATCAAGTGTACCCTCTATCATATCTGCAACTACAGTGAAAGGTCCAATAGCATTTATTCTTTCAACAACTAGCTCGCACATTTCATCAAATGGCATTGTAATTGGATAGGTTAACACTACTTTGTCATTATGTGCGTTTGCGCCATCAGCGAAAACAACGTCACAGTCTCTTGGTTCTAAGAAAATATCAAACTCAGCCCCAGTGTTGTCACCTGGCTGTAAAGCCATAACAGATGCACCTGGAAACATAGCAGCGTCGCTAGCGTTTGTTTGATCATCTCCGTCTCTAAAAAATATATAGTTTTCCATTGTTTTAAATTTTAAAGGGTTATATCAGTTACAGCATCATCAATGCTTAGTCCAGCACCGTGTAAATACTTTTCATTAACATCATCTGCAACAGTAACAGTTCTTCCTGGTTGTAGAGAGTGTCCAGCTAGTGCGCCAGCAAAAGCTCTACAGAAGTTTTTAAATTCTGCTAAGCAAGTTGTAGAAAGATGTAGTTTTATTAAAGCAGCATCACCAGTACCATCAGTAGACTTAAAATTAGCTGTGAGCTCGTCTGCGTCAGTGATAACAACTCCTTTAAATCGATCTGCAGCGTAAACAGCTGCTTTTGCTATTGTATCGTCAGTATCTGCTTTAACGAACAATAAGTGATTTCTTTTGTAAGCCATCGTTTAAAATTGTTTGATTAATAATTATTTTGTTTAAGATTTTAGGTTTTAGGATTACGGTTTATGATTTATGTTTAATCTACTAATACAATATCACTTGCCTTGATAACAAAATAAAGTTTACCTTCAAACTCAATACTATGACCGGCTATTTTATCATACCACACAACATCATTTTCTTTTAAAAAATCTACCTTATCTCCGTAAGAAATAACCTTGCCTTTATAGTAACGCATATCTTCGTTAGTTCGATCAGTCATTATAAACCCACCTACTTTAACTTCTTCTTCTTTCGTGCGTTCTACTACTATATAATAATTAACTGCTTTCATTTACGCGTATATTTGAAATTACACAATCAGCAGATATAATAGTTGATACTACACTTACTGCGTTTTTTAAAGCAGACTTAGTTACAAGCACAGGGTCTATGATACCAGCTTCAACCATATTTACAGGCTCGCCAGTTATAACGTCTATACCGCAACCTTCTTCTAAGTCGATGTCAAATTGTATACCTGCGTTATCTAATATAGTATCGTATGGAGCTGCTATAGCATCGAGAAGCAGGCTTTCACCGACCGTGTCGGTCGAAATTTTTTCTGAAGCATTAAGGAGTGCTACGCCGCCCCCTGGAACTATACCTTCTTTTAATGCTGCCTTTGTAGCGTATATAGCATCTTCAACACGATCTTTCTTTTCTTTTAGCTCTACTTTAGATCCAGCACCTACGTTTATGATGCCAACACTACCTGATAACATAGCTAATCTATCTTCTAGTTTCTTTTTAATAAAACCGTTTTTCTCTTCAGCTATACGTTTAACAACTTCATCTATACGTTCTTCAATATTATCAGACATGCCTAACGTAGTTATAACAGTGTTTTTATCATCTGTCTCTGCATATTCAGCTTCACCTAGATCTTCTGGCTGCATAGCATCAAGATCATCGCCAAGCTCTTCGTTAAATAACTTAGCACCTGTTAATATAGCTAAGTCTTCGCAAGTTTCTAGCTTAGTTGGACCAAAACCTGGAGGATCAATAACATTTACTTTAATGTTACCTTTTATCTTATTCATTAGTAACGCTGATTTAACTTGTTGGCTAACTTGAGCTACAATAAGTAAAGACTTGTTATTTTTTATAACATACTCTAATATGTTTTGTATTTTACGCACATTAGGTATTTCAGACATACATATAAGAATTAAAGGAGCATCTAGCTCTGCTTTTTGTTTGTCTGCATTAGTAATAAAGTGTGGTGATGTTAAGCCACAGTCAAACTGTACGCCGTCTACAGTGTCTACGTATGTTTCTTCTGTGTCAGATGTTTCCATAAGCACAACACCGTCTTTACCTACAGCACTATACTTTACCTACAGCACTATAAGCCTCTGCTATAGTCAAGCCTAGATCTTTATCGTTGTTACAGCTAATAGTAGCTACGTTAGTTAGCATATCAGAATCAACGTCTATTTTTATTGAGTCTAAATAATCTAATACTTTATCTAGACCAGACTGTAATCCTTGCTTTATTTCTCTAATTGTTGCTTTGTCCATAGAATTATAGACATGTGCTAGTATAGACTCAGCTAAAACAGTTGCAGTAGTAGTGCCATCACCCGCTTGTTTCACCGTATTGCTTGCTGCTTCTTTGATAAGAGTAGCTCCAATATTCTCGACAGGGTCGAATAACACTACGGACTGCGCTACAGTAACGCCGTCTTTAGTAATTACTGGGTTACCTCGGCTATCTTCGTAAATTACGCACTTACCAGACGCGCCGAGTGTAGATTTTACTGCTTTTGCTAGTTTGTTCACGCCAGATATGACGCGATTTTTTGCATCATCGCCAAAATTTAAGTCTTTGACGATCTCGCTAGGGAGATTGTATTCCATTATAGTAAATTAAATTAAAATATTGCTTATTTATTGAAGGTTTTTATAACTTTAGGCCCCTTCGTAGCCTCTAATTTCTTAGCAAAGTGCTCAATTGATCCGTCAATTGCTTTTTCTGCACCTTCTAGTGTTTCTCTACGCGTAACGTCAGACCATTTATCTGCGCTATCGGGGTGATTTACCTCCGTTTGGTAGTAACCGTTGGGTAATTGGGTAATTCTCCAGTTTTTTTTGTCTGCAAGGTGTTCCCATTGGCCCTTGGTTTTGTCATTAATTTGTGGATTTCCGGTCCACGTGCTTGTTTTGTAATACAAATACGTCATTTTGGTTTATGTATTGGTTAATAATTAGTTTACGGTAGTATAGTCACCTATTAAAAACAATGTTTATCTATAGGTGAGTCGTACTTTTTAGCCATAGTCTTGCCAGGTTTGCACTGTGGGCACATAGTTGGGCATGTTGGACAAGGCTTATCACCTAGTTTCATTGTAGGAGGTGGCGTCATTGGATTAAAACCAGTTGGAGCTGGCACAGCAGCGTTCATTTGTGGCCTAGCTGTAGGTACTCCACCCATGTTAGTTATCATTTGTAACGCGCTAGACCCAGGTCTAAAATCAATTTTTGTGCTTTTAGTGTCTCTATCTACACCTGGAAGCATTCTACATCTTCTATTTCCCATTATTTTCTTTTCATTTTAAAGCCTGGGGCTTGATTCATATTGTTTTTTCTAAATGCCATTGTTCTACCTTTTAACATTTTAGTTACAGGTCTTTTCATTTGAGGTCCACTTGATTTGCCGCCTTCTACTTCAGCTTTGTCGTACCAATTTGGTTGATCTGGCCTGTTTCTATTTCCTCCTGTATCACCAGATCCAGATCTAATTATAGCATCTTCTCCATCTGGTCTTTTATAGTGAGAGCCGTCATCATGCATTGGGTTATCATCTTGCCATTGTCTTGCTTGTCCTAAAATAGTGCTGCCTGATCCACCTGGTCTGTAAGTTGAAGTTACCCATCTTTCAAACGGCATGTTCTGTTTTGAGTAGCCTTTAACATTTTTAAATTTTTTATTATACTCTTTACGAGCTTTCTTCATAAACTTGTCGTCTTTTAAAGCGTCAAACGCAGGATTGTCAACGCTAAACTCCATGTCAAAAAACTCTTTAGCGTGGCCTGACATACCTCCAGCTCTGTCTGGATTAAGGTTGAATATAGAAGCTAAAGATTTATCAGGCATTTCAGCTGAAACATATTCTGGATCTCTTTCAGTTGATGGCTTTATAGGCTCAAATGGTTGTACTTCTCTTTTTTCTATTTGATCTGGAACCGCTTCTAAAAATCTTACTCTTTCTTCAGCAACCTCTTGTGGACTATGTTTTTCAGTGTAAGCTATTCCATCTGGAGTTTGTAACCACTCATTCCACACGTCATCAGGAGCATAACCACCTTCTCCAGAGTAATCATCTTTTTCACCAGGTATTGTACCCTGTCTTCCTTCAGTGATTTTAGTTCTACCGTCATCGAGCTGTTCTCTTTTAGTTTCCATCCAGTCACTCCACTCGGCATCATGTTCGCTTTTAAGAGCTGTCATACGTTCGTCAACGGCAGCATCTATCATTTTCTGTAGAGGTCCATTTGTTTTGAACGCTCTATTTTTTAGTCTTTTATTGTACATACTACTATAGTTACACACTCGCTAAAAAATAAAAACATATTAAGTATAGAAGTAAAGCGTAGCCCCCCACCTGGGCCCCCTCTCGCCGTATACAAAAGCGAAATCGTTTACCCGGCCCCGCCCTTACGTTTTCCATTATACATTTTTACAATAATAATACGGCCCTTTTCAGATAATATATACGTAACTAATAAAACTAAACTACTATATTATGAAAACATTTTTCCAACATTTATTTACCAACGTACAAACAATCGGAACTGCATTTGCAAAAGAAATGAGACGATAGTACAAATAAAATACATGTCAATGCAGATAATATATACAACTAAATTATTAAACTATTAAATTAAATTATTATGTCACAAGAGACTTTAACTAAAAAAAGATTTGTAATAAGCAAATCACTAATCGGAAAGAATGTACTAATTACATTTACTAACAAGAAAAATGAAACTTATACTTATGACCACGATGCGGTTTACAGTGCAAATCAAGAAAAGTTTGAATCAATGGAATGTTTCCAGAAATATGGTAACTACACAAATAGTAACAATGTTCCAACTTTCGGTCGCGAGTACACAGTGTAAAAACTGTGACACTTGCCACCTACTATACTTTACTTAACAACCTAATGTCACACTATTATGATACATGATTTACTAATACTAATAATACTCGGAATTATTTTACAATATATTGAAAAGTTAATTGTAGAAAAACAGAGTGAGGGGAACAACTCGTAACTAAATTTATTAACTAAATAAAATACCTACTTTTATGAATGTACAAAATACTAAATATAATATCAATGTAACTACTTATGTACTTGGTTTACTTCAAGGTTATATTACTCAAGATGAATTTGAATTACTATGTTTAATTCCACAAAGTCAATCAAAAGTTAACAAAATAAATACAATTACTAACGGATAATATAATAAACTAAGATATGAAAACAATTAAAAAATCTCCTTCAACTAATATAATTAAATTAAATAACCAAACTTATATTCCATTTCAACTTCATCAATTACCTGATTATTATCAAGAAATAAAATTAGTTGACCAATTCAAATTAAAAGGTTATATTTATATAAATGAATCTTCTTTAAAATCTTATAACAAAGATATTCATACTTTAAATAGAGACTTAAATTATAAATTAAGTCGATAAACAAAATAAATACGGACAAGTATGGATAATATAAATGAATCTAATAAATAAAAATAATATGTCAGAGAAATTAAAAAATAAAATAATAGGAGAAACAGTAGATACCATAATAGATAATATAGATGAAGTACTAGTAGATTATATGTTTGAATATGGTAAGTATGAAGAGACAAATGATGAGTTCTTTAATGATAAAGAAGAGATGTTTGTACAGGTAATAAAAGAATTAAATAATAGAATTAAAAGTAAATAATGTTATACTGATGAGACCAAAGAGGTCGAAACATTAAAGTAAAACTATATCCAGATAGTAAAACGACGGAAACTTTAATGTCTATAACTAAATAAAATAATAAATTATGTCAAAAGTAGTAGAAAAAAAGAGATTTGTAGTCTCAAAAGGTATGGTTGGTAAAGAACTAGTAGTTCAGTTTACTAACAAAAAAGGTGATGTCATTAAATATGACCACGATGGTGTCTATGCTCTCAATCAAGAGAAACTAGAAACTATGGAGTGTTTCCAAAAGTATGGTAATTATACTTCTTCAAACAACATTCCAACTTGGGCGAAAGACGCTCAGGTAGACTAAATGTAAATGGTTGAGCGTAAAACGGTGTGACCAGATTGGTACGTAGCTCGGTGGTTCGATTCCACCTACATTACTAAAATTACAATTATGACTAAAATAGAATTACAACAATTATTACAAAGTATGGACCACTATACTCAGTACTCAGATGACCATAGTGTATTCACAAAAGGTAGAAAACAAGAAGAGTTTGTGTTAAAACAACTCGATAAACTGTTCAACAAGAAGTCTGAAGCACTTGAGTTTTACAATGAGAATACACCTGATGGTGTAGGTTATACTAAAAGTTATATTGATGAACTAAAGTCAGAAGGTAACTAACAAATAAAATACGATTACTAACAGATAATATAATAAAATATAGATATGAAATTTACATGGCAACAATATGGTATAAGTATAAGCATTGATAGCGATAACAATGTAACATACGAGCACGACAAGTTTGCAGAGTTTGACGCTTGGCTTAATAATATAACAAGTAAAAACGGCGCAACTGAGTATGTTGTCAGTGAACTTCCTGATGAAGCTTATGACGAGCAAATCAAAGAGTATGAAGAAAATGAATTAAATAAATACTACTAATATGAAGAAAGTAAAAATAACTGTAGCAGTTTTACTTATTTCAAGTGTAGGTTATTCGCAAAGAGTACTAAACGACTCTATAACTAAGCAAATAGCGTACATAGAATCAGTAAATTCTGTTGAAGATATGATAGATTGGATGCGCTGGGATATTAAAACTGGTGCAGTACAAGCAGAAGTCGGTCAATCTTATGTTGAAAGTCTTTTGTCTTTACTGTCAAGACTAGAAGACATTAACGCAGGCTATATTAGCAAACCATTTGCTAGAAACTGTGAAAACTGTGATGAAATAGACTAATGACACCTATAGATCTAGCAGTGTATTTACTAATTTACTATTATTTAGTAGCACTAAAACGACACATTTATGAAGAAAATTAAAATATCTGTCGCTGCACTACTATGTAGCGTCGCTGTTAAAGCACAAATACCAGAAGTAATTGAAGTTAGAACACTAGAACCGTTCGGCAGAAGTGAAATGGTATTGTATTGTGAAGACTTAAATTTTAACGACTTACAGTATTTTTATCTTGGAAGGTTTAATAAAAAATACCATTACGTAAAATATACTGGAGCTAAAAACGTTACAGTTTTACTAAATGACAAACCAGGTGACACAAGAGAGTTGTGTACTAAGCAAGGTGATAAGCCATCTAGTTGTAAAATTGTAGATTCTTTTGCAGCAAGTTATGATTTAGTAGCAACAGAAAAAATATTTCAAGTATGGATTTCAAAACCTTTAAAATAAAAATTATGAACAGAAAATTTGAGCATACCGATTTTATAATGATTGGTGGATTAGTAACAATTATAAGTTTAATTGTATTTAGTGTAGCAACTTATGGCATTAACGATAGCTATGTATTTATGTTTTAACAAAACAAATACGATACTTATCAGATAATATATATGACAAAAGCTTATTAAATAAAATTAAATATTATGAATTACTGTAAATGTGGTGAGCCCGTTCACCCTGTAAGACAAAAATACGGGTACAAAACATGTGTTAAATGTAGTAATGTAGAGCGTGTCGCATCGGCACCTATTACTAATCATAAAACAGGTAACACAATACAAATAGTGTCGCAGTCAGTATCTGCAGCTATTTACAAGGCAAGTCGCCGTAAAGGTTACGGTACATGTCTTAGATAAAGAAACTAGTCAGGTTTAACAATAAGCGAAGCAGTAGAAGTATTGTGGGAGCCGAAGTGTAGGCACAAAGTCCTACCACCTGACGCCGGTATACGAGGAGTGAAGTTGGAAGTTAGCGCATAAATCTGCAAGACAGTAGCCCACTAACTCAAACACTTCACCTCGTTTAATATACGAGCGTGGCGCGTGAGACGAGTATGGGGGATAGAGCGATTTAGTGGACCTCAATCTTACACGGTGGACCGATGTCTAGGATTAGCGGATAAACTGTGTGCACTCACTTGGCCACCTCGTTTTATATACGTGTAGAACCAGCGGATTGAATCGGTTCACAGCTAGGTACAGGAGTACGGTATGAATCAGTAGACGTTTTCACGAGCTGGTTTGCCAGAAGGTACAACTGACGAGTTTGAGGTTCGATTCCTCACTAGCTACTAAAATTAAATATTATGGATTTTACATACGTTACAGTGTTAGACTTTGCAAGCGGTAAGGTTTATCAGTATAATTTAGCAGATGTTGGCGACAACTATTTGTTTGAAGATAAAGATGAACCTCAAGTAGAAGAAGTAGAACAATTACTAATCGATCAAGGTCACGAGCTAGATGATTCTGAGTGGATGATTCACGCTGACCCAACTATAAACAAAATTAAATTATGAAAGACACTAATGAAATCGAAAAACAATTACAGCGTAAAGCTGATAAGTACATCGAAGAAAAAGCACAAGAAATGTTTAATATTTATCAAGAAATAAATAAATATGTAGGTACGAGTCAAAACTTTTATGATTACATTACTCATTATAATCAGTATAAAGATGCAAGACCTGAAGATAAAAGAGAGCACGTATCTTACGTTGAGCCTCGGCAGGTAAAGAAAAAGTTTGAACTAGAATTAGCTATGAATTACAAACAAAGACTTGTAGCTAAATACACAAAAGAATTAATCGCTAAACTAGATATATTTGAATAATATGGAATACTTATCAACAGAAATTAAATCAGCACGCGAGGCAATGACTGTCTTCAAGATACTAGGTATCAAAGATGTCACTACAGATCGCCAACGTAAAAACGGCACACAAGTATTTGAGCTACCAATACAACAAATGTATCAAAGCTTAATACCAAAACCTTTACGTTTTGCTACTTACAAAGCGGGTTATGTTAGAAATATAAGCGAATATAACTCAAGCCCTTACCAAATTAACAAAACTAAAGTAAGACCAGCAGGTAATGGCTATCACTACAAAGGTGTAGAGCGTATACTTATACCAAGCTGGGAAGATAGACTAATATACTTAGCTAAGTTTATTATCAAAAACTACTACAAAAAGCCTACATACTTAATAAACGACTATGTTATTAAGTGTTTAAAAGAAGCTTATTTAAGAGACTACAACAATCAGCCAAGCAATAGGCTACCATTTGGTGATATTGTACACCCAGATTCTTCACCAGTAGATGACATTAAAGTAATTATTAACGGACACAGATACAATTTATCATGAGCACATTTTACAAAGATACAAGATACAACGGTAAACTAGTTAGACTAGAAGACGTTGTAGACGAAACATATCAAAGAGCACTAAAAACTATAGATGATAGTTTTTATGAGCTTATAGGTACAAGCGAAAGTAATCCAGATGAGTTTTATGAAGACTATCATGAAGCATTTGAATTAGTTATTGAAGAATTAAAACAGTTCATTTATAACAAATGAAAAAGGTAAAACTAGATAAAGAAACATTAAAAGCTATATGGGACGCTAGTAGACCTACTGTAGAGCGTAACAAAAAAAAGTATACTCGTAAGAGTAAACACAAAACAAATACGAATAAAGATAGATAATATTATAAACCAATTAAATAAACCATTATGACTAAAGTAGAATTAGAAGTAAAGTTAGAAGCTTTACAAAAATTGCTTGATGAAAAAGCAAACGAACAAGCTAGCTATCAAAGACAGGTAAACGAGTTGCAGCAAAAAATAGATGACTTAAACAAACCAAAGCTCACAGAAGAGCAACTTAGTCAAGTCAGAAAAGCAATTGAAACCGCTGTTATGAATTATCCACTTGATGATATTGACAACTACAGCATTGACTATGGTATTGACTATGATAACAGAGTAACATGCGAATCATTTACATTTGATAGTGCTGATGACTTAGCTGAAGATATAGCTCAAGGCGTTGAGTATTTGTTTGAAATAACAGATGATGAAGATAATAACCAAGAAAACCAAGACTAATATGAAAACATTGTGGCAACAATTAAAACCAGAGATTAAACAATCTCTAAAAGATCAACAAGACAAATACCCTTCTATGGTTGAAGGCGTTAAAATATCTTTGAAAGAAAATTACTTCTGGTCGCACTTAACTATTGGCCAAGCAAGAGATATTGTATACTTTACAGACTTAACTCTCGCTAGCTTGTCTAGTTACGACTGGTCTTATGGCGAAAAATTTCTTGTATGCGAAGACTAATATACGATATGTACTACGCTGAAGAGATTACTCCGGACGTAGCAGCTAGATTATTAAATAAATTAGAAGAATTAAGTTATAAAAGACGCAGATGAAAATAGCATTAATTGCATACTTCTGCATACTTTTTGCGGAAGCTTATATACAGAAAAACAAAAAATTTAAAGACGAAGAATAAATTATGGATATAACAGGAGAACAAATAGAAAATTATATTATCAACGAGCTTGATAGTAGACCAAGACACAACGTTGAAGCGTTAGCAGTAGCTATCAATCATATTGCAGATGAGGTTGAATATGAACCTTATGCTTTAATGCAGTTGTTATTAGAAAACAAACCAATAAATGCTTTACATACGCATAGTTATGGCTTTCATACCGCCAATGGTAGATCGCTAATAGAAGGTATGAAGAACGTTTATTATGAAGAAGTACAAGTTTATGGCTACTAGAGCGTTAATATGTTTTGCTAAACGTGAAGATGGAGTATCGTTTAGCGATTTTAAACTATATGATGATTGTGGTAGAGCAAGAGTTACACACCAAATATACCATCATTATGATGGTTATCCTGATTTTTTAGGTATTGCACTAGCAGACTTTATTAATAATGTAGGTGATAAACATAACGGTATACACTGTTATGCAGCACAGTTGTTAACACATTTAAAGCTAGGTGTACATTATGGTAAATGTAGTAATGACTCACATAACGTATACTTAGAAACACCAGGTGATGAGCACGGTTGTCTTGACTACACATATTATTTATGGTGGGGTAAAGGCGAAGTTTGGATAAGCATTTTTAATTACACAGGTGATTGTATATTTGTGGGTCAGTCTCACAACTTAATCTTTAAATACAAACTAAATACGAACGCTAATGGATAATATGAATGACGAAACATTAAACAAGTTAGTAATTATGCTAGCAGACGAAATGACTAAAAGAATTTATGGCATATCAAAACAAGAAAATAGAGATGATTTAGTTTTTTATGCAGATGAAGATGAAGATCATTGCTTAGGCGAGTTAGCTAGGCTAATGACACTATCTGCCCTATATGAAGAGCGTGAAGAATATGAAAAATGTGCTGCTATTAAAAAGCATATTGATAAAATAAACCTAATATTAGATAAATTATGATGAGAAAAAAACCAATGCTAGCATATCCAGTTAGCGATAAACCAATAGACTACAATAATACCGTGTTTATGCAACCAAAGCTTGACGGCGTACGTTGTCTTATACAATGTAACCCAAAAAAAATGGTTGTAGCATATTCACGTACAGGTAAAGAGTGGAAAAATATTGACCACATACTTAACAGCTTAATTCCTTTCTTTGCTGAACATCCTGATGTTATACTCGATGGCGAGCTATACAATCACGCGCTACGCGATGACTTTGAAAAGATTATATCTTGTGTACGTAAAACAAAGCCAACAGCTGTTGATAGAGCTGAATCACGTAGACTTGTACAGTTTCATTGCTACGATATTGTAGATGAAACATTACCATTTGTAGATCGTACTGCATGGCTAAACAAGCAGAAATTAAGTTTACGGATGGCCTATGGTATTAGAAAAGTTCATACTGAGTCTGTTCTTGACGATAAAGATGCTAAACTGTTTCACGAACACTGTCTTGATCAAGGTTACGAAGGCTCTATACTGCGTACTAATGATGTATACAAATGCGGTAGATCATGGTCACTACGTAAGTTCAAAGACTTTCACGACGCTGAAGCTAAACTAATTAGCTGGGTTGAAGGTAAAGGCAAACGTAAAGGCACGATCGGCAAGTTCATGGCGGTTGATGCTGATGGCAACGAGTTCGGCATGCCAGTTATGGACAATTTCAAAAAGTTACAAACCATGTTCAAAGAAATGCAGACATGGGTCGGCAAAGAAGCTACGTTCACATACTTCGAGCGTACTAAAGCTGGTTCATACAGACACCCTTTGTTCAAAGCAATACGAGATTACGAATGAATATATTTTATTTACACAAAGACCCAGAGAAAGCGGCTAGGTATCAATACAACAAGCACGTTGTTAAAATGATACTTGAGTCTGCTCAAATGTTATGTACCGCACACCATTGTATTATGGGTGCCGATGCTGATGTACCTTACAAACCTGCTCATAGAAACCACCCATCAACTAAGTGGGCTAGACAATCAGGCGAAAACTACGCATGGCTATACTACCACATGATGGAGTTAGGTAGAGAATATGAAAAACGTTATGGCAAAAAGCATTTGACTATAATTAAATGTGAAGACCCATTATCTGTATTACCAGGTGGTATATTGGAAACAGGTTTAACAAACATGCCACAAGCTATGCCAGATGAATACAAAGCTGAATGTAGCGTACAAGCATATTGGAATTATTACATCAATGATAAAAAGCATATTGCAAACCTTAATACCGAAAAATTATATGAACAAAGACCTAAAGAAACGTATTAAAGAATTTAATAAAATTAAATATCCTAATGATAATTCAAAAAGAATTATTATAGCATCGTTAAAACCGGCTGTGACAGCAGCCCCTAAGAATAAATAGTAACAGGCTTATGTCACAAAGAAACCTAACATATCTCAATAATAAGCGTATGATATATAGGCGTTTACCTACAACAGATAAACCTGATATTGATACAAAAGAATTTATGTACTTTCAAAACGGTACTCATCAATGTTATGAGTTGTTTAGATCGTCTGCAAAGATTACTACGTATCGATCGCTTAAATGGCATTTGCTTGTATTGTGGTATTTAAATCCTAATCTTACACCCGATGACTTTACAACTCTAGCAGAATATATAGTACACAAGCCAAATGGCTTTGTAAGTTTCAACGTATCAGAACGTTTACTAGAAAAAGTTATTTATGAGGTTAGCATGTCTGATCTTGACAGACCACCAAAAAACAAATTGCGTAAAGTAATATTTAAACCATTTACAGGTATGACAAAAGAACAAAAATTATCTATTGTAGGTCAGCTGATAGGTCAAAGCCCTAGAATCTGTTCTGACGATGTATACGCATGTATGATAGATATGCATGATAACAAACAAAAGATAACGATACGTAAGCTCTCTGAGCTTTTAGACGTATCTAGTCGTACAGTATATCGCGTTATGTGTGATGACTTACGTAGAGAAAAAGAATTACTAAACATTGAATTAAAAAAGACTTATGAAAAAGTATAATCAAAATAATTTTAGTAGATATAAACAAGATGTTAAAGCATCACAACCAAAAACAAAACCATTTAATGAGTACACTAGAGATGAACTTATTATTAAGTTTTTACCTCTAGTAGAAAACATAGCTCGTAAGTTTAAAGATAGCGACGCTGCTAACGGTGTTGTTTCTTTGTCTGATCGTATACAGTTTGGCCATATTGGTTTAATCAAAGCTGTAGACAAGATAGTTTGGAAACAAATATTAACTTCAAAAGATCCTGAACGTACTATAAAATCTTACTTAGCTAAACGTATACGTGGTGCAATACGTAGAGCAACTGACGCTAATCGTAGTGGCATGCGTATACCTGAGCATAAACTAAATGAAATACGCGGTGACTTTGAAAATCACAAAAATTCAGAGTTGTATTTTAACTCTATATTTTCAAGTATAGACGCTACAGTAGGTGATGAAGAAAACATGGTAATGCAAATACCAGATGAGTCAGAAGATCCTATGAAAAAAGAAAACTTAAGCTACAAACTTAGAAACGTAATGTTAAAACATTTGACTGAAAAAGAATATCATGTTATTAGACTAAGCTACGGTATAAATTGTGACAAACAGTCTGCTAAACAAATAGCTCAGTATTTAGATATGAATGGTATTAGCTCTTATGTTCGTGTTTCACAGTTAAAAAAGCAAGCTATAAATAAATTAAAACAGGTGTTAGATCACTCGCAAGTGATTGATTATCTGTAAGTTATATCATTAAAAATAACATTTCTTGTGTAATTATATATAAGACTAAAACCAATAAACCAATGATAGAATTAACCAAAAAACTAGCTGATGTACAGACTAAGTTAAAAGCAAAAAAGTCTTCATACAATAGCTTTGGAAAATACTACTTCCGTAAAGCTGAAGACATCTTAGAGGGTGTAAAACCCTTTTTACTACAACACAATATTTATGTTACAGTATCAGAAGAGCTGATCGCTACAGATCCAGTTCCTATGATAAAAACTACCGCTACAATTAGTGACGGTAAAGATTCAATACACGCTACTGCTGTAGTTGGTGTTGATATGCAGCAAAAAGGTATGCAGACTGCTCAACAATTTGGCGCAGCATCTACCTATGCTAAAAAGTATGCTCTCGGTAATTTATTCTTAATTGATGATACTGAAGACGCTGACGCAACAAACACTCATGGCAAAGCTCAACAAGTTACAGAAAAGAAAAAAGCTAAAATAACAAAAGAGCAGATGACTAAAGCCCTTGAGTTTGTAAAAGGCGGCGGATCAGTTGATGCTATTAAAAAGAAATATGAATTAACGCCAGCGCAAATTAAACAACTAGCGTAATGACAAAAGAAATTTACAAAAAACTAAGAGACGACGAACATTACTACGGTGACTTTGGTAAACAGTTTCTAAGCAACTCGGATATAAGCACATTACTTAAAAATCCTAAAGACTTGCATAAACCAAAACCTAGTAGTCCAGCGTTTTTAGTTGGCGGTTACTTTCACACCGCAATACTTGAGCCTGATAAGCTCAATAGGTTTAAAGTAGTAGATGCTACAACTCGTAATACTAAAGCGTACAAAGAAATATCTGACGGTGAGCTGTGTTTATTACAGCACGAGGTTGATAAAACTGTACTTATGACTGAAGCTATTATGGACAATGATGTTTGTAGAGACTTAATTAAACCAGTATTAAATGAAGTAGAATATGAAGAGCCACGTGTTGGTAAGATCCACGGACAAATGTGGAAAGGCAAAGCTGATATAATTAACCATGAAGAAAAACTTGTTATTGACTTAAAGACAACTGGCGATATTGACAGGTTCCAATGGTCAGCTAGCAAGTTTAATTATGACAGTCAAGCTTTCATATACTCAACCTTATTTGGGTACGAAATGTTATTCATTGTTATCGACAAAGAAACGCATCAAATAGGTTTATTCGATTGTTCACCTGATTTTTATAGTCGCGGTGAAGATAAAGTGCGTAGAGCTTGCGACGCGTACGAACTGTTCTATCAAACAGAAAACTTTGATAGCAAGCAACATTTATTAACCAAAACCCTTTAAACCAATGCCTAGAACTAAATCTAGAGTGTGTGACGTAACAGGTTTAAAAACTTCTGAAAAGAATTTTTATACAAACCAAACACACGTTAAAGCTGTTGATAATATTAGACGTAACACTACGGCTACTAAAGATCAATTAAAAAGAATGTTTAACCAAATCAATAATTACTAATGGCAAGTATTATTAAAACAAGTATCAACTTAAACGACATACCGAAAGACAAGATCTACGTCGGTAAGAAAGGTAAGTATTTACCAATTACGATTACGCTTAATGATGAGCCTGATCAGTTTGGTAATCAAGGCCCTGTCGTTGTTGAGCAGACAAAAGAGGAGAGAGATGCTAAGGCTCCTAAAACATACCTTGGCAATGTAAAAGTTGTGTGGACTAACGGCACAAATGTTGATACTGCTCCAAGAGACAATCAACCTGCTGCGCCAGCTGCTGCACCACAACAAGTAGAAGAAGACTTACCATTCTAGTATGAACGTACAAGACAGAGAGATCAATGGATTTGCGATTGATGAGTTCAATCAGCATGGCCTAGAAGTTGGAAAGACACAGGGTGTTTGCCCTTTGTGTTCTCACACTAGGAAACCTGAAAATAAGAAAGCTAAATGCGCTTCTTATGACTGGGAACGTGGTCTTGGTACCTGTCACAATTGTGATACTAGTTTTCAACTACATACGTATCAACGTAAAGGTGCTAGTGAAAAGATTTATGCTCGACCACAGGTTGAGTTTAATCCTACTAGTACAAAAGTTGAAGAGTGGTTTGAGCAACGCGGCATAACAAAACAAACCCTGGCTGACCTACGAGTAGGTGAAGGCCAGGAGTTTATGCCTCAAACAGGTAGGTCTGAGAATACCATTCAATTTAACTATTACATAGGCGATCAACTTATAAACATTAAGTACCGTGATGGCCGTAAAAACTTTAAGCTATATAAAGGAGCTGAAAAAGTATTTTATAACATTAACAGTATTGTTGGTTATGATGCTTGTGTCATAGTTGAAGGTGAAATGGACGTGCTTGCAATGCATGAAGCGGGAGTTAAAAACGTTATATCAGTACCTAATGGTGCTACGTTAAACTCAAACAATCTTGATTATTTAGATAATTGCATAGACTATTTTGATGACAAAGAAAAAGTTATATTAGCTGTTGATGCTGATGAAGCTGGCCAAGCATTAAGACAAGAATTTATTCGTCGTCTTGGTGCTGAGGTTTGTTATCTAGTCGACTTCAATGATTGTAAAGACGCAAACGATTATTTAGTTAAGTACGGAAAGTCCGCACTTAGAAATGTTATTGATAACGTTAGACCTGTACCTCTTGAAGGTGTGTCTACATTAAGAGATATTGAAGATGAACTTAAAGACTTTGTTAAAAATGGGTTTAAACCCGGCTTTCAAATCGGACTTAAAAACTTTGATAATGTTTTCTCTACTTACACCGGTCAGTTTATTACTGTTACTGGCGTACCCAGTAGCGGCAAGTCTGACTTTGTTGACCAAATGGTTGTGGGCTATAATCAACTATACGGTTGGAAGACTGCGTATGCTAGTCCAGAAAACCAACCAGTGTATTTACACGCGCACAAACTAATGCGTAAGCATTGGCAAGATATGCCAGCTGTAGGTGATATTGGCGGTAACAAGTGGGAACAAGTTACTGAACATGTTAATGACAACTACTTCTTTATTGATATGGATAAATACAATTTAGAAGCTGTACTACGTAAAGGCGCTGAGCTAGTTAAACGTAAAGGTATTAAATGTTTAGTTCTTGATCCATTTAACAAAATCAGAGATACAAATGCTAACTCAGATGACGTTAATCGATATACAATGGATTATCTACAAAAGATAGAAACGTTCTGCAAAAAGTATGATGTGTTAACTTTTATTGTAGCACACCCAACTAAAATGTACAAAGGCCAAGACGGTAAAATGGAAGAGCCAACAATGTACAATATCAAAGGTGGTGGTGAGTGGTACGACGCTAGTTATCATGGCCTACTAGTTCACAGAGATTATGAAGCTAAAACAACTAAAGTTAAAGTACTTAAAGTTAAGTTTCAAAACCTTGGTGAAAACGGAGCTGAGTCTTTCTTTACGTGGGAGCCTAGATCAGGTTGCTTTGTACCACACGTTGGTACAGAGGCTGAGTCTGATCCAATGCCTTGGGACTAATGTTTAAGAAGAAACAAAAAAAAGTTAGTCGATCTGCTGGCGCAAGCCCTATTCCAACAGGTTACAGTAAGATGATACAATGGTGCTTAGATAATAACATTGCTATATCTATTACACCTAACTGGAATATGTCTGATGGCAACTGGAAAATAGAAATAAGAATTAATAACAAACTACATGTTGATCCTGCTAACTACACAGTAGCAAATGTTCACGATAAAAAGTACGAATATTATAAATACTATTATGACAAATACAATAAAATTTCTAAACAATAAATCAGTAATGTTAACTAAAAACGGTAAAACGTTTATTTTAACAGAAATTAAAAACCCTAATACGGTAAAAGTATGGTACACACTAAACGGAAAACACTATGCATAATAACTTTAAAACAGCTAACGAAGCTTTTCATGATTTATACTGGCGTATAGTTCGCGACGGTGTTGACTTTGCTGGCACTAAAGCTTTATTTAATGTAGGTTTTGAAATAGAATATCCTGCTTTAAATAGTATTTCAGACAGTAAAGTTAAGCGCAATTGGTCGATAGAATATGCTTACGCTGAGTGGCGGTGGTATATGTCTGGCGATCGCAATATAGCAAAGCTTGGCGAGTTGTACGGTAAAGTACCACAGATATGGCAACGTATGGCTGATGCTGATGGCAATGTAAACTCTAACTACGGTTGGCAATGGGAAAGAACAAGCCAACTAGACATTGTTATACAAATGTTAAAAGATAATCCTGAAACTAGGCAAGCTGCAATATCTATTTACGATGGCAAAGAGATAAGCGATTATACTAACGACACTCCGTGTACTTATGCTGTACAGTTTACAATACTAGACAATAAGCTTAATATGTCTGTTGTAATGCGTTCTAATGATCTCTGGTATGGCTTCTGTAACGATCAGTATCAGTTTTCATCTTTGCAAATGTTAGTTGCACACAGAACAGGATATGATGTTGGTACATATTATCACTTTGCACACAACTTACATTTATATAACGATAAGATATGACGTATGCTATTTACCATATACCGGGTGTAAAAATAGGTGTAACAAACAATATTAAAAGTAGAGTTGAAGAGCAACAAGGCTATGAGCCTGGCGAATATGAAATACTAGAAATGTCTGATGATATAGATTATATATCTAAGCGTGAGTTGTATTTACAAGAACGTTATGGCTATAGAGTTGACAGACAACTATACAAAGAATTATTTAATAACAATTTTATAGAATTAAACAATATGAATATAAACGTAACTGAAATGACCACAACGTTTCCTTGCCCGGTCAATAAACTAAAAGGCCAACTCATGGATAACAAAGGCATGTCTTGGGAAACAGTATATGGCTCTGTTGTAATAACTACAGAGTCTATTAAATGGATAATGAGTAATGTTAAGTCATCACAATATACTAGCGATAGATGTTATGTATATAATAAAGCTTTTGCTAGATACTTTGACAATAATAGTTTTGTAGAAAAAACTTGCGATACAGCTTGTGACGACTGCGGCGACAATATATTTGAGTGTATTAGAGTTTGGGCTAACGAACGCGGCTTGTACGACAAAGGCGATGTTAAAACTCAATACATAAAACTAATGGAAGAGACTGGCGAGATCGGTAGAGCTATACTTAAAGACGATACAGCTGAACTTATAGATGGTATTGGTGATGCTGTAGTCGTGTTAACTAATTTAGCTGAGCTTGCTGGTGTACCTATTGAAGAGTGTATACAAGAAGCTTACAACGTTATTGCTAAGCGCAAAGGTAAAATGATTAACGGAACATTTGTAAAAGACAACTAATATGAGTAGTAGAGAAATATATGACGGTATAGACGGCGTAACAACACGCACGTTTAAATTTAGAGATCCTGTAGTTCACAATGTGTGTAAAGAGTTTGTTAAACGATCTGATGTAGGCTATGAAAAATACGGACAAACATTAGACGATGAGCGTTATCTTGGCATGAAAAATCTACAAGGTTATTTAAAAGATATACAAGAAGAGTTAATGGATGCTGTTTTGTATATTCAAGCTGCGCGCGAAGAGCTACGTGATTTATCAGAAGAAGCTTTAATACAAAAGTTCAATGATGAAGAAGAGATCTAAAAAACGCGGGCCTGTAAGAGCTAAGAAAGTTACAGTTGACGGTATACAGTTTGCTTCAGGGCTAGAACGATATATGTATCTAGCTCTGAAAAAAGCTAAGCTAAAAGCTAAGTATGAAGGTGAAACTTATATTATACAAGAAGGCTTTGACTTTAACCATAGCTGTTATGAAAAACAGTCTAACGGTAAAGGCGAATATAAAAACAGAGGTAATAAAAAAATACTACCAGTAAAGTATACTCCTGACTTTGTCGGAAAAGACTTTATTATTGAGTGTAAAGGTCGTGCTAATGAAAGTTTTCCAATGCGATGGAAAATGTTTAAAAACTACGTAAAAGATAATTTACCTTCTGTAACTTTATATAAACCCCAAAACCAAAAAGATTGTGACGAGACTATTAACTTAATAATAAAATCACAATGAAAGATAATTGGGAATTAAGCTTTGGAACTTTTCCAGGGCTATTGTTCGGCATGAGAACATACAGAGAAGAATCTAAGGACAATCATGTAATCTATTTAGGTTTCTTAGATATTTGTTTAACAATTTTTAAATACTAATAAATGAAAGATATATTGTCAGAAATTACCGTGCACATGAAGTACGCTAAGTTTATTCCTGAACTTAACAGGAGAGAAACATGGGAAGAGCTTGTAACTCGAAACAAAGAGATGCATCAAAAGAAATATCCTGAGTTGACTGACGATATTGAGAACGTATACAAGTTGGTTTACGCTAAGAAGGTTTTGCCTTCTATGCGTAGCCTTCAGTTCTCAGGTAAGCCAATTGAGTTATCACCTAATAGGTTGTATAACTGTTCGTACTTACCTATCGATTCAATAGACTCTTTTAATGAGTGTATGTTTTTGTTATTATCTGGCTGTGGCGTAGGCTACTCAGTACAACAACATCACATTAAAAAGTTACCAGCTATTACTAAGCCATTTGATAAGCGTAGCAGACGTTTTGTTATTGGCGACAGTATTGAAGGTTGGTCTGATGCTGTTAAAGTTTTAATCAAGTCTTATCTTGGCGAAAAACGTACATCAAAAATAAAGTTTGATTACACAGACATAAGACCTAAAGGTGCTAGGCTAGTAACGTCAGGTGGTAAAGCGCCAGGCCCACAACCATTAAAAGAGTGTTTAGTTAAAATTCAAGGTATATTAGATGAGAAACAAGACGGATCGCATCTCACTTCTCTTGAGGCTCATGATATTGTTTGTCATGTTGCTGATGCTGTTCTTGCTGGTGGCATTAGACGTGCAGCTTTAATATCTTTGTTCTCAGCTTATGATGAAGAGATGATTGCTTGCAAGTCAGGCAATTGGTGGGAAACAAACCCACAACGTGGTAGAGCTAATAACTCAGCTGTGCTTATCAGACATAAAATTACAAAAGACTTTTTCATGGATTTATGGAAACGTATTGAGCTGTCTGGTTCAGGTGAGCCTGGTATCTACCTTAACAATGATAAAGACTGGGGTACAAACCCGTGCTGTGAAATAGCATTACGTCCTTATCAGTTCTGTAACTTATGTGAAGTTAATGTATCAGACGTAGTTGATCAAGAAGATCTTAACGCAAGAGTTAAAGCCGCTGCGTTTATAGGTACATTACAAGCTGGTTACACAGACTTTCATTATTTACGTGAAGTCTGGAGAGAGACAACTGAAAAAGATGCTCTCATTGGTGTATCAATGACAGGGATAGCTTCTAAAAAGGTGCTAGAACTTGACATGAAAAAAGCCGCAGAGATGGTAAAACGTGAGAACACAAGAGTGGCTAAGTTAATTGACATTAACAAAGCTGCACGTACAACCTGCGTGAAGCCTGCAGGGACTACATCTCTGGTACTCGGAACTTCATCCGGTATTCATGCGTGGCATAATGATTATTATGTCCGTAGATTACGCGTAGGAAAAAACGAAGCGATATATTCGTATCTATCGGTTCATCTTCCTGAGTTAATTAAAGATGAATATTTCAGACCACACGATACCGCTGTTATTGAAATACCACAACACGCGCCAAAAGGTTCTATTGTCCGAACCGAGTCCGCGTTTGACTTACTCGAAAGAGTTAAACAAGTTTCTGATGAGTGGGTTAAGCCTGGTCACAGAGCTGGAAGCAACACTCACAACGTGTCCGCTACTATTTCTTTGAAAGAAGATGAGTGGGATAAAGCTGGTGAGTGGATGTGGAACAACCGTGATTGCTACAACGGTCTATCAGTATTACCTTATGATGGTGGTACATATACTCAAGCTCCGTTTGAAGATGTATCTGAGAACGAATACAATGAGCGTATGAAACACTTAGCTGTAATAAATTTAGAAAATGTAGTTGAACTAGACGATAACACAGATCTATCAGGTGAGCTTGCTTGCGCTGGTGGTAGCTGTGAAGTAACTAATCTTTAATTTAATTTATTATGAACGAAGTAACAAAACTGTATAATCAAATGCTAGTTAACCTTGAAAAAGGTATTGATGACTTAGAAAAATTTACACTAGACGGTAATAAATCTGCTGGAACTAGAGTAAGGAAGAATATGCAAGATGTTAAGAACTTAGCTCAACAAGTTAGAGTTGAAGTTCAAGAAATGAAAAATGCTGTAGCTGCTTAAATAGCTATAACGTAAACGATAATCATTATCGCTACGTATACAGCTTTGCTGATGTCAATTTTACGGTCCATGAGGTTATAATTACCTTGTGGACCGTTTTATATATTAAGTAATTGTTAACTTAATATTATCTTTTATATGGAAAAGCTTTATTTAAAGCTTCTTTTCTTTTTTTACAACCACAGTCGTCGCCAACAAACTTTTTAACTACTTTTTTTATTCCTGTAGCTTTTGTTATAGCTTCTACTGTATCTCCTAATCCTTTTTTTTTCATGACTCTAACAACATATCAATACGCGGTGCCGCGTCGGTTGGACTAGTACACCTTACCATTAATTCAAAATTATCTGTATTAACGTTACCTATTGTAGATGATATATTAGCTACGCTAATATCTTCTAAACATAATGTTGCTCCTGGCGGTATACTAACGTTTTGTAAAAAAAGAATACCATCTTCCGCTACGTTAGGAGCTGCTGTTGTAGTATTAGCAAAGTGTTTAGGAAGACCAGCTAAATATATAACTCTTGAAACTGTTTCGTTTCTGTGACTTATAAATAGTTTTTTAAAACTTTTTGTTTGTAAGTTTTTCCATTTATTATCTGCTGCTATTTTAATTATAGTTCTATTCATTATTTCAATGCTAAGGCTACTGTTTTAGTTACTGGCGCTTTAGGGTTTGAGCCATCAATAATAGTTATTAGTAATGTGTATGTTCCTTTTGTGTTTATTACATCAAACTGCATAGTATGATTAGCTGTTGCTAAGCCTTGACTTACTTTAGCTGTATTAGCTGTTATAGCACTGGCTTGACTAGTTGATATACCTGTCTTAGCTGTGTTAGCAGTAATAGCGCTAGCTTGTGATGTACTTATTGTAGTAGTATCACCTGCTAAAGCGGTTGTGCTACTAGTTCCAAAACCAGGAAACGTAGTCTTATCTTTATTAGTACTTATCTCACTTCTCAATTCATCTAGCTCATCTTGCATTTGTTGAAGTTGATATACTAAAGGTGCTAATACAGGATCTTCTATATATTTAGCGCATCCTTCTGCTTTATCAATAGCCCACGCTGCTGTTATACTACTCAACTTATCAGAATCTATCTTGTCTTTACCTGTACCTGTAGTTTCGTAAAACTTTTCGTATTTTTTATTTGCTAATGCCATATTATTGAGTTATTACACAGTATGTTAAATATATATCTATACTTGTAAAACAATCTGTTGTAGCTGCCGCGTCAAAACTAACCTCAACTGCTTTGTTTATATCTTCGGTAAGAGTAGTAGCGTATCTACCACTAAAAATTCCACCAGCTATATTATAAATACCGTCGGTAGTAGCACCACTGTGAAATCTTCTAAAGTGGGCAATACTACTACTTCCAAAAGTTCCAGGCTCTTTTCCATCAAAGTGAAGATTAAAATCGCAGCTAGCATTGGCTTGATTAGCAGCTCTATCAACTCTTACCATGCCGCCAGTAACTAGTATAATACTATTAGCTCCTTGTGCAGGTATTATTTCTATTGGAGTATTATGGAGATTATTACACTCTGCTGTAGTTAAAGTTCTTCTAGCTATTTTTGTAGCAATAGGTCCGTTTTGCCCACTGCCTGGATTATTTACTTTATCTACAACAATTTGATTACCTTCTATATTCACTACGCCAGCAGCAGATCTTGCTATAGTAGTATCTGATGCGCTACCTAGTTGTATTTCACCATTAACTTGTATATCATCTTGCACTTCTACTAAGCCTGCATTACCAGTATGAATAACAATAGCAGCGTTACTACTGTTTCCAGGGTTTGTACCCATTCTAAGCTCATCACCTAAATTCCATATTGAAAACTCTGTATCACCAGTAGCAGCATCATCTATAAGTCTTATTCTAGGAAATTTTCTTTTACCAACAAAAACGTCATAAGTGTTATCTGAAGCTGATCCTGTTACAGTAACTCCATCACCAGTATAAGTTGCTGATCCAATACTTAGCCCAGAAGTAAGTGTACCTAAAGATGTAATATTAGCAGCGTTAATTGTTGCTGTACCACTTATGTCTGTGTCCCAGCGATAGTGTTCTTCTGCAACAAAATTTGTTAATGTATCATGATCAACATTTGAATTTAATAATGTCGATATACTTGTTAATCCAGTTCCACCGTTTCCTACAGGTAGAGTTCCTGTAACACCGCTAGTTAGATCTACCGTACCAGTACTTACTGTTTCTTTAACTATTTTATTATTAGAATCTAATCCAAGAAATTTATCGTTAGCAACAGTTCCGTCTGCTATGTTTTCTAAATAAACATCAGAGCGAAACCTTGCTATTAAACTTATTATATGCTGACCTATCCATTTAATCATAATCAATATAAGTGATCGTAACTTCTTCCCCTTGGCTTATAGCCTTTGCAATGCTCGGATAAATCCTTTTGTAAGCATTAACACTCTTACCAACAAAGCCATCTGGCAATAAGAGATTATTCTCCTGCGCATCACCAACAATGAGGCAGCCAGCAGTATGCTCGTCAGTATTTCCAGTGTGAATAAGAATATACTCAAAGTTAGGTACATCAATGATATGTAACATACCACGGTGTATACCAGGATATTTTTTAGTATATTTTTGATGAAAGCCACCTTCGTTTCTTAATTCAATTTTATATGTACCAGCAGGCACACGCGTTTCGCCTCTAACTTTTAGAGCTCTACGCTCGTCCTCTAGCGTATAACAAAGGAAATGCCTTTTGATGTCTGTGACTTCAAAAAGCAATCCCGATGTTGAATCCGTTTGAGAACTAAATCTTAGTACCTCAAGCTTCATATTATGCGAAGTCGTCTCCTATTACAAACGTACCTACTTCAACAGCTGCGTCAGCAGAAAGTGCTTGAGCTAGTATGTTTTTGTCTAGTGGAGTTGGAAACAAAGCAAACTCACCGTGAGCTATTTCCATGAAAAGCTCTATAGCATCTCCATCTGTAACAGCGCCGTCGTCTGAGTTGTGATAAACTTTAATATCTCCAGTAGCAGAAGCAGCGTTGTTTTTAATATATACAAGAGTTCTTTTATCAGCGTTAGCAGGTACAAGTTCAAGAGCAGCAGCCGTTGTTACAGTCATCTTTTTTAATGTATGAGGGCCTGTTACTGTTAAAGCTTTGCTCATAGATATAGATAACGCGTCAGCTAATATACCGCTTGTTCCACCTGCTACAGATGATAATGTTACTGTTTTAGTTAATGTAGCCATTTTTTATAGTTTTTATAATTCAAATATTGCGTACTCTAAAGTAGGAGTACCTGATGTAGAGTGCATGTTAAGTCCTGTGCCACCGTTCCAAGGCAGAAACAAAAATTCACCTGGACCTAAAGTAGCAATACTTGTTGTTCCAAATTCTACATCTATGTTTTCCGCTGAGCCAGTTTTAGCCGTATTATCAGTTGACATGTTTTTCATAAATACGTAAGTGTTAACTGGGCTTCCTTTTGGAGCTAAAGCAAAATCACTTCCAACAGCCATAACAGCAGAGCCATAAATAGCGTCACCAGTTATCGTTAGTGATTTGTTAACCGAAAGGTTTAATTTGTCAACTAAAGCATCTGCACTTACGAGTGTTAATGTTGGTGTTACTGTAGCCATAATTTTAGTTTTTAATTATTCTTTTATTAGTTATTAAGTTGTTGTATTTTATTACAACTGTATACATGCCAGGAGTTAATCTCGAGACATCTAAGACATTTACATTTTGTTTTTGTATAAGTATATCCCCTAGCATATTAATCACTGTAAGATCAACTTTTTTACTTACGTATATATAATCACTTGTAGGGTTAGGATATGTAACTAGGTTGTTTCTAAGCTCTAGTAAGTTTGTGGGGCCTGTCCAACCATCTTGACAATACTCGTATAAATCAATACAACCTTGATCCCAAGACACGTCACAACAGTATTCGTCTACATCTATAACCCAAGCAAAACAATCGTTAGGTAAAGTATAGACATCACCAATAGCACAGCCAGCAGAGTACTCACATGTTGAGTCAGGCGTATTAACAAGCGGGTCGTAGTTAATAGCAGCCGGATCATTGCAGCCATACACAGGGTAAATACAAGAGCCATTATCAGTATTCGCAAGTTGATCATAATTTATAGCGGCGCTATCAGTACAACCGTTAATAGTTGGTATGCAGCTTCCATTATCAGTATTACAAGTATCACAATAGTTAAAAGCTGTAGGATCAATACAGCCGAATATAAGCGGTATACAACTACCGTTATCTACATTAGCATTTGGGTTATAGTTAAAAGCGCCATCGTCCATACAACCTTCTACGACAGCAATACAAGAGCCAGGTATTTCAACGTTAGCCAATGGGTCATAGTTAAATGCTGTAGTGTCCATGCACCCATATACAATAAGTGTAGCACACGAGTTATCGTCGTAGTCATAAGCTGCGTCATATTCTAAATATAAAGGATTAGTACAACCAGGATTATAGTAGCAACTACCGTCATCTGTATTTACACTGTTATTATAATTAACAGCTAAAGTATCAACACAACCGTAAGTTCTTTCAATACAGTTATTACCACAGTAAGGCTCTCCTGTTATAGGAAAAAATGGTGGTATAGGATTTACAAAGCCACCTTCAATATCTATAGCAACATAATCTTCTGAGTATAAACTATAGCCACACTGTACAGCTGTAAAATCTGATTGTTGAGTTATTTCAAAGACAGCTTTAACAGGATAACCTGCAGCTAAGTTTATAAAAAATGTAGTATCAAAACCATCTAGTAATGTGTATGTACCTATTACTTGGTAGTTAAATGGAGGTATCATACTTGTTGCTTGTGATAGTTTTAAGCTAGAGCCAGCCCAACCGTTACCAGCTAAATCTGTCAACTCTAACTCATGCATGCAGCTATCAACTGCTATTTCTGTGTTAGCTAACTCAATATAGTTATAAGCTAAAGAGTCTGTGCAACCATAAACCCTTGGCGTAAAACACATACCTGTATCAGCTGTAGCTGCTAAGTCAAACTCTACGTAGCTAGTGTCCATACAGCCGAACACTGGTGGAGGTGGAGGGCAACCAGAAGTATATATTGTGTCAAATATTTGATAGCCGAAGTCAGCAGAAGGTAAAGTCCAAATAGTATCACCACATTGCTCTATATACACAGATCCATCGTTACCACCCCACAAACTACCAGCTACACCATCACCATATTGATCGTTTAATATAAATAAAAAACTATCAACAGGTACACATATACCTGAGTATTGTGGTTCGTAATCTACTATGTTAGTATATGGCCCGCCTTGTAGTAAGGTATCACCACTAAACGTAACTAAATGCCATGTTGTTTCTTCTGGATATTGATCTGGATTTACAGTAATATCTAAACTCCAAGAACTAGGAGGGCATTGAGCATTTGCAACGCAAGATATTGCCATTGCAAAAAATAAAGCTATATATAAGTACGCTAACTTTTTCATTAAAATTTACTCATTATAAGTTCATCAATATATTCTTGTACTTCTTTACGAGTTGCAACCATTTTGAAACTAAGGTCTGCTTGAAACCTTTTAACTTCTTCATCATCATCAAACACAATGATTGTAGGTACGATAGCAATTGCATATTTTTTTTGTATTTTTTGTTCATCTATACTTTTAGTTTCTGTGTTAACGTCTGATAATTTATCGAACCACTCAACGTTGTTAGCTTCGTTCCAACCAGCGTTAAAATGTATTACTTTTACTTGGGCTAAAGCTGTTAAGCTAATAACGCTAAGCAATAATGCTATACATATTTTCATTACTTATATAATTTATCTTCGATCTTCTCAAGAGTTTTTTTAATCTCTGTAACATCTTCTTGAGTATTCATAATAGTATTACGAATCATTTGATCTTTCATATCAAACTCCATGCGTGTAACTTCTGGATCTGGAGCTAGCGGTAACTCTTTTGCTTCAGCTATATCAGCTTGCAAAGTAAACCACATGCCAGTCATTGTTACTAACACTATGCCTAGTGATATAATAGTTTCTAAACTTAATTTTACTTTTGTATCTTTACCTATTTCAGTTGCCATTATTTCTCACCACATTTTTTACTTGGGTTATTAACTTGTCTCCAGTCTTCTTTTTGAAACCAGTCGCGTAATGTAGCTCCTTTTTTACGAGCGCCTTTTACGTTTGTTTTTGAAGAACGTCTATACTTGCCAGCTTTGCCAGACTTTTGTTTAGCGTTAACTAAACGTTGTCTTTCTTTTTTACTCATGCTAGCAATTTTAGCGGCAGGCAAACATGTTTTACGCGTGCCACCGCCTTTTTGCTTTTTCTTTTTTTTTGTAGGTGGTTCTTTCATTTCATCAACGTGATTTTCTACAATTTGAGCTTGCTTCTTGTGCATTTTAGAAGCGCCATATAATTGCTTTACAACCTCATTGAGATCTTTATATTTCATTTTAAAAGCCATCTACTTTTTTTTTGGAACGCAGTTCGGCACCATTCTGTTACCTTTCTTTTTCATACCTTTTTGAACATAGTTCTTCCAGCACGATCTTTTTTTACTTAAAGGTGACTTCATTTTAAATGCCATTACTTTTTCTTTTTACCGCCGCCGAACTTACTAGGCCCACCAGCTTTAGTACAACGCACGCCCCAGCCAGAAGCATAAGCCGAAGGCCAAACTTTAAATTTACGTTTAGCCGCAGCTTTACAAGCTCCACTAATTTTTTTTAACGCACCGCTGTTTGTAATATCGTATGCCATTATTTTCTGTATTTACTTTTACAGCCTTTTTTAGCTGTAGGAGCTCCTTTACCACCGTCTGCTTTGCTAGCATGTACGGCTTTTCTTTGAGCATCTGAAACATATTTATTAAGAGGTGCGTCGTACTTTTTATTTATAGGTCCTTCATACTCACCTGACTCTATCATTCCTTCTTTCAAGTGTGTAGGTAAAGTTTTTTGAGCTTTACTTAGCATTTTTTTTGCCATGGGTTTACCATAAAGAGTTGAGCCCATCATTTTGTAAGGTGTATACATATCTAATTATTTTAACATTTCCATCTTCGTCTAGCAGCTTTACCTCTTTCGCCAGTCCAACTTTTTGATCTAGCACAGAAAGCTTTTCTTCGCTTAGCTGCTTTGCTGCCAGGTTTTACTTTACCTGTTACAGCAGTTTTTAGTTTACTACCAGGGTTTTTACGTCTATACGCAGCAACTCCTTTAGCCGTCATACCAGCTCCTTCCTCAACTGTTCTAAAATTTCTACCTTTTCCTTTAGTAGTTTTACGAACGTCAGGCTTTCTTTTTCTTTTCTTTTTATCTAACGGACTATTAAAGTCTATACCTGGTAAAGTGAAACTCATATCTTAGAATATTACATAGTTGACACCGCACTTAAAGTCGTACCACTCTCTGTTCCAATACTTGTTATATTTACCTTCAATAAACATACCTAAGTTCTTAGTTATTTTAGTACCTACAATTAAACCACCTGAGTAGTCATACCACTGTTCGCCGTCATTAAAATTATGGTAAGAATATTGTCCACCATCGTTGTAGTGGTAAGGCATTAAGTTACCCCAAGAGTGTAGCCAAAAGTTTTTCTTATAATAATAATAATCAAAACCAACAACTAAAGAGTGCTGCCATTGATTAGGTAGTTCGTTACGTTTCTTTTCAACATAGTTTTCTAAAACTTCAGGTATAACAACTTGTTTCCAAACGTCAGCGCTAGTAGCCACAATGTTACCGTCAGGATCTTTATATTCTGATTCATATACATCTACGCTATAACCTTCTTGAATAGCTAAACATGTATAATGTAAATAATCGTTTTGTATTTTCCACTCTTGCAATGGATCAAAACCGTAAGGCTCAGCAAGTCTTTGTGCAGCACCGATATTAAACGATAACTTTTTATTACCGTTTAATCTTAATCGTTGTGTGCTTTCAAAATACTCTATGTCTGCAAAACCATCTTTAATATATTCTACTTTAGCAAGCCACTTTGGTTTTACATATCTAACAAAGTGATGTTGGTCTAGATATTCTACACCTTCTTGTCTTTTGTAGTTTGCTTGAAACAAATATTCAAACGAAGATAAACCAACGCTAGCAGCATCACCATAAGCAGATTCTGTACCGTCTTTAAACTTAGTTATATCTTCATAACCAAATCTTTTAATCTTACGTATACCCATAACTAACGAGTAATCAAACGGAGTAAACACTGTATCATATAATACAGCGCCGTCTTGAACAGAGTATATATCTCTATCAGCTAGCGATGTGTTACCGTTTGCTGCTACGTAAAACGTAGAAAACTTAAATATTTTTTTAATTTGTGAGCAACACTCCTTAGGCGTTGCACATGAAGTTAAAATAACTAATAATATTACTAATAATCTAATCATGATAATGACATCTTGTTTTAGGTTTGTTAACCATAATTTTACACTGTTCGCCGTCAGATTTAATAGCTGAACAGCGTTGTTGATTCTCTTCTCTAAATTTTCTTTTTTCTTCTTTTTCTCTTTCGTCCATAGCATCTTCAGCATCTTCTACAGCTTTTCTTCTTTTGTCTAGATATACAACGTACTCATTGTCTTTGCCTTCGTTTCTTACTACACGCTCACCAACGTTAAGATCCCACGTGCTCCAACCATTAAGCAAAAATAATCTTTGTAAGTTCGTATTATCTTTGTTCATAGCCTCACGTATGTTATCCATTTTACGTATAGCCCTAGCCATAGGTATATTTGTTGTAGCTTCAACTACATTGCCAGCTGCTAACCATACAGGATTATCATAATCAAACAATGACATTTCTTGCATAACATCGCTGTTAAACTTATAAGTCTTACCTGCAGATGATAGTTTTCTAGCCTTAGATCCTAAAGGTGGTGACACCTGAAGAGCTTCAATAACAACCTCATTGTAGTCAGCTCTTTTGCCTTTTTCTTTTTGTTCTATAAATTCTAGTATAGCGTTTTTAACAGTAGCTAAAGCAGCGCCATATATACCAGAGCCTCTAAGCAAAGAATCTAGCATACTGTTAACTATTCTAGTTTGCTTTTGTTCTTCTTTCTTTTCATTACCTTCTTCGTCAAACGCCATAGCAAACAAAGCATTTTGTAAAGATGCAAATATAAAGTTTTGTATAGCACCATAGTAAAGTATACGAGAAACGTTACTACGCCAGTCACCTCTTTTGTTTACTAAATCACCCGCAGCTTTTTTAATAAGCCTATTGTACTGTAATGGTGTGTTAGCAAACGCAAGTATTATACGACCTAAGTTAGATCTTTGTTGTTGTGATATACGATCAGGTCTAGCGGACTGTTGTGTTTCTTCTGCTATCTCTTGAAAGTCTAGCATAGCTTGTCTTTCTGCTCGCTCTGAAGACATGCCTTCTTTAGTATATTTTTTAACTCTATTTCTATAGTATGTAGCACCACCTGAAGCAATAGCAAAGCTATCCGCAATTTGTGTAGGTGTAAAACCTATTTTAAGTAGATATTGTAAAGCAGCTTTAGCTTTGTTTTTAGCACCAGCCACAGCGCTAGCAAGCTCAGCTTCATTTACATTTGTTGCTAAACCAGCACGTCTACCTTTTAAGAAGTCAGAGTTAAACAGCATGCTAAAGTCAGACCAATATTGTTTTTGATTTGCAAAAGCTCTAGCAGCAGCAAATATGTTGTTATCTTCAAAGTTTATAAAGTTAACAGTAGACAAAGTTTGTAGTACAGCTGATCTAGCATTAAAGAACATAATGGCACCAACAGAGTTGTTTATCCAATTGTTCCACTGGTTCTCAAACTTACTAGCGCCTTGTCTTCTATTACTACCGGTTTCCATAGCGTACAGCATGTCTTCTAACGCCGATCTAAAATCAGTTCCGTATACAGCTTCTATTTTATTTAAATTTTCAGGAGTAAATATTTCGTTTTTATTATTTATCCACTCTTGTAAAAATTGACCTCTACCTATTTTGTTTGTAATATCTTGAAGATCCATAGCTATATTACCTACATCCCATTGCTCGTCAGGTTTTAAATAACCTTCTTGTTGTTTAGATATAAAACTTAAGTTGTCTGCAAAAGCTTTCATATCAGGATCTGAGTTAACTACGTCTACTAATTGGTCAACTATAGTTTCGCTCATACCTGGAACACTATGCCCAGCTTTATTATACAAATAAACTCTAACAGCGTTATCATTGGTAAAACCTTCTACAGTAGACATTTTACCTAGTTTCTTTTTAACATCAGGAAACTGTTTAAGCAATGCTTTATAATCATCTCTTATTCGTTGCTTTTGTGTAGCCATTTCTCTGTAAGCTCTACCAAAAGGTTTCATTAACGCATCTTCAAAAAACTTTATATCAGCGTCACCTTGTTTACCTTCACCTACAAAATATCTCATTAGTCCAGCAAAGTCCTCTGCAGATGGCGGTACAAACACTTGAAACTTACCTTTGTTTTTACCAAGCTTTTTACCTTCAACTCTAGCAAACACTCTGCTAGCGTCAACACCTTTGTTTCTTTCAAGCATTGCGTTAAAGTCTGCGTTCAAACTTTTACTAAAGTTTATTTTAGCTTGTACAACCTTAGATTTAATATCTAGTTGATCTAATACATCTTTAACAGCTTTTACATTAGGCAAAGCATCGTCAACAAAATACATATCGTTGTAGCCTTCGCTAAATTTTTCTAGCATCCATTGTGCTTTGGCTTCACCTTTGCTATCTCCAAGACCAGTTATATTCTTAAAAGGTATGTTAATACCTTGAGATTTTAACCAGTTATGTATTGGTAGCGCGGCCTCTTGCATACGGGCTGTTAAAACAAACACGTTGTTAGAACCGTACTTACGTATTTGGTTTTTCATCTTTTGTAGTAGTGGCCCTTCTTTACCACCTCTAACATTTACAAAGTCTGAAAAGTCAAATGTATAACCTTGATCAGCAAGTTTAGGACCATCAATAGGCCATTTATCAGATGGTATTTTAACTACATCATCACCTTTAGTAGCGGTGACAAAATTTTCTCCATCTATAATAAGTGTTTCGTCAAAGTCAAACGTTGACATGCCTCTTGATTTAGTGTTTTTGTTGTATGCTCTAAGGTTGTTAACAGCTTTGCTAAACACTAAGCTTTTGTTAAAATCTGGCTTAGAGAACATAGGTTTACCATCTATGTTTACATTATATATTTGATCAAAAGTTCTACCGTCTAAACCTTGTATACCGCTTGGTATTATTCCACCTTGTTTAGCTACTTCTTCGTGAAAATATCTTTCAAACCAATTGTCTAATACAGTCCAGTTTTTACCCATACTAGTCTGTCTGCCGGCAGCTTTAAGTTTCATATCGTCTGCTTTATCTAACGCAATTAGTTTATAGTTGTCTACAACTAAGTCATAAGCAGTGTTAAAATCAAAACCACTTAGCGATGCGTCTAGTAAATACAGATAAGCTCTAGTAGCAGGCATAGCGTGTTCCCACTCATATAGTTTTCCATTGTAACCTTTAGGGTTTGTAGTCCAACCAATCATTTCAGCACCTTGTCTATGAGGATGCGTTACGTCTTGACTAACTAAACTAAAATAGTTTCCCCAAGCTTTAGCATTTTTAGGATCAGCTTTTATTGACTCATTAACTCTTTGCCATAGCTGTCTGTGCATACTTTTATGTATGTCGTTTATAGCTTTTATTGTTCCGTTTTTATTAGCTAAGTCTATATCGCCTGGCTTAGTTCCAAACATAGAGCCATAAGATCTACCAGGTTGATAGTTAGCAGCGTCTCCATTAAACTCTTCTCCAAATTTAAGATCTTTTTTAGCTAAAAGTTTGTTTCGTTTATTTGTGTAGTATTGATCTATAGTCATTTGAACACCGTCAACATCTATCAATGTTTTACCTTTACCAGGCAAAACTCTATTGCTAGGTCTTATAACAGATTTAGTAACAAATCCTTTTGGTAAATTAGGAATCCAAACGTTTTCTACAACATCAAAAAATTGATCTATTTCTTTTTTAGTTTTATGCTTAAATAAACCTTCACCTATATGAGTATTTAAAAGTTTGTTAACATTTTTTAAATCACCTTCAAACTCTGGATTTATTTGTATAAGAGGATCTGCTATTTTAAAAGCGTTTTTACTAAAAGCTAATTTACTTTGAGCAGCTGTAACTCTTGATATATTTTGTTTACTAGCACCTTGATTAACTAAGTTTCTTTGAGCACCTGACAATGTAACTTGCATAGCCATAGTCTTAGCCATGCCTTTTAATAACTGACCTATTGGTGTTCTGTTATATAGGTTAAGTTCACCTCTAGGCGTTATACCTATGTCTCTTTGAACTTGAGCTATAACTTCAGGGCTAGGGTTTAAAAACTTGTCTTTTAATTTCCATATTTTAACTTGAGACGTTTTGCCTTTAGATCTAGCTCTTTTGCCGTCAACTATTTTAGGTTCGTAAAAATAATTTAAAACACTATTAGGTAAACCAATAGCATTGCCATATATATCTCTTTGAACATCTATGTTTTCACCAACTTTATTTACGTCAGCATCTTGCTCTGTTACGTTTTCTTTAGGTAGTATTCTAACAAAGTCTCCTACTGTTTGTTTGTTGTTAAAGAAGTTTTGTATATTACCAGCTTCAGACTGCTCAGGTATACCGTCAACAAACTTTTTAGCGTATGTTAAGTTAGCAGATATAGGTTTACCATCAGCGCTTCTATCTAGTATTTTAGTAGCAGGTACTTCAAATAATGTAAAAGCGTTTTTACCGGTGTTACCGTTAGTGTTTGTTAAATCTAAAACTTGCTTAAAGCTATCACCTTCTTTTACTTTTGTGTTGTTTAATATATCAGAGTTTTTAGTTCTTATATTACCAATGTTAAGTACATTAGTTTTAGGTGGCTTATTGTTTGTTTCGTTAATACCGTCAATAGCGTTGTCAATGTCAACATCATCTGCTATTTGTCTAGCGCCTTCTTTGTCTATACTTTCAGCATCTCTAGCTAATCTTTTAGTAGCTTCGTATATTTGCTGCTGCTTAGGTCTCATGTTACTAGTAACGTATGTTGAGAACTTAGAAGTAGCAGGATTAAATCTATCTAATATTCCAGGAAAAAAAGCTCTAGCTTCTGCTAATACATCTTCTCTACGTATATCGCCTTTTCTAGTGTCATAATTTAAAGCGTTTAAAGCTAGCAAATCAAACTGATCTACTAAAGCTTGTTCTGCAAAAGTTCTTGATGTTAAGTCAGTTCTTGGATCTTTTATTATTTCAGCTAACTGCTCAGGTGTAAACAGCTCTTTATATTCAGACTTAGAAAGCTGAGTATCAACATCGCCTTTACGTATACCTTTTATAATTTGGCTTTTACGTATAGCATCAACATCAGCCATAGTTAACTGATCGTTTTTAATTTTGTTAGCTAAACCAACTAAAAATTTAACAGCATCTGTTTCTCCACCTAAATCAATATCAATATTACTAATATCTTTAGTAGACTTAGTTGCAAAATAACCTAGCAAACCAGCAAAACCTCTATGTGTATTTAAATCTATATTACCAGCCGCTACTTCTTCCATAAACAAAGCAACAACCTCAGCTTCCTTCATAGTGCCGTCTGCTTTTCTTTCTGTAAACGTATTTATTCTTTCAAAAGCTTCTCTGTTGTTTTTTTCTGTCCACTCTAATATAGCGTCAGACATATCTTTATAAGCAGCATCGTTAGTACCGATTAAACTAGCAAACACAACGTGTTGAAGCTCGTGAGTTTTAGTCTCAAGCCTATCGTCTTTTGCCATGTTTTCAATGTTCATTATAGACTGTAAGTTACCATCTGCGTCTTGAATCATAAAACCATGAGCGCCATTTCTAACTTCTGCTATGTTAGCCTGTAAATCGTTGTTTAAATTTTGTCTAATTTGCTTTAGCTGTTCAGGTGTTATACTTTCATCAGCTTCAAGTTTAGCTATTTTGTTTTGATAATCTTTTGTTAAATAATCTATAGTCTCTTCTGTAGTATTATGATCAATTAAAGACTCTGATAAAGCTGATTTTACATTGTTTCTTGTTAAAGCTACATCTTCTTGGATTACTCTAGTATTATAAAGTATTCTAGCTTTATCGTTTATTTGATCCAAGTCTGGCTTTTTAATACCATCTTGCTCCATCAAAACTACTTCGGCTTCTTGTAAAAGCTTGTCTACTTCTATTTTATTTTTCTTATCAGTTCTATATAAATGCCAGTTGCTATTATATGTCTTGCTTTTTTTAAAATCTTCTAATCCTTTTTGTAAGACATTGAACTCTCCTTCAAGAGCTTCTATCAATTGGCTTTTAACATCTGAAGGTATGGTAAGATCTTCTTGTATCTCTAAAGCTCTAATTCTAATATCTTCTTGTCTAGATATATTGTTTATAAAAGCTTCAGCTGCTTTGTTAGATAATGTTTTAACTTTAGTTTCTTTAGCTTTAACTTCAGCATCTATCAAAGCTTGTAACTCTTCTAGTCTAGTATCATTATCAGCTATTAATTTATTTTTTCTATCTTGAACTGTTTCAGATATAGACTGTCCTTTTTTTAGTTGTATGTTATAAGAAGCTAAATCATTTTGCTCTTGACGTAAAATTCTAATCTGTTCTTTTTCATTAAAGTCTGAGAACTGATTATAATAAGCTCCTCTAACAAAAGGTACTGTAGCCATAGTTTTACCAAACATAAGTCCAGAGAACATAGCGTGATCAACATAATACAGTATAGGTCTACCGCTAATAGCGTTTTGACTTACCATTGTTAAGCCTTCGCCTATAGGCTCTCCAAGAACACCTGCTAAATACGGCTTGTAAACTTGATTTTGTTTTACGTAATCTCCAAAGCTTTTGTTAAACATATTGTTTTTTGTACCCATGCTAGATAAGCTTCTCTTAACATTTTTTAAAAGCAAAAAAGTTGGAGCTGCACCAAAGCCTACGTCAGCGGCAGCATAACCTAAAGACGACCAAAACTTAGAAGATTGAGATGACTCTTTACCTTTAAAATTAGGATGCTCCATGTGAGCTTGATCTCTTAACCCTAAATCATAAAGCTCCATATCAGCATACTGATCTCCAAAAGACATACCACCTATAGCTAGAAAACCAGTGCCGCCAGGCATAGCCAGTGCTGTAAATATAGGTATTTGATTTGCTAATTCTTGTGCCGCAAAGCTGCCAAATTTTGACCAGCTTTTAAATGCGTCATCAAATACTACATCTTTTTTATATTTGTCTCGTATTTTTTTTGAAAAGTTTCTGTAACCAACGAACTGATCAAACATTATTTTATCTTGAGGTAGTGATCCGTCTTCAACACCCATTATGTTTCTACCAAACTTCTGCGCTCCATAACCTTGCGCCATCATTATGTCTCCAAACATTAACGTTAAATCTACGCCAAACTCTTCCCAGCCATTATAATTTCTTTTAAGTAAATCTAGCTGATCAGAAGTAGATTTTATCATGTCTAAATTAGAAAGTAAGTCTGCTGTTAAATCTCCGTGATCTTTAATGTCTTGCTCTAAACCTTTATACTTTGCTTGATATTCGTTGTATACGTTTACAGGCACTAGCTTACCGTTGTCTAGTTGAACTACTTCTTCTCCTGGTTTTATTTTAAACTCAAACTCAGGGTTATTAAACTTTTCTGAAAGATTAGTAATGTCTTCCATATCAGAGCTAGCTTCTAGCTTGTCTTGTAGCTTGCCTTGAAGCAATAGCTTTGAACTGTATTCTTTTTGATATTCTTTAGCTGCTAAAGCGTAGCCTTGGTTTTTTTCAAAGTTTTCAAACTCTTTAGTATCTAAAAGCTCTGTTGTTTTGTTTTCTTTTATTTTTCTTTTATCTTTTCTAATAAGGTCGTCAACAACAGCTTGTTGAACTTCTTCTTCTGTAGCCGCTGCTCCTAGCTCTTTACGTTTAGCTTTAAGTTCTTTTTCGTATGGCTGTGTAGTTGTTGTTTTCTTACTAATACCAGTTCCCATTTTAGAACTTGGAGTGTAAGTTGTTTCAGTAACAGGTTTGAATAAATCTTTTTTGACTATTTGTTTTTTGTTGTCAGGGCCAGCTGGTTTTTCAGGATCAAATAAAGGATTACTTTCTAAGTATTTATTATCTATTTCTGTTATTTCATCTGATGTTGGAGAAACTTTTTGATCAAACTCTCTGTATTTTTTTTGTCTATCAGCATAATCATTTAGATATTGTTTGTCAGTTTCTGCAGTAGAGTTTTTGTTTATAAACGAAGTAAGATCGTTGTAAGCCATATTGTAAGCTTCGTCTGCACTGCTATAACCAGAAGCCTTAGCACCAGTAAATTCAAGATTTCCTACATTAAACTCTATTAATTGCTTGTCTCCATTTGGAGCTGTAGCTTCAACAACATTAAATCCAGAAGCTTGTTTTTCTGGCGACATATATTTAAGCTCACCTTTTTCGTTTCTACCAAACTTGCCTAAAGGAATATTGTTTGTAGCTTTAAATTCAAAGCCTGGGTACTTTTCGTTTAGCTGAGCAGCTGCTTGGTCATCGCTTAAATCAAAAAACGATTTGTCAATAACGTTGTTGCCTTCTAAGTCTTTAATGTTTAGCCAGTTGTGCTTGTCTTGCGTATCATCATAAGGCACATAAGGTTTTTCTTCTTCTACAGGGGCCGCTGGCGCTTCAGCTTCTTTTTTAGCAGAGTTATAAAAATCAATAACCTCTTGATTTGTTATTGTTCCATTTAATATATCTGCTTCTAACTCGCTAGCGTTTTGATAACTGTTTATTATCTCCTGAGCGTCTTCACTACCTGGACTTAACGAATCCAAAGAAATAGTTGCCGAAGTGGATGCCATATCGTCTTCCGTCACAGTGGCATCCGACTGTGTTTGGTCTTCCTTTGTTTGACTGTCTAAAAACTTTTTAGCTTTTTTAACAAATCTTTTTATATCTTCTGGAGACTCGTTGTTATCAATCATTAATTGAACAACCTCTCTAACTTTTTCTTCAGTCATAGTTATGTTGTTGGTTTAGTGCCTTCTAATATTTTCATATACTCATCTACGTTACCAGATGGATTATAACCTAGTTCTTTTAACTTGTCTGACTTAGCGACTTGTTGCGTAGCTGCTGCTTCACCTTTTTCAATAGGATCTGAAACCATTTTTCTTTTTCGCTCATCACTACCTTTCATGTTGTTTTTCATTATATGATTTGAAAAGTAACCTGACAAAGCATTTTTAGTTTGCTCAAAATCATAGTTGTCATCGTTAGGATCAGTAAACATGTTTAATATCATAAGCTTGTCGTCTTCGCTTATGTTTTCATACCAAAACTTTTCACCTTCTTCTTTTTTAATATCAACATCTGGCGCAAACTCTATAGCAAACTGCTGATAAGTTGTGTTGTCAAACTTCTCTAGCATATCTTGCTTAAAAGATGTGCCACCAAACATAGGATCGTTTATTAAAGAACCTACGTTTTCTTCAGTTATACCAGCTTTAACTTCTCCTTCCATAGTTTCTTGATCAAAAAAAGCATCATCACCTCCAGCTGTGTAAGCGCTAGCAGCTCTTTTTTTAATATCTTCTCTAAACTCTACGTCTACAACTTGCTGCATGTCTGTTATTTCATCTAACGTATGCATGCCAAAAGATCCGTCTTGATTGTCTATTTTATATTTAACACTACCATCGGGTTGAACTACCCTTTCAAAGTTTTCTTTTTGAAACTGAGTTAGAGTATGCAAGTTTTCTTTAGGCATGTTTTTACTAAACAACTCTGGATCTGTATCAGCAATACTAGTCTTACCTGTTTTAACAGCCTCTGTTTCTACTTTTAATTCATTAAGTCTTCTGTATACATCAGCTCTTTCTTCTTCAGTTCTAGCTGCAACTAAATCACTTCTAAGGCCATCTATTTCTGTTTTGTAAGAATCATAATAACCTTTGCCAAGACCTCCAGCCATAGCTGAAACATCTTTATTAGCTTTATCGAACTCTTTGAACAGATCGTTTTTTCTATCAGTTTCTGCTTTTACTACGTTAACCGCTGTATTTTTAACTGCATCTAAAGCTGTGTCTAAGCCAGTGCTAGCGTATTTACCAACGCCAGCCTCTGCCTGTGAAGCTTCACCTAAAGCTTTCATTGTGCCAGCGCTAAGTCCTCCTTTCAATCTAGGAGCGCCAGCCGCATAATCTATTGTACCTGCACCTTTTGCCATATCTTATTACATTTGTAGCATTTGCATAGCCATTTCATCACTCATTTTTCCAGTCACACCGCCAACACCACCAGCTATACCACCGGCAGCAGAAGTTATACCTGACCACATTTTTTCGTCAGCAGCAGCTTGAGCTTGTTTGGCTGAAGCTACATCTTGAGCAGCCATACCCATCAATGCTTGAACTTGTTGTTGTTTCATATTTCTAGACATAATCTCACCTTGACGCTCAGCTTTTTGTATTGAAGCTGCTTGATTTCTTTCTGCCATTTGATTAGCTTGCTCTTGCTTACCTATAGATATAGCTGCTTTACGAGCGTTTTCAGACCCTTGATTAGCTAGCGTTTGAGCTAGCGCTGCAATACCAGATCCGCCGGCAGCACCTCTAAGCTCAGATAATATATTAGCTTGAGACTGAGCTTGCTTTTCAGCAACAAACTGAGCCTCTTCTTGGTTGACCGTAAGGTCTTCCATTGTGTTTTCAAGATTTAAAAATGGATTACTAGTGTCTAGTCCTTTGAATGCAGCTTTCTGCGCTTCAAGCTCTGCTTGGGCTTTAGCTGCTTCAGCTTTTGCTTTTTTCTTTTGTACACCGCCTGATATTGCTTTCGCTACACCGGCGCCTGCTACAACTGCTCCTGCTATTAAAAAACTCATTTACTTATTTTTAATATATTTGTTATACTCTTCCCACGTATCACAAACTATTTGTTTGTCTAACGTGTCTATATCTTGCGTGTTGTCAGGATTTTTATGTACATTGACAAATACTGAATCAACATTTGCAAAGATTACTCTTTTACTACCGGGCTTTGATACTGTATAACATGGAGCGATAAACTCTTCGACTGAGTCTTCTGTTACGACCGTGATATGGCCGCTAAGTAAAAACCAAACATGTTCATGCTTGTGTATTGCTCCAACAAGAAAAGAGTTCTGCTGCATTGACATTTGTCTTACGTATACATTATCTGCAAATGTATGCTTGAGTGGAAACAAATCCGTAACTCTTCCTTTTACAATATTTACCCCATCGGCTTTATCTACTAGATATTGCTGAAGTTCTAATATTATTTCTCGATGCGTAGATACATTGTATTCTTTACGCTTTTCGATTTTACTGTTCATTTAATTACATTTAACTATTTACTATAGTTACATTTTAAGCGCTTTATTTACTACTTTCAAATGCGTCGACAGTAACAGCGAACAACTCTGCTCTGTCTGTAGTTGTATTTTTAAATTTAAACAAAGAATAATAACCTAACATACTAGCTAGCTCTTGACAATTGTTTTTACTAAACAAAATAAATACTTGACCGTCAGGCAACACAGGTAAAATAGACTCGCATGTTATAGTATTAGCGCCTCTATCTATAGCTGTTATCTCACCTATTTCTGTTACATTACTACTGTTTATGTCAAAACCTCCAAGCTCAGAAGTGTTAACATAATATGCTGTATCTCCAACAGATGCTGAGGTTTGTACAGGAAAACTAAATTGTATTGTTGTTTGCGGCATTATGAAGTAGTTATTATATCGTTTAAATTAATTTGAACTTTTAAATTAGACTCATACATTTGTTTAACAGCTATTCTACCAGATATTCTACATGTTGCTGAAGCAACAATATCAAACACATCTGCATCAACGGATATTCTAGCGCAGCTTTGTATTTCGTCTAAATAATCATCATCGCTTCTACCTCTTTGTATAGCAACATTATCTTTAAATATTGTTACAAAAGTATCTTCTATGTTAAAACCTTCTACGGAGCTTAAAACATTTCCACCAGCAGAGTTTGTCATTTCTATTGTAAAGTCGATAACACCATTAGGTACTGCTCCGCTTTCATTAAACACGTTGTACTTTCTGTTAGGCTTTAATGATAAGTTGCCAGATGACGTTGTTACAGACACAACATTTGTAACTGTTTCTAAAACCTCTAGCTCTACTGTTTTTGCTGAAACAAATTTTCTTTGTATAGGGTTTTTTTGGCTAGCAACTCCATCACTCAATAAAGTGTCTTCTTTAGGCTCAACATAAAACTCGTAATCTTCGTCAGTAGCCGTAAGAGGTATAGGTATTAAAAAAGCATGAGAAGATTTAGATATAGTAGAAGCGCCTAGAATGTTGTTCCCTATTGTCCAGCCATCATCTCCTTCTACATTATAACCGTCAACGCAATAGTATTGATTTTGTGAATTTTTAGCAACAATTCTATATTTAGCTCCTCTAGTACCTTTAACAGTAACAGTCAAGCTACTGTGGGTAGCTGGTACCATTTTTTTAGGACTAACTATTAATGAAGTTATCTTTTTTACGTTTGTTATGTTCTTTCTTTTTGTCATAATATAGTTATAAGATCAGAGCATATCGTACCGCAACTTACTGCGCAATCTTCAAGTGGTGTGTCAGTTATGCAAACTTGGTATCTTCCTTTTGCTAAAGCAAATGGATTAGCAAGATTACCATTTTCATCAAAAACTTGTATAGAGAAAGTTAGTGAAGCTCCAATACCATCTGCTTGAATCACACCATCTGCAGCACCATCACCACTTGTGTTTTGGATATTCAAAATGTTAATATCAAATTCTTCACAATTATACTCGCATGAACCATCATCTATTGTAGCATCAGGATCAAAGTTATCGGCGCCATTACACGTGCAGCCTTCAACAGGTCCGTCAGCTGGTGGCTCAGGATCAGGATCTGCTGGAGGCGCAACTTCACCGCCTAACGTAGCCATACCTATGCCTTGAACTTGAAACTCGTGTTCATCTAAATTATTTATATCAGTACACTCTCCAAATATATTATTAAACCATTTGCCTTCTTTGTTTATAAACTCAGGGACTTTACCTTCAGCTAAATCAGTATAAGCTTCTTCAACATACCAACCAGCTTTACCAGTAAGGTTATAGTAGTTTTTATCTGTGTATTCTACACCACCAATATCAACGGTAGTAAACTGATTTATTCTAGCTTGTGTACCTTCGTATTTTATTGTTTGAAAGTTTTTAACAGAGCTTGGCAAATCATTAAACAGTATTGAAACAGTAGAGTATTCGCTATCTCCAGGCATTACATCATAAAACATATTTCTAGTTGGATTAGTATGATGTTGCCACATGTCTCCGTCTTTAAACGTGTAGTATTGATTATTTATACTAACACCAGACTCTGGTATAAATGATTTAAAACTTACCCAACCATTAACAGCGCTACTATAAGTAACTGTTACAGGTTCAAATACAATAAAGCCTTTACCAGGTTTTTCGCTTATAGTTATATTATATTCGTCTTTTCTTTTGTCAAAAGTACCTAGCATTCTAGAGTTGTTTATTATGCTAGGGTCTGTCATTATATCTGTAAAGTAATCTTTCATACCTATATCAGATATTGGATCAATACCATTTTTAGATAGTCTACAAACAGCTCCTCGTTGTTGATCAGTAAAGTAAGCTCTATAAGATTCAGAAGCAAAAGATTCTGGGTTTTTAGATATACCATACTCACCTTCAAAAGGAGTAACAGCACCTAACACTCTAGCTGTGGCTGTAACATTTGCGTTGCCATCTGCGTTAAATAAAGCATCTTTGTCAGACAATATCTTTACAACTTTATCTTCACAAAACGTTATTAAATTAGTTTGTCTTTGGAAAAGTTTTTGTATAGTACCTAAATCTGGATTAAGATCTTTAGTTATTTTTTCACCTTGTATAAATTGATTTAATCTATTAACGCCAGTTCTTGTATTATATATACCTGAATAAATTAAACCAGAGCCTCTTCTTTCTTCTTTGTATTGTTCTGCTATTGTTGTAGATGCTTTAACACCGTTTTGTATTGTGGGCTGGTTAAAGTCATCTCTAATTCTGTCAGACTCAACACCATTACCAAATGAATAACAGTTAAACCAAGGCAAAGTATATGTTAAGTTGTTTTGCGCTACTGTTTTATTGATAGGTACAATAGCTTGATTTATAACCCCAGCGGCAACCTCAACTTGAACACGACCGTCCCAAGCATCGTTTATAGTTAATATATCGCCAGCATTTACCGTAACATCATTGCTTAATTCAATGTTACATATATCAGCTCCAGCTTGATTAAATATATGATACTCTACTAGTCTTGTAAAATCAGGAACACCAGCGCCAGTAACAAAGTCGCCAAGCAGAGCTTCTGTTTCATCATTGTTCTTTTCAAGAACTATAGGGTATGCTCTACCTATTTCGTAGTAAATATCTAGCTCTATATTTTCTTTTGGAAGAGTTTCAAATACAGCAGGATTATCAGTTTCAATACCGTCTTCAGTTCCAAACGGGGCTAAAAACTCTATAGTGACCGATCCGTCCATACTCATATCATGAGACATAACTTCTCTAGGATCAAATAAATTTCTTGGATCTTGATCTAAAGCTACTGTAAACTTATTACGCTTATTCCAAGTACCCATTAACTTATCACCTTTATTTCCTATACTAGCGTTACCAGGATTTCCATGTGAAGAGTTAAGATTAGTTCTAAGAGAACAGTTTTGAATACCAGTGTGCTCTCTCCAAGCTCTAACTGTAAATACGTTTTGATCTGGATCTTCTCTAAATCTGAATATAGTTCCTTCAACTAGCATTCTGTCAATAAAAGCTTTTACAGAAGCTGTAGATGCATTATTAGGCTCTGAGTCAGCATAGCCTCTCCACACCCAAGATCTTTGATCTTCATAATCCCAAGGTAAACCTACGTTTTCACAGTTAGTATCTTCAAAATGAGTATTCCATTTAGTGTTTCCTTCTCCAGGTCTAATATTACAAACGCTTATGTCCATCATAGGAACGCCGTTAACATCATATATACCTCTTGAACCTTGAATCCATCTATAGTTGTTTGCATTAGCAGAGCCTTGTATTACATCACCAGGGCCAGATACGTAAGTTGGATCATCTATGTTTTGCGCGTTACCGCCTTGTAGTATACCTCTGTTAACAAAAGAGTTTTCCCAATCACCATCATCTGCATAGTTAGGATAATTACTTATACCGTTTTTACCGTCATTAGAGTTATCGTTTTCATCGTTTTCAAAGTCTGTCCACCAAACGTTAGCCCAAGCTTCATCTAAAAATGCTCTTACTCTATGCTTGTTTATAAATTCGTCTGTTTCTAAAACACCAGTATTTATATTAGAAACAAAATGCCAAAACGCAAGACCTGTAGGTACAGCAGAATTTGAACTTCTTGCAGTTCTAATATGTCTTCTAGATAGTGGACCATCGCCACCAAGTATTCCAGCGTAACCTGTATTATCATCTCCTTCTCTGTATCTTACAGCGGCCTCGTTACTTCCTGGAAAAGTGTTATCACCCCAAGTATAACTAGGGTTATAAGGATTTGTATTTGGAGCAGGCTCTCCAGAGTTGCTTCCATAGTTAGGTTCACCTGAGCTATTAAGCTCATAACTCATCAAGTAAGGTAAAGCAAAAGACTGGTCTACAGTCATGCTTTGAGGATCTGTTATTAGTACGTTTGTTTCTAGAATTATATCTCTATATATTTTTACAAAAAACTTACCATCAAACTCAGGTAAATCTTTGCTTTCTTTTTTGTATATAGCGACACTTAGACCGCTAACTCTGCCGCTCCACAAATCATTTGTTGAACAAAAGTTTACATCAGAACCAAGCTGCTCTTGTAAATGTACAGTGTAAAAACCACCATTAGCAGGTTCAACTCTTGATATATCGTAAAACTCACTTCTGTTTGTTCCTTGAAATATTCTTAACGCATAACCACCTTGACCAACAATTTGATCTTCAATAAAATTTTGTTCAAAAGCATCTTGCTCAAGCATTATAAAAGATCTTTCAGAAAATGGAAAACCATTACCACCGCTTTCTCCAATTAAAGTGTTAGCCGCGTTATTAACAACTCTACCTTGCTCTATCTTTCTAATTCTAATATCTTCAGGAGCTTCGTTTTCTATAGCTACAATTTTATATCTAGCTCTATCTTCTACAGCTGTGTCACTATCGTGAGCTTTTTTTAACTCTAAAAACGTTTCAATATCTACTTTGTTTCTATCAGAAGAGTTGAACGAAAGCCAAACGTTTCCATCTTCGGCATTGTACCATTTAGATAATGCTAAGTTATAGTACTCTGCCGACGTTTCTTTTATAAAGTATTTAAAAGATTTAGCCCAAGTAGGATGTGGCGATGTTATTCTAGCTTGTAAAAAATTTATGTCATTACAAAATTCTTTGTCTACAGTAACAGATCCTTGTTCTTTGTCTGCTAACACAGGTGTTTCTCTACCTAAAAAGTCTTTATATATAATACCTATCTGATATGTTCTTATAGACTTTAAAGATTTTTGAGCTGATAAGTCTTCAGGGTGCACGTTAGTGCCAAAGCTTAAGTTTATTTCTGGAGTAATCAAATCGTTATTTACAGCTCTTAAATCATAGTTTTGTAAATAGTTTCCATAAACAAGTCTATTACCTGTAACTTCTTGAGCTAAAGCTTTTCTTGGCACGTTGTCCCAAGGTCTTATAAGTTGATTAGATGGAACTAAAGCATGTATCATTTCTGATACAACTCTAAAAGAACCTCTTAAATTTGTTTCATGATATTGTATATCTGTAGGCCAAAGTGGTGTTCCATCGTTAGGCTTAATTGTTTTAACAGTATATACAGATGTAGATTTTTCTTCTTTAAATAATATATCTATTTCAGCAATATCTTTGCATCTATTCCAATTTAATGGAGCATAGTTTTCTACAGACAAAGATCGTAGCTGATTAGCCATAGCTAAGTTCCAACCTCTTTTAGGCTCGTAATCATAGCTACCAGGTAAAAAAGCTATTTCAGAAAACGGAGAAAACGCAGAATATTCACCGTCATTATATTTATATCTATAAGCAAAGCGTGGAAAAGTAAACTCAAAAAGAGAAGGCTCTTGCTCTAGTCTAACATAAAAATCATTTGAATCATCGCCAGAAGCAAGATCTACGTCAATAGATAAAACAATAACACTAAATACCCCGTTAAATATATTATCACTATCAGCGCCTACTGGAACTCCAGTCACTTCTAGTCTAACTTGAAAATCGTTAAAACTAGTGTCTGATTGATCTAAATCATTTGTTAGCAACAATATATCACCAACTCTATAATCTACAGCAGAGTCAAACACTAAACCTAAAGTAGTACCTGTCTCTACAACACCTATGTCTGTTGTAAATCCATCGTAATTAGTTAAGCTAGTTGCTATAGGATTATCTGTGCATTGATCAAAAAATTGAGTATCAGAGTCTATAACTACAGCTTCTTGAGGTTGTGCGTCTTGAGATGTTGCATTACTTTCTGTTTGTACGTTTTCTTCTTCTACTATTTCTGTTTGACCTAGTATACCTGTTCCTTGGTGTATAGTGTGAAAACCAAAGCTATTTGTCCATACTGTATCTGTTATAAAGTTTGGATTATAAT
>Ga0209348_1000117_pt1 | contig 50803 bp, 50 predicted proteins | sample ETNvirenome_2_30_FD_184065 | JGI IMG/M metagenome (GOLD analysis project Ga0209348, IMG submission 184065) | Marine viral communities from the Pacific Ocean - ETNP_2_30 (SPAdes) (version 2) | ecosystem: Environmental > Aquatic > Marine > Oceanic | place: Pacific Ocean | collected 2013-06-22 | reverse complement strand
GAAGAAGAACCTTGCGATAGACAAGGAGAAACAATAGGCAGCTCTATATTTTATCCTGATCAATCAGGAACTCGGCTTCTTGAGTATAAGTATGATCAGTCTATAAATAACTCATCTTCTAATGACGTTACTAAGTTAATCTATCCTATTTTCTTAGAGGATTCTATCGAACAGATTGCATATCAACACACGCCTCAGCCTCGTATCTGGGCAAGGACAGTTTCTGGTAAGTTGTATTGTTTATCTTATCATAGACAAGAGGAGTTCTATGCTTGGTCAGAACAAGATTTAGGAAGTAATACGAAAGTTTTAGACATAAGCGTTATGCACAGGGGAAGTGCTACAGGGCTAGATCAAGTGTGGATTGTTGCTGACCGCGACAATGAGACTTATTTTGAAGCTCTGGCTGAGACGGATCCTATTCAGCTTACAAGCTATCCTATGTTAGATAGTTACTTAGAGTTAGTAAAACCCATAGATGGTTCAATTAGCACTGATGTTAGCCCTCGCTTTGGAGCAGGAGATACTGTCGCTGTCATTGAAGATGATGTTTACATAGGAGAGCAAACACTTACGAGCGATAATGTAACTCTTAATAACCCATCTACTGCTCAACGTGTTTTTGTAGGGCTTCGCTATACTGGAGAGTTGCAGATGATGTTTCCAACGTGGGATGGTTCAAATAAACCTGCATACGGCTCTAGCACGGCTCGTGTTATTTCTGTAAAGCCATTCCTTATTAACTCATGGTCATATAGACTTGGGGTAAAATCTTCTTTTGAGACTATTACTGTTTCTGAACAATATGGTGCTGATGGAGGTTTTACAGGGTTTGATAAAGAACGCCCTGTTTCTGGGTCTACTTATGGTGTAGACAATGTTCCCACTATTAAGCATGAAGAACCATACCCCTTGACGATTGCATCATTAACCACTAAGACTGACTTAAACTAAAATGGCAGATCCGTTAACAATTGCAGCCGTAGTATCTTCAGTAGCTTCCACAGCTACTGCTTATGTTGGTGCACAACGACAAGCCAAAGCAGCGGAGTATGCTGCAACTGCTGCTGAGCAACAAGGCAGATATAATGCACAGATCGCGGTTAACAACATGGTCGCAGAGCAAAACGATATACGTTTTGCACAAAGGGCTGAAGAACTTAAAAAGAATCAACTTTTAGCAAGATCTGAAGCAGATCGTAAAGCTCTTAAAACAGAACTTGCTGGTAAGCTGGCACAGTCAAAATTAAAAGCTCCAACTTTTGGAGGAACTTTTTCTTCTGTTTTTGCAGCTGAAGAGAACGCAGCTTATGACAGGCTTGCTTCTTTTGATTTTGGAGTTTCTCAGGAAACAGCAGCTCTTTCGTCTTCAATTACAGACGCAAATCGTCAGCTAGGATATGCGTATCAAAGGGGCATGGCTGACCGTGATCTTACTCTCCGCACTGCAGCTAATAACGCTGTTCAGTTTAGAAACCAAGCATCTGCTTATAGGACTCAAGCCGTGACTGGTGCACTTAGTGGCATTGCCTCTACCGCTGCTTTTGCCGCTGAAAACGACTTTGCAGGTGCTGTTAAAAGAACCTTTACATAATCATGGCAATTCCACTCACACCAAAACAAAGAAAGGCTGAGTTCTCTGCCTTTGACACAAACTCTCGTTTTACAAGCGGATTGGAGGGTGTAAGCGATGCGTTGAGCAGCGTTAGTCGAACAGCTGCTACTTTTGCCACATCTCTTAAAGATAAGCATAAAAAAGCTCAGAAGAACTTAGCTAGAGACGCTGATGCAAACCGATCAGTAGAGCTTGCAGAAAAACGTCAAGTTTATAATGATGCTTTAGCTGGTAGTGATACTGAGGCTATAAAAAATGCTCGTAAAGAGCTAGAAGCAATTTCTAGTAGACCTTTGCCATCCTTTCAAAGTGAAAACGCAGGAGGCGTTTTAGACGATGAGGAGGCAATAGCTTTTTATGATAGTGCTTTTAAAAAGGCTAATGCTTCGTTTTATGCAGGGCTTGAGTCTAAACAAGATCAGGCAATTCTTATTTCAGATGCTAATAAAAAATCTGATGAGTATCAGCTCCAAGCTGTAAGAACTATAAATATGAACCCGCAAGGTGCTCCTATTGAGGGGTTCCAAAGTATTTTATACAATCCTCACATTATTGACGAAGAGAACGGGATTAGAGGTATTTCTGAAGGGCTAACTCAAACAGGTGCAGATACGTATGTTAAGGGGAATCGCGGTATAATGCTAGGTTTCATTGTTGAAGACCTTGAAAATACAAAAGATCCCGAACTTCTAAAACAAAAAAGAGAACTCGCTAGAGACTTCATACAGAATAATACTTATATGAAGTTTGATGTTAGCGATATGGGCAAAATTGACGACGAGTATAAAAAAGCCATTGAAGCTGCTGGCAATATTTCGGGTCTAATAGATGAGTTTGAAGAGCAGATATCTACGTTGGTTGTAGATACCGAAGCTTTTATTTCTACGTCTTCAAAAAATCCTACAGAGGCTCTTGAAAAGCAAGTTCTTGCTCAAGAGTTGTTGACTGAGGCAGAGAAAGTGCTTCCTAAGGACAACGCTAAGCTTAAAAGGCTTAAAGCTATGGCAGGTCTTACTACTTTGTTTGCACCAAAGACTGAAACTTTAGAGAATGGAGATGTTAGAGTTTTAATAAATGAGCCGACTGAGGCTGACTTAATGGTCGAACAGCTTCTTCTCTTGCCAGAGGATGTTAGCGTCATGGATGCTTTTAATGAAGTAGCAGGAGACGCTAGCAACTTTGACTTAGACTCTTCTGCGCTTAGTAAGTTACGGGACTGGCTTTCTACTACAAAGACCGACATTACAAATGAAATCAGAGATGGTAATGCTAGCTTTATTCGTAGGCTTTCTTTTGCAGATAAGATGCTTTATGACAAAGCTCAAGGAGGTAGTGAGCTAGCAAGAGCACAGCTTGAACAAAGATATGCTAAACTTAGAAAACAGCGTCCAACAATATTTGGGCTTTCTATTCCTTCTGTAGTGCACATCCCTTTGAAAGACCCTCTTCCAGAGGTTTTTGAAAAAGATGCGTTAGTCGAGAGAATGAATAATGAAGTTAATCAGAACACTACATTTAGCACTAATGTGTATGCTGCTTCACAGATTAATCAAGGTCGCGCTAGTGTCCGAGAACAAGCGTATTATCAACTGCTCTGGGCAAACACAAGTCTTATAAACAGAGCACAGGCAGGTGAAGCTGTTAACTTTAATGCACTAGAGTATGGTGCTTTAGCACTTCAGCTTTCTGAGCAAGCTACTTCAGAAGATAGGGAAATACTTAAACGGATGACAGATGAACGTGCAACTTCGTTAACAGTCGCTGCTGAAGGTGTTAAATTAAGTGCAGATCCAAATTTTTCTGCTGCTTTAAATCTATTTACTTTAGGTCTAATTGTAGATTCCGATGAGAAAGACTATGACTCAGTTTTAGAGCATGTTAAGCTACAGGAAAAAACATATTTAAATCCTTTGTTTGGTTATACTGGAACTACTAACAGTTCAGCCAATGTTTCGGTTCCTCCTGTTGTTGCTGAAAAGTATGTAGACCCTACTTTAGATGACTACGGCTATTTTGAACGTGCACTGCGTTTTATTAAAAAAAGCTTTAATAACTCTTTGAGTGGACAAGAAGCCGTAGATGCCTATGCAACGGCTGTAGCTGTTCTTAGTGCTTACAACTTTGATATAGACAGGGCTTCAGATTTAAAAGGGATAATTGCTAACTATGGGGACTTAGAGGGTGAAATTTACTTAGGAGCAGGATTTTCTTCTTACCCAGTAGCAAATGTAGAACCACCTGAAAAAACAGAACAGCAGCTTTTTAATGAAAAGAGAGCTTTTATGGGTGCACTGGCTAGGGGCGTTTTAAATAATACTCGTAAAGAAGGCAATCAAGATAGACCTACTGCTAGGATTGGTCATCCTACGTGGCAAAGAACTGCAGACGGAAAAGGCATTGAACAGGTTGTTGCTCTTGAAGCTATGTTAGGACTTCGGGATGCTGCGCGTCTTACAGATAATAAAGGTAAGAATATTCAAGTAAACTTAAAAGAAGTTCAAGGACTGTTAGATGAGTATGTGCGTAGAACTACTTCTCCAGTTGCGACTACGCTTGGTTTTGAAGAAGCCGCTGCTTTTGGTATTCGTGATGAAGGTATAATGATAGCTACTTTTCTTGATATTCTTGCAGAACGGGAAGGTTTGAAAGCTCGTCGAACTTTCCAACCTATGTTTGAAGACGAAGACGAATTATGATATTAGCTCCAGCGAATAATGCTCGTTACTCAGAGATTAAAAGCTTTGAGCAAGCAAACAACCTACATAGTATGACCGACTATGGGGCTTGGAAAGGAATGCAAGCTGCCTTTAGCAATGGGTTTCATAATAACATGACAATGACCTTGTCTAACTGGATTATTAAGAACTCTCTAAAAGGTGTTGGAGATCCAGTTACAGAAGAGGACTATAATAATTCACATGCTCCTCGACTTGGTTTAGAATTTAACTCTACTGAAACTATGCCTCAGTTAGAGCATCGCATCCATCAGGCAGCTATAGGTGCGTTAAATAATGAGTATATGTCTGGGCAGGACAGAACTATTAGAAATCTAGGGTCAGGGTTTGCAGGAGGTATGTTGACAGACCCTTTGGCTCTTGCTCCGATTACTCTTCCTAGTAAGGGAGCAAAGCTTTCTAAGTTACATCAACTAGCAGGAAATAGAGTAGCAGCTTCTTACCATCAAGCTGCATCTACTTTTAAAAATGTTTTGGCTGTTAATGCAGCGTATGAAGTTCCTTACGCGCTTATGATGAACGATCTGGGTGTTCAGGAGTATACTCTTGATCATCTAAAGATGTCTGTAGGTTTTAATGTTGGGGCTGCAGGGCTTTTTGGTGGTATTCACGGGTATTCAGCCTTTAAAAATGCAGGTAGAAGCAATCACATTGTTAATCAGATGGATTTGTTTAATAGAGCTTTTGAGGCTGATGATCAGCGCACTGCTCTAAGCACTGCTTTAGACAGTGAAAACTTTGTTATTAAGCGGCTGTTTGAAGAAAATCCAGAACTTCGTGATTGGGCTGAAGGGCGTAGCACTACTCCTATAACTCGTGAACAGTTTGAGAAAGCTAAGGGCATCTTATTTATGCACCAGAAGCATTTAGAAGCAAGAGCATTGTCGGTCAAAGCAGCTCGTAAGTTAGCTGACAGAGCTAAGAAATCAAGCGTTTCTAGACTACTTGGTGTTCAACGTAGACAAGCAGCTAGATTGACTGAGCTAGTTCTTAATGGATTGAACGCTGAAAGGATTACGCCTAGAGACGCAGCTCTTCTAAAAGAAAATGGTTATGTGATAACAGATTTCACTCAAGTTCATCCTAAGATTAAGTCTATTGTTCCAGGTGTTGGCTTCATACCTGACGCTGCAAAGGTTTATGGAGATAAGTTGTATGAACTTGTTAATGATGCGTTAGAGGCTCAACAAGACTTTCTTGATCCTGATATTCTTCCAATACAGAAACAACTTAATCAAGAAGTGTTTGATATGAAGGTTGCAGAGATAAATCAGATGGTGGGAGAAAATTTTGGTTTAATTCTACAAGATGCACAAAAAGTTGTTGATCAAATCTTTTTTGGTAAAGAAGGCGTTATTACAGTAAAGCAAGTTTCTGAAACAAGCCTTGATCCAAAAAAGAGAGAGCAAATGTATGCCTACATTTTAGGAAACAAAAAGGAGCTTATAACTTACATGAACGAGCCTTTCTTTGTTTTTTCACGGATTATAAGAGAAGACTTTAATTTAAGAAAGCGTGATGCCAAAGGTAAGCTAGTTGCTCTTTCTGAAGCACAACTTAGAACTATGTTTGACGAAGCGGGTGTGGCTAACACACGCGATGAACGAGCGTTTGTTGCTGTGTTTCGTCTTCTCATGCACGAAATGGTGCATCATTTAGAAGAAATCGATACTGATGCTTATCTAAAACTATACCAAGCTGCTGCAAATGCAAGCGGTTCTAGAATCAAAGCTTTAAGAACTGCAAAAGGTCTTATAAGAGAGGGTCGTTCACGGGGTTATTCTATAAGAGAAGTTCTTAGTTCCGAAATCCCTGCTTTTGTTGTAGAGTATGCAGTTACTCAACCAGAGTTTTGGAATACGTTAAAAAATACTGATCCTGACCTTTATAATAAAATGGCAGATATGATGAATTTTTTAGCTAAAAATCTGTATGAAACAGTAGGTAAGTATAATAATACCAGAATTAATGCTGTAATTAAGAAAACACAGGATGGAGGTAAACTAGCTTCTGAGGTTTCTAGGGTTCTTACTGAGATAAGAAACAGCTCGACTACACAAGCTAAACTTAAAGACGCAATCGATAATGCTAACTTTACTAGCTCTTTAGAAAGGTTTATGGATGCAGACGATGCTCAATTAAATGCTTTAGAAGTTAACGATCAAAGAGCTTTTAGTTTACTAGAGACAAACGCCAAAGATCAGGATTATAGAATGAGTGATCCTATTGGTTTCTTTGATAGAGCAGTTGCTGATTTATTAGGCGGAGACGAAACAGCAATATCTTCGCTTTTACAGCTTTCGACTCTCCGTGCAAAAGAGATGCCTCCTGCTATAAACACGTATGTAGAGGGTATGCAAGAAAAAGGTCATACGTGGATGACTCAAGAGCTTGCTCAAGATATAGTTGTTACACTCCAAGCTTCTCGTAAACGGGGCAGAGATATTTCAAAGATAGTTTTAAGTTCTAAAGACTTTGCTAGTGTTCGTGATAAATTAGCAGGGTTGGCTGATAGAGGCTTGCCGTTAGAAGCAGCTCAACGAATTGGTTATATCCTACTAGACGAAACAGGTGGTAGTGCTAAACAGATAAGTCGCATAACTAGATTTCTTGAAGAAGAATCGCACGCTCAAATCTTACGTAAGATTCACGATGCTATTACTGTAGAAGCCTTAACCAACACAATAAACAGTCAAAAGTCAGGACAGGCTAGAGTAGACCAGCTAAAGACTTTCATGGATGGTAGCCGACGCAAAACAGTGACTATAGGTCCTTCTTTGCAAAGTTATAAAACAGTTCAAAAGCAGTTAGACCAAAATCCATTACTAGACTATTTAGTAGAGAACGATCTTTTAAATATCTTCTTTGGAGAAGACCCCAGTCATTATATGTCTTCGTATGTAAACAACACGATTGGCAATAAAGATTTGGCTGCTTTGTATGGCAGGGAGCTAAAACAAGCTTCTATACTTATGCACCGAGATATTATGACAGCATTATCTACGGGTGAGTTACCTAAACAGTGGCAAGGCGTAAAAGTTTGGGAAGGGCTTATAGACGTTATCCGCAAGACAAACAAGTCACAGCTAGGACAAATGAATCGTTTAGGTCTGTCAATACGAGATCGTGAGGGATTCTTAGGATACAGTATGACATACGACCGAGCTTATGTGAAGTCTATGGGGTTTGATGCTTTTCAAGCAAGGATGCTTGAAATGATTGACATGCGAGCAACTGCTAAAGCACACGGCGGTTTGATGGCTGAACGCCCTGACGCTAAAACTTCCAAGTTAAAAGATGCTGGTCGTCATAAGAAGTTTAATAAGAACACCTTTCTTCGTGGACTCTATAATGAAATAGTCGAAGGCGACTTTGTTAAAGACCCAGATCAAACAAATCCGTCTATGCTCGGGGGTTATCGCAAAGCAGCTAAGGTAGTGTTTAAGCCTGAGTATCGAATAGACGCGTTAATTGAATTTGGCAATCGCAAAAACATGGGGCGTTTTATGTTTGAACAGATTGCTCAACGTGCTGAAAGCATTGCTCTAGTAAGACATGTGGGGCACGATGCTAATGGCATCCTTACAGGGCTTATTGATCCTCGTGCTACTGTTGCTTCGAGGCTTACAGCCAAGGGCACTATAGATCAAGTTACAGGGCTTTTAGACACTCCTATTGATGCTAACTTAAACAGCATCTTTAAGAATGTCCGTCAGGTGCAGAATATTGCTATGTTAGGCGGTGCTGGATTTTCATCTTTGTCAGACATTCCTTTAGTTTGGTCAACTCTTCAGTTCTTAGGAGTTGGCTCTGAAGGCATGGCAGCTTATTTTAGTAGGTATCAAGATGCTATCTCTACTCAGTTTGGTGGCAATAAAAAGGAGATGGCTCAGTGGTTTCGTGCTCAAGGTGCTGCTTTTGACTTAGTAACTAGAAGCATGGCTCAACGTGTTGTAACTGACGACTCAGGTGTGGGTGGTAAGATTAACACTGCAAATGATTTTATGTTTGAGATTAACTTTCTTAATCGTCTGACAGCGGCTCATCAACAGTTGTTTATTGATATGCTTACTAGTGGTTTGGCTACTGAATTAAGCAAGGGCAAGAATATGAACCCTGTGACTAGGGAGCGACTGAACGAGTTTGGTTTTACTAATAGAGAGATAACTCAGCTTGCAAAATCTATAGAAAAGACCCCTGACGGCATTGAACGCATTGGACCCTCTACTGTTAAAAACGCATCTTTACAGAAAAAGCTAAGTGCATTTATGAACCAGTATATGCGCGAAGGTGTTATTGAGCCAGACGTAGGGGCACAAGCAATGTCTCGTCTTGGTCTTCAAGCAGGGACGATGGGTGGTGAGACGGCTCGTCTTGCACTACAGTATTCTAGTTTTATGATTGCTATGGGTCGTGTAGTTTATCGCAGATTCTTATACGGTTATAATGGCGACAAAAAAGGAGCTGCGTTTAGAAATGCTCATTTGTATACATACCTTGGAATGGCTTTAGCAGCTTCGTATTTAGCTACTGTTTTGAAAGACCTGTCTAGATTCAAAGAGCCTATGAACCCTCTAGACATGACTGAACAGGAGTGGATGCGTATAGTTCGTCAGTCAGGGCTGTTGTCCTACTACGAACCCTTCTTTAATGCTGCACAATTTGGCACAGATGCCGCTTTTGGACCTGCAGTGGGCACAGCTACGGACATAGCCTCTTTGGACTTTGGAGACGCTGTAGAGCCGTATACAGGGCAGTTTTTACCCCTAGTGGGTCCTGTTATCAAACAAGCAGCTCACGTGGCTCATGAGACTATTTTTAATTTCGTAGGCGAAGAAACAGCAAGGGCTGCAGAAGCAGACTAGCTTGACATAATTTTTTACATTAATATACCATAACCGTATGAGCACTAGATTACCTAATCCTTCTTATAACGCAGTTTCTTTTGAATCAAAAAGTTCAACAGTGCTGGATACTACCGTAAATGGTGGGACTGCACAAGGACGTTTTGGAGCTATTCAAATACTAAAAGACACTACTATTACAGCACTTGACGCGTTGAATGTTGAAAATGTTGCTAAATTACAAACTTCTGGTCTTGCGGCTGGGACTGTTCTTTACGGTGTTTTTACAAATATAACCATTACTTCAGGGCTAGTAGTTTTACATCACGTTTAATATGCACCTTTTTTTAAAATTAGACTTTGGCAGACGACGCAGACCTGTTGGTAACTTTTTTTACATAAGAAGTTCTGGATCAGGTTTCTTTTTAACACCCACTGGATCAAAATACATTAGACCCGAATAATTATGGCAAACATTACCGTATCCTCCGCAGTAGATAATATGCTACAAGGCACAAACAATTCTAACATTCGCCAGAGAATTGGTGCACTAAGCGCAGCTGATCTTGAAAATATTTCTGTAACTTTTGGAGATGATATTACATTTGACTCACAGGTTACTTGTAACGACGCAGTTGAATTTAACGAAGATGTAAATTTTGAAAGCACTACTAACTTTCAGGATGACATGGAGGTTTCAAACATAACTGTAAATGGCGAAGCATCGTTTCAAGATTCCGTTACGTGTGAAGGGTCTTTTGAATGTGAAGATGAAACGGTTCTTGCTGGATTTTCATGTAACGGTGATGCTAGTATAACTAGCGGCGATCTTATGGTAAATGGTCCTATAGAAATTGAAGATGACTCAAATTTTACTATGTCAGGTTCAGGCAATTTTAACATGCAGGGCGGAAAGATCCAAGGTCCATCTGTTCTTAGCTTAGTTGGCACTTCTCAACCAAGTAGTCCTCAAAATGGAATGATTATTTATAACAGCTCTGCTGGTAAGTTTCAAGGTTATGCAAACGGAGGCTGGGTTAACCTGCATTAATAATGGACACTATGCTCAGAGGAACTGTGGGGTCAACAGGGTTTTTTGCCTGTTTAAGTCTACAAGGAATTAACGGAGCAATTAGTTTTATTGTGGGTGTAATGACTTTTGTTTTCTTAGGGCTATCAATTTATAAATTAGTTAAAGAGCTTAGATGACTACAGAACTTATAGCAATGCTTGGGGGTGGAGCCTCTGGATTTGTGTTTAAGTTGATTGGGCAGCTTGTTGCTAATCAGCAAGGTACAGTAGACGCTATGCTTAAGAAGCAAGCAGTCGCTGATGAAAGCCACCAGAAAGCCGCTACAAGGGGTGGTGAGTGGGTCAGAAGGGTCATAGTATGCACTGTCCTGTTTGCGGTCGTTATAGCCCCATTTATACTGGCTCACAGCCCAGAGGGTGTTACGGTGGGACAAGAGACAAAGGGTTTCTTTGGATTATTTGGAGGAGTCAAATACCAGACTCTTAACGGATATCTTATACTGCCAGAAGTTCGCCAAACAGTTTTAGCTATTGTTGGATTTTATTTTGGGTCATCAACCATTAAATGAATGAATTTTTACAAGTTATATCAGCCCTTACCCCAGTCCTAATTGCAGTTATTACACTAATAATTGTGTTAGCTAGGATGCACTATAACCTTGAATCATTATCAGAAAAAGTAAAAGTTCTTTTTGATTTTCACAACAAACGTAAAAAGTAATGCCAAAAGACGCCTGTTATTACAAAGTAAAAGCACAGTACAGAGTGTTTCCCTCAGCCTATGCGTCTGGAGCAATTGCCAAGTGTCGTAAAAAAAGAGGAGGACGTAGAACTGTTAAAGCGAGGAAAAAATAATGGCAGTTCGTAAAACAAAAGAAGGCGCAAACCTTAAACGATGGTTCAGGGAAAAGTGGGTGGATGTCCGATCTGGGAAGCCCTGCGGACGACAAAAGGGCGAAAAGCGAGGAACGCCTTATTGCAGACCCTCCAAACGTGTAAGTTCAAAAACACCTGCCACCTCAGGGGAGTTATCCGCAAGCGAGAAACGATCAAGGATTGCTCAGAAGAAGAGAATTGGTCAACCTGCGGGAAAGCCTCGCCGAGTAAAAGCGATAAGGAGAAATAAATAATGCACAGAAAAAAAATAAAAGCTCGTAAAAAATGTACTTGCGGCAAGTCTAAGACAATGCCTTACTGTGACGGAAGTCACTGTCCTAAAAAGAAATAACCACCAACCCAATTATATTATGCCTAGTCACTACGGTCACAATAAATCAAAAAAAAGCAACCTTGCTGCTATGTATGGCGACAAGAACAAAGTTACACGCGGAGATATCATTGCTGCTGCTACAAAAGGTAAGGGCAGAAAGAAAGTCAAAGCTCGTAAGGTGTAATGCGTAAAGAACACAAGAGTAAAACTGGTGGCTTGACTGCTGCTGGTCGTCGTTATTTTAAAGCTAAAGAGGGAGCTAATCTTAAACCTCCTGTAACTGGTAGAGTCAAACGTGGCTCTAAAGCTTCTAAGCGACGTAAATCTTTTTGTGCTCGTATGGGCGGTGTTAAAGGACCCATGAAAGATTCAAAGGGCAGACCAACTCGCAAAGCGTTGGCTCTTCGTAAATGGAAGTGCTAAATGGCAAACGAATATACTTTAAGTAACAGTGCGGCGGTTATTGACTCTGCAATAACAAGAGTAGTGTCTGCAGACAGCACACCAACAGCTGATAGTGATAACATGGTAACTAGCTCGGGTGTTAAAGGAGCTATAGATGAATTAGCTTCAAGTGGTACTTTAACTCTTAACTCGTTTACGCCAACTACAGTAGAAACTTCTAACGATGGGTTAACAGCTACAGATAGTTCTATTCCGACTAGTAAAGCTGTTGCTGATCATGTAACTAGCTCTGTTTCGACTATGAAAAGTTGGGTAACTGTAGCTCTTCAAACCAATCAGCTTAATAATCAAACAGGTTCTGGCACTGCAACAAGTGATGGGTTTTTAATCGCTACTGCTCAAGGCAGAGTGAGCGAAGGTGGTCATATGACTATTACTGTTGCTGGTAGATCTTTTAAGTCTACTTACTTTAACGGCATGTTTCAAAGTGTAACTGTTCCTATTAAACAGGGTGAATCTTATTCTGTTGTTGTTCGCTATAGTAGTAATACACTAATACTATTTAGACCACTTTTTTAACGTAAAACAACAATGTCTAATATTTACACACTTACAAACACAGCTCAAGACATTGACTCTGCAATAACACGAGTAACGTCAGCAGATACTGAGCCAACGGCTAATAGCCAGAACATGATTACTAGTCAAGGTGTTAAAACAGCTGTAGATGGATTAGATTCACGTATAACTGACATGGAAACAGGCTTTGGTTTTCCTAGTGGGTATACTGGTTTAACAAACTCTGGAACAGCAACTTCCGCTGGATTTTTACTTATTCAAGTAGGAGGTGTAGGTTCAGGGTTTTCTACAGTTTCTGTTAGTATTACTATTGGTTCAACTAGTTTTAGTGCGGCAGATTCAGGACCAAATATTCAGCAAATATGTCTTCCAATAGCTAAAGATGAATCTTATAGCGTTATAGCGTCAAGCACCACTAATCTGGCTGTGCCTATTACCGTAAGATTTAAAAAATTAAAGCTAACTTAAGAATATGAATTCATTTACGCTAAACAATACAGCTGCTGATATTGACTCTGCTATATCACGAGTAGTTTCTGCAGACAACATACCAACAGCTAGTAGTGATAACATGGTGACTAGTCAGGGTGTTAAAACAGCTATAGATGGGTTAGCTTCAAGTAACATTTTAACTGTTAACTCGTTTACGCCAACTACGTTAGAGACTTCTAGCGGTCAGTTAACATCTACAGATAGTTCTATTCCAACTAGTGGACTTGTTAATAAAGTTTTTGGTTTTGCTACAAACGTAGATATTCTGTCACAAACAGATGATCAACAAAAAAGTTGGGTAAATACTCAAGCTGGTGAGTCTCCTGAGGATGTATTAATGAGTAATTCAAGCTCTAATAATATAACTGGCTCTGGAGCTTCTTTAACTATAGCACAAGGAGTATACGCAATTAATTTATCAACTGATTTATCAGTAGGTAGATATACAAATGGTAGAATTCAAGTAAGTTTTGGTACAACTTACACATCTGCAGTGGTCTGGAACAACAATACTCTTCATTCTGGAGTTCTTAGATTAGAACAAGATAACTCTTTTAGTAATATTATTGGCTCAAGCCAGGATACTAGTGGACTTGTATATATACCTAATTCAACTAATTTGTATATAAGATATTGGCAGAATGGGGCAGCTGGGCAAGCAAGGACTGTTTATATTTCTAATACTGAAGTCCAAATTTTTAAACTACTGTAATTAGCGGTAAGCTTCACCGTCAATAATACGGTAGTTGTTTACATCAAACTTTTTACCTTTGTGGGTAATCTCAGCAAAGCCTAAGTTCCATTGATTTACGGGCATATAGTCAGGTTCAAGGTCGCACAAGCAGCCAACTGACCAACAGGCTATAGTGTTGCTGTCCATTGACTTAACAGAGTGTTGACTGCTTTTGTGTTTGTGACCAGCGATGGTGCACACTCCAGTCTTTACTTGCAGAGTGCGAGCAAAGTTTACTGGGTCAAAGGTATTAAAGAACTCGTGTCCGTGCAGTATCCACAACCCACCTGCTTTAGTTAGCTGACGACCGCCAATCTCTTGGATGTCTAGGTCTTCAAACCTTAACAGCTTTTCCATCTTGAAGTCAGGCACACCACACAGCTCAGGAGCTTTACGCCATAGGAACTTTTCCCATCGTTCTTCGTGGTTGCCAATCTTAAAAAATATATTGGCACTTGGAAATCTTTCACGCAGGTGCATAAGAAACTGTCTAGCAGCTTGTAGTTCTCCTGCTAAGTCTCGGTGGTTGGGATCAGTGTCCCAACGGCTAACAGCATAAAAGTCTACTGTGTCTCCGTTAAGTATGATATTGTTAGCATCATGTCCGTGATCTAGTGCACATTCTAAGGCTTCAATATCGTGGTAAGGCAGATGTATGTCTGACAGCAGTAAGGTTTTGCCGTCTGGTATACGAACAATACGTTTCTTAGGAGTTAACGACTTTGGTATTTTGTATTCACCTGCTTTGCCATTTGGTTTAAAAAGGTTTGATTGTTTTTCTCGAAAGCCTCTATTGTGTTTGCCTTGGTTGCCTCGAACATATCGAACACTAGACCTAGCGGAGTCTATGGATGTGAACAAGTTAGGGTTTTCTTTTAAAACTAACGAAGCAAGGGTTCTATTACCATGCTCGGGGAACTTTTCTACATACTTCCTTACTACGTCTGATTTTTTCATAATTATTCTGGGTTTAAAACTGTAGCTTCTTTAAGCCTATTTATTTCAGCTGTCAAGCTAGCTACTTGCTCACGAAGTTGTTCGTTTTCTTTAGTCATGGCTTCACAAGCTAGAGTCATTGAATGCAGTGCTCGTTCTAGTATCGTGTAGGATGATTGTTGAAATAGTGGTCGATTGGTTGAAGGTATGGTCATTTAATTATTTCGATTAGATCATCTAACACCATGTTAGATAGTTCTTTTTTCTGTTTGAGTCTTTTAAGTATTGCATCGTCTACTGTGTTAGGAACAACTAAATCAATATACGTGCATTTGTTTTTTTGACCAATACGGTGTATGCGGTCTTGGCTTTGTAGTCTAGTCTCTAAGCTGTAGTTGTTAGAGTAGTAAATCATTGTAGACGCACGGTGCAGTGTCAACCCTTTAGCAGCTGCAGATGTGCCAACAAAAAAGGTTGCTTGTCCGTTTTGAAAGTGTTTGACAGCTTTGTTGCGCTGAGTGCTAGATTCGTTTCCGCTAAATGCTACAACTTGGTGTCTACCATACTCTTTGGCTAGTGCGTCGCAGACAGTTCGAACATTGTGGCGGTAAGCACAGAACACAACCAAAGGCTTTGTGGTCTCAGCTATTTGCATGAGAGCAGCTATCCTGTTGTTTTCAATGGCGTGTTCTGCACCCTCATCGTCAGTTATGAATCCAGTTAGTATCTGGTGTAACTTAACAATCTTGGTTAGTGCCAAGGTTGATGTGACGAGTTCACCACTTTGTAGCATTGCAAGACAATCGTCCTTCATACTGTCATACATCCGCTTTTGTTGTGGATGCAGCTCAATTGCTTGTTTGACAAAAGTTTTTTCAGGGAGGTCTAAGCAGTCTTTTTTTTCAATTCTTAGGCTAAATGGTTCAAGTATCTTGGTTAATTGTTCTAGGTTCTGGTATCCAACAACCTTACGGAAAGCCCGACTACCCATTGTTATTACAGTTTCAACGGCAAAGGCGTGCTTAAACGCAGTGTATGTGTTGTAAGGGACAGCGTTTTTGTCTAAGAAACGACATTGGCTAAATAAATCTAAAGGGCTTTGAGTGATGGGTGTGCCGTTAAGAATCCACTTACAGTTGGCTCTTTTAGACAACTCAAGCACTCGTTTGGTTTGCAAAGCTTTTGGATTTTTAATGCAAGTAGACTCATCTACAATCATATGTATTTCATGATTTGCTGAGTCTAAAAATTGGCTGACTGTGGTAAATCCAGAGGCTGTGCGTAAAGCTTCAATGTTAATTAGAATCATTCTAGATTTCTTGTGTCCATTAAGAAACCATTGAAACTCTTTTTTAGCTTTTATTGTTTTGATAGGTCCTTTCCAACAAAACACATCTATAGGTTTTTTGTAATGTTGAGGTATTTCATTGATTGCCCAGTTGTGGTGTAGTCCGTTAGGCGCAATGACTACTACATCGACAGCTTCTTCAGCATTTTGAACAATGTCTAGGACTATTTTAGTCTTGCCTGTTCCCATCTCGCAAAACAAAGCTCCATAGGGTTTGTCTACGAAACGCCTTACTGCGTCTTCTTGGTGTTTAAATGGTTTTGTTTTGTAGATCATTTGGGCATTTGGTAAAAACGATTAGTTGTTGGAGAGTGCACATACAAGTTTTTGCGAGCACGAGTTACTGCAACATAGAATACACGATGTTCGTTGTCCATGTCTTTGAGCATACCTTTGTATGTTGTTTCTGTTATGTCTGGCAGAACAACAACATTATCAGCTTCTCTACCTTTAGTAGCGTGGATGGTGTTTATTTCTACATCAGCACTGCGTTCTAATGTTCCGTTTGCTTCTGCTTTAAGTAATACTTCTTTAGTAAACTCAGGCAGTTTAAATATTGTATCCCATTTGGCAGTAGTTTTTAAGCCAAAATTGTCTACTAGTTGATCTTTGTCGAACATCTCGTTGTCGGGCATAGAGTCTAATAAGTTCTTACATCCACGGGCAACTACGTGTCCAGAGGGGAGAAAGTCACGATACAACACTTTTAAGTCACATGCTCTGAATTTGTAACCTCTGCGGAGTTGTTCCCACATAAGAATAAAGTCTATTTGTTTTTGGTTGAACAACGAGTGATTACTGGCTGATACAAACAACTGTTGTTTTTTTATTAGAGAGTGTTCAAAGATTTGCATATGCGCTTTGTTACGGCACAGCAAGAACCACGTTCCTTTGCTTAGGTCAATGTCACTTAGGCTGTGTATGTGAGTAACAGAGCCGTGAGAGTTGTTGCTTTTAACTGTATAGTCTTGCTTTTCTTTAATTTGATTAGCAACTTTTTCAGCGTACTCAAGAACAGGTTGAGGTAATCTGTAAGATGTATCTAGAACAACTCTATTCCCAACGCGATTGATTAGTGAGCTAGGATCACCACCAGCAAACTTAAATATGCTTTGTTTGTCGTCACCTGCAATGAATATTTCTACAGCGTTTTTACTGACGAAGTCAACTACATCCCATTGTAACGGGGACAAGTCTTGGGCTTCGTCAACAAATACGTAGTCAAAGTTAGGCTGTATGTTTTGGTCAAGATACTTTTCTAGTTGGTCAGTAAAGTCATACTTACCTTTTTTTAGTTTATAGTCTTTGTAGAACCTACTAAACTCAGTTAGTTGATCTGATGTTACACGAGCACCAATTTGCGAGTTAATTACTTCTTCAGCACTTATCTTTAAGTTACGCATCAAGCTGTCGTAATACAGTATTTTGTCTCCAGCGTTACTGTTGTACACTAACCCATCTTTAGATGAGTATGCAGCACTACCTGATATTGGGTAGCCTGTAAGCTCACCGATTTGTTTATAGTCTTGGACAGTAAGCATTTGCTTGCGCGGTATACGTCTGTAACACAGAGCGTGCAGTGTGCTAAAGGCTTCAAAGTCGGATTGAGCATACGTGTCGTTTTTGATTAAGGCTCTGTCAATTGCTTCTGTTGCACCAGCTTTGGTGAATGTAGTAAAACATATTTTATTTGGAGATGTTTTTTCTAGGCAGTCAGTAAGCAGTTCCATCAATGTGGTGGTTTTACCAGTTCCTGCGCTAGCTACAAAGATTGTGCTAGTATTCGTCATGATTGTTTAAGTCGGGCATTGTTGTTGTTGGGTTGGTGTGCAGAACAGACTCATGCACCCGCCAACATCTAACGTTGAGTCTTGTTGGCTCTTTGATGGTGTGTGTCACTGCGTCTGCTTTTAGTACTTGTTTAATTACAGATAGTATTCGGTTGTCAGGTAATTCTTTAAATCGTTGCTGACTTAGGTAGTCTTTAAGATCTACCATACGGAAGTAAAAGCTGTTGTTAAATTTTATAGGACCGTTCTTAATATTATTTGGGTTTTCGCTAGCACTTGCACAGAACATAGTGACATATTCTACAAGTTGACCAATGGGGGTCATCTCAAACGGTATCTCTATTTGTGTGCAGTTTTTTAATAACAAGTTTTGTTGCTTAACCCAATCTTCTTGCTTGATGGGTGGATATTTAAACAACAGTCGTTCCATTACTTTTTGGTTGAATAAGTTAAAGTTGTCGAACTGTTCTGTTGTAAGCTGTATTTCAGAATCATCTAGTGTTAAGAACCACAGCGGTGGATCGCTTTTAAGCTGCATAAGCGATCTGTTGTTTGGTAAAAACTCTTCACCACCAATGCCATATTTACGTTGTCCACAAAGTTTGGCGTCGCAATATTTGCACAGTGGTTGACTAGAACACTGATACTTGTAGTCTTTCTTGCTATAAGAATTAACCAATGCTTCAACTTCTCTGTCGGCTAGAGGTTCAGAAAATTTACGGTTATATTGAGTAAGTCTGTGTTGCCAGTCAGTTGGATAGGCTTTTTTAAGATACACAGCAACATTAGCCAATGTTACATTGCGAGACTCGCTATGCTGTGTACGATTATGAAATATGTAATTTAGACAAGGTGGACCATCAGGTAACTCTTCTGTTGATAGTGATGGCACTTCAAGTGCTTCAAAGGTTTCTTTGTTAAGTTGTTTTTGAGCAGCAAGCTCTAAAAACTGCAGCGGATTTAAGAACTCACCGTTGTCGTTGAATGCGTACTGCAGCGTAGGGTTGCCAGAGTATGGCATGTTGATCCAGTTACCATACTTGCTGTTGTCCTTACGATCACCTATCTTGGGTTGCTTGGGGTATATCTCACATGCACCCTGACCAAAGAATGCAGAGAACGATTTAAGTTTGTCAATAACAGTAGCTGCAGATATTTCTTCAGAAAAGAACAAGTATACATGTGCACCACCAGACTTGGATCGACACACAATAAACGGCAGATTGTGTTCTTTTACCTTAGCTACAATGTCCTCGGTTGTATTATTGTCTTGATATACGTCTACGTCTAGTGCACCCCAGCGAACACGGTCTTCGTTGATTAAAGGGGTACAGCCAATTATCTTATCACCTTTAAGGTGTTCTTCCCAGATGTTTGTTGTTAGCGGAGTTTTTACAAGAAAGGATTTAGAATCTTGTTTACCGTCTCGGTCACGAGTCTTGCCAGTAAGTGATGTCTGTCCGTGAACAGATGGATTGCTTACGAAGAGGTCGTAAAATTTAAATGCTAGGTCTGCTACTGGTATCATTAGAAAAGTAAAGCCCCCATCCCCCGAAACTCATAAGGGGATGAGGGCAAGTGTTTACTACCTAGTAAGGCATCGCAGCTGAGTCTACCAGTTCTGGTTTGGACTCATTGGATGTCTGTAGTAGCGGTGTATCCGAAGCAGTGTTGTATGTTTCGGAAGCAAGGGTGAGTGTAGCTTCATCTTCTTCGAAGTCGAGAACTTTTGGTTCTTCGAATGAGAAGTTGAAGTAGTCGTCACCATTTTTGCTAGTCTCCATAACAGAGCCTAGCTTCCATGCTTGTGCATAGAGTGGTGGAACAACATCCATTCCTTCATAGCGGAAACGGTTGATGTCGGTTGTCAGCTTGCGAGAGACGCGAAGCTGTGATGAAGTAAACGGGATAACTGCTTGTTCCCATTTACCGTCAAGCTTTAACAGCACGAACCAGTAAGTTGTAAACTTAAGCTCGTTTTCTCCAAGCCATTCATCATATTGACGTTCACGTCCCTTTTCATAGTTAGGGTTGCTAACAATTGTTAGGGGGTGATTGCCCTTGAAGCCGCCACCTTTTGAACGGGGAACCCATTCAGTGTAGATGGACTTAGTGTAACAAGGAATAATCTCTGCAGGCTGTTCTATGATACTTTGCGTTTTAGCAAAGAATAGATCGCCAGACTTTGAGCCTTCGACGTATTCGTCTTTTTGTGGCTTAAGTTGAGGACTCAAGTCTTGCAGGATGCGGATGAAGGGCAAGGAAGAACCTGTGTCCAGATTCTCTGTTCCTTGACCTGCTACTGTTGATATATCGAATGCCATGATTCTATATTTCTTCTTTCTATTTATCGGGTTATTTTCGCTCGTTGACCTTCGTAGATTCCAAAAGCTTCACGAGGTAAGGATTCTGCCAGCTCTGGATTATCCAGTGCATCACGGCAGAAAGATTTTAAAGTTGAGTGATGTATTGCGATCTTACGATCAGCATCAATATCATACTCTTCTTTTAGTTTGCTAGTAAGTTCTTCAGCGACACTGTCATCACCCCTATCTAATGTAATAGTAATTTGGTTTTTGATGATAGAGTCATTGTTAGTGTCACGTAGCCAACTAAATGCTATATTAGGGTCTTTGATTCTAGCGTCTACAAAGTTGTTTAGCTGAATCTTGGTATCATTGTTTAGCTGAATAAGTTTGAGTCCTGATTTATTCATTAGCTCAGGTAACAACTCTTCTGCTACTTTTTTGCGCTTAGCTTTAAGATTACTGAGTTCAGTTTCCTGACTAAGGATTGCGTTATCCAAGTCTTTAAGACTGTCGCCCAGTTCTTTAATTTCAGCCAAATCATTTTGAGGGACTCCGCTGGTGTCAATTCCTTGTATATTTGCGATAGGAATAACATCGCTTTCTTGTAACAATTCATCTGTCATATTATTATTTTTGGTTGTTTACTATGTCACCTATTCTTGCGTAACCAGCAATATCCACCCAATTATCTCTTTTATTGGTGTGCATTTGCCTAGTTATTTTTAAAGCAATCATAGCTAAAGCTACTTGGTTGGGGGTAATGTCGGTTTCAAAAATTACAGACCACATGGTTGCTACTCTGTCAAGTTCAGTGTTGCAGTCACCATATTCTTCATGGCGTTCACCAGTGGTTAATTTTAAGGCTGTCTTTAATATATCCATGTTGTTATTAGCACCAAGTTGGTCCAAGGTCTATGTCAGCAATAACTGGCACTTTGAGTTGTATAGCATTTTCCATTATTAATTTCAAGTCTAAACTTTCTTTTTCTGAATTAACCATGCAATTAATTTCATCATGCACTGGTAATCTCATATCAAAGCCAGCATCGTACGCATCTACCATAGCTTTTTTAGCCTGGTCAGCTGCACTACCTTGTATAAGTCTGTTCAGTGCTTTACTTGTAAATGCACGTTGTAGCATTTTGTTTGGGTATTTACCTTTAGCTGGTCCGTAACCTTTGACGGGTGAGTCGTCAAAGCTTGGTGTCCAAAAATCAAACCTAGCTCTACGTCCCATAATTGTTTTAATATAGCCACGTCCGTCTGCTACGTTCATAGCGTTGTCGAACAATACTTTAAGAAAAGGAGCTTCTGTATTAAATCTATCCATAGTAGATCTGCACAGATCTTCTGAGATGCCTAATGTCTTAGCCATCTTTTTCATCCCCATGCCATAGCTGATGCCTAAACATAGCATTTTACAGGTGTCGTATGGTAATCCTGTAGTCTTTTCAAAGAAAGTGTAGAGTTTTTCTCCACGTTCAAAAGCTTCTTTTGCCTCTACTGCTTTAGGCAAAGGACGCCCGAACTCACCAATAAGTGCATAGTGGACTTGGAGACGCGGTTCTTGAGAACTGTAGTCTGCTTTGCACCACAGCTTATCTGGTTCTGCAACATACAGTGATCGGATTGCTTTGCCAATGCTACTACGTTTTGGAACTTGTTGCATGTTGGGGTTAGCTGAAGACAGCCTGCCTGAACGAGTGCCACCAGTGTCTGACGCCACTTGTTTAAAGTCTGCGTGAATACGCCCTTTGTAGTTTTGTTTAAGGATAGTGTCTTCAATAAAGACTTTTCGTAATCGGTTAATGCTTCTTGCTTCATGTATTAATTTAACTTCAGGGTGGTTACAGTTGGTTAGAAAATCTTTAGATACAGATGGGTTACCTTTTTCTGTTTTAGGCACAACAAGCCCAAGACTTTCTACGTGCCGTGCAAGTTGAACAGGTGACCATATGTCCAAGTGTTTAAATTTTTGTTTTAAATTTGTTTCTTTAGCTTTTAACTCTTTGTTTAATATTTCAGCTCGGTCTAAATCTACAGGGACACCTTTTAGAGTCATGTGCACTAGGACAGGTGTTAGCCTACACTCTAGTTCCCATATATTCCACAAGTCTTGTTCTTTAAGAACAGGTATTTGTTTTTGATACACATCCCAAGTATTACGAGCATCTATCTCTGCATACTCGCCTACATATCTAGCTGGTAGTTTCCACATACCGCCTTTGGGGTCTACGCCATAAGCTTCTGCAGCTTGTTTAAGTTTATCTTCAAACTTAGTTCTTTTTAGATATTTTTTAGATAGGTTATTTAGACTGTAAGAAAACTGTTCTTCATCGATTAAAGCTTCTGCAATCTGTACGTCTCGAACTGGACATGATATGTTTATGCCTAGTATAGCTAGCCAACCTAAGTCATACGCAGCATTTGCAAAGAGTATTTCTTTACTGTTTTTTATTACATTAGTTACGTAATTAAGAATTAGATTCTTATCTAAATTATCACCACCTTGATGATCAATTGGTAAGTATACCTCTTGGTGTTCGTCTGCAATGGCGATACCAACTACTTTGCCTTGTCCTCGTTTGTATGAGGGTCCATATTGTTTAAGATCAGGATCACAAGTTTCTAAGTCAACAGCTATGACTTCTTGAAACTTAGGTAACTGGGCAGGAGGTCGCCATGTGCATTTGGGCTGCATCTTGGCGGGTAAGTCGAGAGCTGGTCTTTCGCTGTGAAAAGTTTGAAAGAGGGTTTCTTGCATGGTTGTCTAGTATATTTTTAACTTTGTTCCAATGATGTATTGTTGATTGTTTTTTCCAGCCGTTAGGTCCTCCGTTATGGATGCGGACTTTATCTTCTACGGTAGGTTCCCGACCGAGACGTTCAGCAGTAGCGTAAAAATCAGTATATATAATAAACATATGAACTGAGCTAACGCGATCAAAAGCATCACTGTGCGTAAATTTTTCATAACCTAGTATACGATTAACATCTTCTACGTATACTTTGTGGATTTGTAGACATCCGTAAGCTTTGCCGTTGTCACCGATTGCTAGATCGTTACCTGAGCTTTCAGCCTGGATTAGTGCTAGTATCATTGTCATTATCAACATTACCTAGTTTCTCGTTTTGTTTTATCTTTCGGTTAACATCAAGCCACGGCTTAGACCGCATTTCATAGTTAATATCAGACTCACTCTTGTATTTAATGAGTCCACTGGCTACACCCCATTGAGCAGCTTTTCTGTATTTTTCATAAACGTCATTTTTGTGCATTCGCTCTATGCCTATCTCAACTATGTCTAATGTTTCTGATATAGAAGAGTCGCTGTGGGGGATGGATTCGATTGGATCATTCATAGTAAATTGGCGAAACCAGTGTAGAAACTGGTTCCGTTATCTAGGAAGGACACGGATACAATTCGTCATTACGAAGGTCACAAGTCGCCTAGTCTACGCAGTTAACAGCCGCGCAGAGTCGCTGTGGCGTAATCGGACCGCTTATAAAGCTGTGAAGCCTTGATACTGGGTGGATGCTTGCCAAAGTTTATTTAGTTGTGTAATTGATAAAGTCAGCAAAGCCAGCTTTATCTAGTGTAAAAGTTATTTCTTGTTCACACTCTATGCCATTCTCAGTAATGCAGCTTGGATCAAACTCCATCATTATAAACCTTTTAGTTTTTGGATAGGCTGCGAGTGTTATACATCTGTTGATTGATCCTTTGATAACAGAGTTTGCTTTGATTTGAAAAGCCCCTTGCTCTGGACGTATCTTTCTAGTCTCATACTTGCTTTCAATAAGCATAATTTTAGTGGGTAGGCAGACCAGAAGATCAGGGACACCATTAGATGTAGTAGTTTCGATACGTTGTATAACAGCTTTAGTATTAAGACATTCATAGAACATTCTTCGTATCCACTGGTTGAACTCTTTCTCCGTCTTCATCGTATCGTAAGGTTGAGAGTCCATGTATGAGTTCTTCGATGGTGATGTCAAGTCCGTAGTTTTTCTGTTGTCTAATAAACTTGTTAATTGTATCCAAGGTTTCTTTGCCTTCTCTAGTAACTTGGAACTCTTCGTCTTCAAAGAGTCGTAACAAGTCTTTGACAATTTCTGTGCTTTCGAGTTCTGCGGTATACAACTTGCGATTGTTTTCAACGTCGTTGCGGAAAGTATAATAGTTGATAAGGATATTTTCATATTCATAGTCTGATAAAATTGTGTCTACAAGATCTTCAGCAGCGTCTTCGCTGCTTGTTTCTTCGTCTAGAATGGTTGGGCTGTTTTTTTTTGATATAGCATATTCGTCATAGTTGTTCCAACCAAGACCTGGTTGTGTGTATTTGTTGACTGGAGCTGTGTATACTCTTTTAGATACATTTTTTGCGTCAGAAAATGTGTCTTCTAGGTAGTTGTCGTTAAGAGCAACAATGTCTAAGGTGTGCAGATGATCTATAACTTGTTTACGTATGTTGTCTGGAACTTTTGCAGTCTTTTTAAACGGGTCAGCAGCTTGAGCAATATACGTACCAGCAGGTATATCTGAATGACAGCTGCCAATTGTAATACGACAGTGTATATCAAATGCGTTTGTGTTTAGGTTACCTATTGTAAAATGTATACCTTCGCGATTTACTTCATCTGATTCGTCTGTGCCTGATTGAAATGCAGACGCGGAGCAGTGGTGGTGAACAGTGCCAAACATTGTGTCAGGATAGTTTGCACGTTGTTTAGCATACTCTGGATCGTCGGGTAGTGATTTTACAGTCATACCCAATGTTTCTTGTGGTGGAATCCACCAGCTCCACGGCTGGTCTTTTGACTCATCGTAGAACAGAAACACAAGTGTCTCTGATTTCAAATGATCGTAAGACTGTTTCATGTAAGATAGAATCCTTTTCCACATTTGCCGTGGGATAGGCTTACCTTTGAATACGGGAACAAGTTCTTTTTGTTCTACTGCGTTTAATTCCTGATACGTAGTAAACAGCGGGAAGTCTAGCTTCTTGTATAACTTGTTATCTGATACTATGGTTTCTTCAATCATGATACTTTTTGTTCCATGCCGATTATGTCTTCGACAGTAATTGTTTGTAAACGAGAAAAGGTGCTCTGGTACTCGACAGGCATGTAGTCAATGAGCGCAGGGTCGGCATCTATACCATGCCAAGTCCAGAGCAGAAAGTTACCAAAGCTAGCTGCAACCTGATTGGCGATAGCAAGTTGTGGTTCAGACTCAAGTGCAAGACCTTGGCAGCTAAGTGGGCTGCCTGATGTGTCTGTACCAATTGACGGGTAACGAGCAATTGGATCCATCATTGGATATGCTTGAGCAAGATTGGGATCAAAATACATAGCCTGACTTGTGTGGTATTCGTTAGCACAAATAACTACAGGTTTTTTGTATTGTTTAGCTGCAGCAATAACTGCTTTGCGTGCTGGGTGGTTATCGACTGCACAGATGTATACGTCAGCATTAGCAAAGAACAACTTGTATTCTGTATTAAGCATGTCTTCGTCAAAGTATTGACGGATAGCATGACCTTCGTTTTTACGAAAGTTGTATTGCTTTAGCAAAGCTGCACACTTGTATTGACCAACTGCGTTGTTTTTGAATAGTTGGCGATCAAGGTTGTGTTTTTCGAGTATATCTCCATCAACGATAGTTGCTGTGAGATCGAATGTATTTTTAAGTGCAGGCAGCATGTAGCTTGTAACACCGCCAGCACCAATGATTACTGCGTTTAGTTTAGGTTTCATGATGATAGTGAACGGTATAGTTGTATACCATAGTTTGGATTGTCTGGTTGATATGCTTTAATATATCGAAGGATAGCACCGCGTTTGCGACCACAATTTGGTAGATCTTTTGCAAGTATCTTATGCAAAATACGCATCTCTGCATCAGATAAACCATGATTAACTTTGTAAGTATCCGATGCTACTCTGTGTTGAGCTTCAAGCATTTCATTGTATCTATTAAGATCATAATTGTTAACAGAGCCATAGGAACTATTTACATGAACTTGATTGAATACAGCTTGTTGGTTGTCCAACGCAGTTTTTAAGTCTGGGTATTGTTGAGCCATGATGTAAAGTTTAGAATGGATTCATGAGTTACAGGTTGATAGAAGTATTTGTCTTCTTTAGTAATACCTTGGTCATTTAAGCATTTTAGTGTATTACCAGTTTCATCAAAGTTTAGATACTTAAACTCATACTCTGTTCTACGCAGATCAGCGTTGCACGTAGATGAGTTAAGATCATTAATACCTTTTTTGATTAGTGATAAGTGATCATCGGGCTGTATTGCGTAGTCTATTGTTGACGTAGGAAAGCCATGACCTGTGCAAATGTCACCGCGATCAAATACATTTGGTATGTTAGGAGCATACGATTGCTGTGATATTTTATCATAGACAAACATGTAAGGAGATGACATGAGTATTGTTCTGTCACCTTGTCGTGCTACAGGAAACATAAAGTATAGCTGCAGCCCATCTGCTGCTGGAGTCCAGTGCAGTGGTTCAGGTAGATTACTTCTGTTAACGAAGTTATGTTCGTCAGTGGATTCGGGTAGTGGTCTGTCTCCGCTACCATGTATATACATAGTATACTTACTGCTTTGTGCATGTAGTTCATACAGGTGTGCACCAGTGAAGTAAAACCTAGGTGCTTTGATAAAGAAGGTCTCTGCATTGCTAGGTTCCGCAGGGTTAATATTTAGCGTCTGGTATGCCTTGTACTCTAGTTCATTACCGTGAGAAGTCACAGTAAACGTAGGTGAAAACACGCTCACATGGAACATGGGTTTGCTTTTGATAGCAGCAATAGCTGCTTCTTGATTCCTAACTAGCGTTTCGTAAACTGTACGTTTGTAGAAGTTGCCGTCTGCATGTAGGACATATTCTTGGTTGGTTTGTTCGCTCATAAGATAAAAAAAGTAAAGTCTGCCGCCCCGATCTTAGGACGACAGACACACATATATAACACTAACTAACAATAAAATGTTGTCTCTGTGCGACGCCTGGGTTCTTCGTGACCACTCATCGGTATCTCACACGCACAGAGACTTGGTAGGTGTTGATTCACAAGGTGAGCAGTTTCATCTCGTGCTCAGGAGGGACTGGTGTTAAGCTTTGCTTGAAGCTTGCTGCTCCAAGGTGATGGTTGTATAGCCACCGACGTATGCGTCAGGTGACAAGGTAACGCCGTTAGAAACAGCGGATACCGATTCTGGTGCAGACAAGGCTGCAAGAATGCTGCGGTCAGCGAGCAAGTCGCGGACTGTAGCTTCGTTGGAAAAACCACGGGTTACTGTGTTAGTAAGACCGTAGCGGATGGTTACTGTGTTGTTATTATCCATTTTACTGGTGGGTTTTGGTTTTTGTTTCTGACTCTAACGAGTCCAAATACATCTCTTTTTTACTATTGACAAAGTATATATTAGTATACATAGTTGACGCACAATCAGGTCTGTCGGTTTGATTGTGTTGTTATTGTTATATTACTTGGTTGAGCAGCCTGTCCTTTGGGGCAGGTTGCTTTTCTAAAATGGGCAGCCTCACCCAACTTAATGAGTGAGACTGCTTTTACTAGAAGTCTTGATGTCGTCTCCGATTATCACTTTCTCTTAGAACTCTATACGTATATCTAGTGAGGGCACACTTTATTACATCAAGAGCGAGAGGGACGATTACCCTCAAGACTTTCTGTGTGGTTGTCTTGCTTACCATAGGAAGCTGTTTGAGCCAGCAACGCCTGTGGTGGGTTTACCAATACATTAAGCAAGCAAGTAAGTATGGTAAACCAAAGACCTGTAAAGAACGCGGTGATCATGCCGCTGAACGTGCCAACGAAGAGTATTGGCACGCCAAACGTTACAATCACATCCAACATCTTCCTGAATTTTAAGGTATATTTTAGACCGATTGTGCGAGTCAGCACTAGGAGTAGACCTAGTGCTGAGATGAATGAGAAGATTACAATTTCCATTTAGTTATGCGTTGATGTTTTCTTGTATGCGATTTCTGATGAGGTTGTTGCGACGTATGGGATTCATACGCTTCATATAAGCACCAACCATAATATCACATACGTTGTCTGAATCTAGGTATGTCATGCGTAAACGATTGCGTGACTCTTTGGTGTAGTAGCTAGGTTCAGGTAGTGTGTTTTGATAGAGTCCATTGAGAACACCACCTGAGCCACGTTTGCGATCAACCTGATTGGAACGCATCTTGTCTTCCCATTCGTCACTGCGTGGTGGTGTGCCGAGGTAGCGAGCATCATCTGGATCGCACTCTGGATCTTGATAGAACGACTCTGCATACTCCTGAGTAATAGCTGATTGGTCAGCTGAATCTAGTGAGTCATACTCTGAGAACTGTAGGTTGTTGCGTTCGTTAGCTGATTGACCGTAAGATACGTAAGCTGTGATGTCGCAGTTTGTATACTTGATAGCCTTGTTTACAATCTCACTGGCATTGTCGGCTAGCCATTGGTCAGATGCGTGCTTGAGAAACTCAGCTAGGCGTGGTGATGAGCCAGCTATTTGATCACTGAGACGTTTGCGAACAGCTGCTTTGAATGATGGTTTGGGGTTGGTTGAGAACAACTCTTTGATAGCTGCGATTGCATCTTCTTTGGCTGTTTGTTCCATTGCTTGAACACAACTGATGTCGCCTGCTTGGCGATCATCTTGTGGGTTAGAGTGTGACTGGTAGTGGTTGTTGTACTCAGCCATCCATTGATCAACTAGGATAGAGACCATAGTGTCATCTACATCACGAGTGATTAGATCTTTGGAATACTTGCTTTTGGTTTTGAGTCTGTATGCGTAGTTTTTGGCTAGTTGAAACAGAGATCGCCAAGCTGCTTTGTTCTCTTCTGAGTAACGTTCAGTTGAGTTGATTTCTGTGATGATGTTTTTGATTTCTTCTTGCATTGTTATATATGTTATTGTGTTGGTGAAAATCTTTATGATATGTGACCTGCTCGCACCCGTGCCACCGCACGGAGCAGGTCACATATCCAGAAGGTTTACGCATCGAAAGTTTGTTTTTGGTTTGTGTTCATTGTTAGTATAACTTGTGGTTAACCCAGATACCTAAGGCACTCTCCAGCTTCCTTTTCAGTTGCGAAATACTCACTGTTACGCGAATACGGCAACCAGCATCCTATCTCCTCGTCGTAGTATTCTCTACCTACGTAGTATCCAGCTGCTGATTGCATTACTTTTAGTGGTGTTATTTTTTCAGTTACCATAATGTTATTTGTTTTGGGTTAGTTTTATATAGAGATAGATAAACAATCCTAAATAGACCATGACAATTGGTCCGAAGATTAGGTAAGCTAGTAATACTTGATTCATAATTAGTATATCTTGTGGGTTGGTTTTTGGATTTGGTGAACACCAGAAAGCGAGGGGACTTCTCAGTCCCCCCGCAGGGTGGTTAGCAGGTCACGATGAACGTGTCCCTCCAGCCGTTTTCCCAGGTCACTTCGTCTACGGTGACGGATGTGCCTCGCTTGAGCGACTCACCGTGCCATACCTTGAGGTAGTCCCCATCAGTGGTGCGGATGGTGGTTGGGTATTCTTTCTCTGCGGATTGAGGTCCGACTGCAACGACTTCTCCTTGTGACTGGGAGACTTGAACTTCTGATTTTTTAGTTTTATTTGACATGATATTTATTTTTGGTTAGATGAGCGTGTTGCTCACCTGAGCAACAACACGATCAGATAAACAAAAATACATGTCGAATAAAGCGTTAAGAAAAATCTGACGTTCAAGGCTCGGATCCAGTCACGAGGGAAGGCGGGGCAGTTGGGCGTCAAGCCGCAGGAGGAACGATAGAAAGAACCCAACAGCCAGCTGTGCCGATGATGGTCGACTAACTCAGGTCTGGCACATGAGGCGATCACCGAGGTGCAGACGGTGACGTAGGCGTATGACCGTAGAACACGGCAGGAGGACGCACGGGCAGTGTGACCTGCACCATCCGAGGACGGGCTGAGAGGTTCCCTTGCTGTATGGTGTGGTGGGCGGCGGAAGTTGTTGTGGGGCTTAGAGTTATGGTGCTGGAAACGGCAATAGGGTGTCGAATCTTGCGTGATGCTCGGATTCAAGCTCGTTAGCGGCTGTAAACTCATGATACTCAACAACATCTCTCGTCATTTGTTGGGGCTGAAAAGGTCGTGGGATCTAGAGGTGCATGAAGGGTGGGTCGTGGCTCGGATTTGCACTGCAAAACTTGCCAACGGTCCAAGGAACAGGACTCAAGAGGGGTGCATGGGGGAAATCAGAAACTTTGCACCTTAAGAGTCCCTACCAGCAAATCCATTTTTCAATTTTCAGGGATTTTGGATGTTCTAGTGCTCAGGTGATCAGTAGTTTTACAATATCTGTCACACTTATCACACCAGCATCACACTTTTTTGAGACGAGTGTGACTTATTAAGCAGTATCTTTATCAATGACTTACGAGATTTATCACACAAATCACACTTTTTCTGACCCCCTAACACTTGTAACTGCCATACCCCTAAATAAAGTGTGATTTGTGTGACAGATTCCATAAGTGCTTATTATACATATAATAGAATTAGTCACACATACCCAAATATACTGTGGTACAGGTGTGATAAGTGTGACAGGCTTGACTTTATGTTCACCATTTGATTTACATGGTTCAGTGCCGACCAAGAAACCAGATGGAAGATCCTACGCTGCAGGTAAAAAGCCCAAGCAGGTAGTAAAGCAACAGAACGCTAAGCGAACTAGGTGTCATCGCAAACGTATGAAAGCAGAAGAGGACATGAAGATAGCACAGAAAGAGCTAGCTAAGGTAGAGAAGAACCTGACGATCAAGCAGCAGTTCTTAGACATGATGAGCGAAGCTCCGACCCCAGCCGAGCAACGTAAGGCATTGCTTGCGCTGTTTGCGGACAAGGGGATCAATCCAATTGAGGAGTTAATGAACTTTACAGCCAACGAAGAGGTTCCCCTGAAAGAAAGAATATCTATATGGAAGGAGTTGGCAAGCTACACGCAGCCCAAGCTCAAGAGTGTAGACGTCCAGCAGAACATTACGGGCGAGATGAAGATAATGACTGTGGACTACAGTAAGGTAGCCAAAGCGGACTTAGCAACGGTGGTTGACGCAGAGGTGCTTGACAACGACGACGGATATGAAGAGTTTTTAAGCGAAGAAGAAAAAAATGAGTCTTGAACCAATAGAACAGGCAATCGCGGTGTTAGGGGAGCACTTTCGTCATTACGTGATAATAGCGTCAGATGACGACAACCCCCTAGCCTACGATGTTCGGTTCAGTGACCCATATGCTGCTTCAGGCTTACTACAATCTGCCCAAGATTATCACGAAAAATTTTTGTCAGCTGGAGGAGAAGAGGACGATATGAGTGATTGGGAGTGGGAGGAAGTAGCTGACGAAGACGATCTAGATGATCTAGACCTAGATGAATATTAGTGTCCCTGCACAGGGGTGGGAGCCGAGACCATATCAACTCCCACTGCTGAAGTACATGTCTCAGAAGAAGCGTAGCCTACGAGCAGTAGTTGCGTGGCATCGTCGTGCAGGCAAGGATCTAACCTGTGTCAATATCGTTGCAATCAAAGCGTTGCAGCGTGTGGGTACTTACTGGTATGTGTTGCCCTACGGCAATCAGGCACGTCGTATTGTTTGGAATGGCATGACTGGCGAGGGCAAGAAGTTTATCGACTACTTCCCAAGGGAGCTAGTCGAGAAGAAGAGTGAGCAGGAGATGCGCATTCATTTGAAGAATGGCAGTGTTATCCAGCTCATGGGATCTGACGACCCTGACAAGATGGTAGGTGCTAACCCCATCGGCGTTGTTTTCTCGGAGTACAGTATCTCCGACCCCAGCGCGTGGCAGTTAATCAACCCCATCCTAGCGGAGAACGGCGGGTGGGCACTGTTTAACGGCACGCCTCGTGGTGAGAACCACTTCTACAAGATGCTGTTGAAGGCTAAAGCAGATAGCACCTGGTATAGCAGTCATCTGTCAGTCAAAGATACAAAGGCTATCCTGCCTGACGAACTCCGCAAAGCACGCAATGAGCTAAACAATGAAGCTAGATTCCAGTCGGAATACATGTGCTCGTTTAAGACGCCTGTTGAGGGTGCGTATTATGGGGCGCAGATCAACAAGGCGTATAAGGAAAAGCGCATTGTTGACTCTATTGCGGTAGACCCCCTGTTGCCTGTGCACACAGCGTGGGATTTAGGGATGGATGACGCGACTACCATCTGGTTTATACAGCTGTATCGTAACGAGATTAGAGTTGTAAACTACTACGAGAACAGCGGGGAGGGTCTGCCTCACTACGCACGAGTGTTGCATAGGTGGTCAGCCCAGCGAGATGTAACGTACGGGAAGCATTACGCACCGCACGACATCAAAGTGCGAGAGCTTGGTACAGGCAAGTCTCGCCTTGAGACAGCCAGAGGGCTGGGATTAAAATTTATGGCAGTCAAGAAGCTGTCAATTATTGACGGCATTGAAGCCGTCCGTAACATTCTACCGAAGTGTTGGTTCTCAAAAAACGATTGCTATGCAGGCATCGAAGCTTTGAAAGGATACCACAAGGAGTTTGATAGCTCTCGTGGTGTTTTTAGAAAAACGCCCGTCCATGATTCTAATTCTCATGGCGCGGATGCGTTTAGAACATTAGCAGTCGGATTAAAACAACCAAAGTTAGACAAAAAGGCATCAAAACATGAGTACCAAGTCTCAAGCATCAGTTGGTGAAGACTACCGACTTTCTCTGATGGATGAAGCTGTGGTGTTGTACCACACACAAAAACAGGATTTTGTGTGGTTGCAGGATTACTACTTGAACTGTCCACACGGAGAAGAGCGATATTATTTTAGTTCGCCTAATTACATTATAATGGGAGAAGTGCTGGAGGACGACGAAGGTCGATACTGGAAGATAGCCTACGCATCGAGTCGTGATCCTCGTAAGACACTAGAAGTCTTTTACGAACTTGCACCATTTCCACTTGACAGGGTCATGTTTACCCGATACCACAGGATGAACAAGCCAAACTCGGAAAAATTTTTTAGTTGGAACTCTTTAAAACGTATATCGAATTATGGGATCATCAAGACCAAAACCACCACCACCTCCTCCACCACCACCTGCACCGCCTCCCCCTCCTGCGCCAATGGCTCGGAGACCAGTGAAGCAGGCGCGTCAGGCAAGTACTAGGACCACAACGGCTCAGGCGTTTGGCGGGGCTACGTTGCCTCGTCCAAAAGCATCAAAGACTAATAAAAAAGTCCAAGGTCGTGCCACACTAGGTGGTGGTTCTGGCTTGTATGGTTAGACTATTACAGCGATACGAAGAACTAAAGCTGTTGAGGTCTAACCTCGACAGCATGTTCTATGATGCACAGAAGTATGTCCGTCCGAACTCTAACAAGTTCGATCACGGACACACCTCTAAGCAGGAAGACGGATCTCGGGGATTGTTCGATGATACGGCGGTCTGGTGTAACCAGATGTTTGCTAACGGTCTAAGTTCTAATTTAATCCCAAAATCTGATCGGTGGTTTTATCTACGGATTGTAAACAAGCCTCAGGAATTGGTTACACCGAAAGAAAGAGCTTACCTGCAGGCAGCCGCTGACCGCATTCTACACGAGTTTGCTCTACCGCAGTCTCAGTTCTATAGTTCTAGTCATGAGTGTTTCTTAGACGTTGGAGCTTACGGAACATCTCCTGTTCAGATATCTGAAGTTAACGGAGTTGTTAATTTTCGGTCGCGTCCACTAGCTGACGTCTTCTTTGACACAGACCAGTATGGCACAGTAGACACGGTTTACTATCGCTGTTATAAAACTGCGCGTCAGTTAATGCAAGCATTCCCTCAGGTAGAGGGCATGGATGGTTTTAATAAGGATGACTCTGTCCACAACAAGTATGAGCTTGTTTATACTATTGAGCCAAACACAGATAAGGTTGCTAAGAAGGGCGGTCGTGTCGGTAAAGGACGTCCATACAAAGTAACTTACTGGTGTCCTACTCTTAAGGAGCCGCTACAAGAAAGTGGTTCTAGTTATTTTACAATGCTAGTCCCTCGCTGGTCTAAGCTAGCAGACGAAGTGTATGGGCGTGGTCCTGCCTTCTCTTGCTTGTCTCAAATCCGCGCACTCAATAAGATGGTTAAAGAAGCCCTTACATCTGCTGAGTATTTAAATTTTCCAACACTTACTGCTGAGGAAGACAGCATCATGCTTCCAATGAAGTATGGCTCTCGTCAGATTATGTTTCATGAGCCTGGTAGTGAAAAGCCACAGCCAATTATGGCAGGCAACCAGCCACAGTATGTTATGGAGATGATACGTATGTATCGTGACTCTGTTAACCGTGCATTCTTTGTTGATCAGATTATTCGACAAGAGAAGAAGGAGCGTCAAAGCGTAACTGAGATTCAAGACGTAAGAGGACAGATGCTCAATCAGCTGGCTCCTCTTCTCAACCGAATGGAATCCGAGTATTTAGGACCAGCTATTGAGGCAACGTTTGAGTTGCTTGAGCGTTCTGGTCGTATGCCTGAAAAACCTGAAAGCTTAGCTGGTGCTTCGTTAGAGATTGCATACTCTAGCCCAGCATCGCAGTCTCAGTTTGCTACTCGACTTTCAGATATCAGCTCTTTTATGAGAGATTTAGCTCCATTGGCTCAGGTTAGACCTGATATTATGGGAGCAATTGACGAACAAAAACTTCTGGCTAGCTATGCGAAGTATCGCAATGTAGCTCCAGAAGTGGTAAAGACCGAGCAACAACTTGCTGAAGAACAAGAAGCTGCTGCTGAGCAAGAACAAGTTATGCAGGCAGCGCAGATGGCTCCACAGATTGGTGGGGCTATGAAGGATGTTGCTCAGGCAAAACAACTAGACCCTGAAGGCGTAGGTCAGTTGTTAAATATATAACATGCGAGTTTTAGATTCCCTGACTAAGCTCCGCGAAAAAGCAAAGCTTAAAGAAGATTTAATAAACATACTAGAGACTCCGCACGGTAAGCGGTTCTTTACTGTGTTATTGCGTGAGTGTCACGTAACTAAGCCTGTGTTCCATTCAGACGAAGCTAAGCTCCGCGAATGTGAAGGACGCAGACGCTTAGCCATGAGCTTTCTCACTCTATTGGGTCAAGACGATCCACAAGAATTAATTAACAAAATAGAGATGGAGAATAAATAACATGTCAGAAGAAACAGAAACAACAGGAGGTCTAGGCGGTGTAACACCCGCAGAGGTAGCCTCTGAACAAGCAACTGCGTCTAACTCATATGATTTTGCATCAGAAGAGTCTTACGGTCAGTTTTATGAATCATTGCCTGATGCACTTAAGGCTAATGAAACAATACGAAACACTAAATCTGTTCACGCACTAGCGGATCAGCTTGTTAACGCACAGAGTGCTCTAGGAACTAAACGCCTTGCAGCTCCACAAGAAGACTGGACGTCTGAACAGTGGGAGGATTTCTACAGCAACGTAAGACCGAAAGACAACGAATACTCTATCCCAGATGAGCTTTCCTACGAAGGAGCAGAGAATACACCTGAAGTCGGAGAAGAAGCTATCCAAGAACTTGTAGACTTCTCAGCAGAAATGGGGTTGAATCAAAACCAATTCGACATGCTGTATGAACGTTACATGCAGATGAATATGGAGGGAAGCCAACTTGGTCAAGAACAAGTAGAGGCAGAGGTTAAGTCATACCGCGAGTCTATTCAACATGAGTGGGGCGAAAAATATGACACAAACCTAGCGCAAGCTAATCAGGCTTACGAGGCGTTAACTTCAGAGATTCCCGAACTGAGGGAGTTGATTGAATCAGACGCAGTGGTTGCTAATCATCCAGCGGTGTTAAAGGTGTTTCATCGCATAGCGGAGGTATCTGGTGATGCTTTGCCTCTTGCAAACAACAACCCAGCTAGTGGCTTTGCTTCCGAAAATGTTCACAGCATTAAGTCTGCAATCCAAGAGCTAGACTCTAGTAATGCACAACTTATTATGTCTAATCCATCATCGCTTTCGATGGCAGATAGGACTAAAAGACAGCAAATACTAGATCAGCGTGCTAATCTTTACGCTAATTTGTATCCAAGTCAGTAAAACGACTTGACATCTTACTTAAACAGGGCTATCCCAATCATATTGGGGTAGCCTTTTTTAGGTCCTAGTGTCAGCTTCAGATAGCCGTTGGTTCCGTTATAACTAGAAGAGTCCGAAAGGGTAGCTCATCGAAAAGCAAACTTCTAATTAAAACTTAACTTCAATTATTTAATATTATGTCATATTCAAATCCCTCTTACATGAGTGATAATGGCTCAGGTGCTGCTGCAGTTAGCAACGGTGGAGCCATAAATACCGCATACGTTGAAGCTTTCAAAGCTGGTTTTGAACAAGCATACCAGCAAACTGAATCTAAGCTTCAGCCGTATTTTGAACAAGAAACACAAAACGAAGAGTTCCAATACTTCGACCGCATCGGCATCGCTGAAGCAATGAGTGAGGACGCTACTCGTTTTGGTGATAACCCTAACAGTGATATCGCACATGATCGTCGTCGTATCGGACTTAAGGATTATGAGCTTGGTAAGTATGTAGATGAGAAAGATCTCAAGAGAGTTCTTACTGATCCAATGAATGCTTACACACAAGCTCTCCTTGCTTCTGGTAAGCGTAAGATTGACGATATCATCATCGACAAGATCTTCGGAGAAGCATACACAGGTCGTAGCGGTGGAACAACTGTTGATTTCTCTCGTGACGCCGACACCACTCGTGACACCAATATCACTATTGGTGCTTTGAGCAAGAATGATGCTAATCCAGTTACTGCAACTTATGATGCCTCGACAAAGAAAAACGGCATTGATATTGTTACTGGTAATAAAGAAGGTTTCTCTATTGGTGCAAACTACGACGAAACTGACACTGGAAGCACAGCTCCTCTGGGTCTTACCCTTGAGAAGTTAAAAGCTGCTCGTCGCACAATGCTTCGCCTTGAAGCTATCAATCAGGATGACGTTGTTAACTGCTTCCTTACATCAACTCAGTTCAATGACCTTCTTAGTATCGAGCAGATCATCAACTCTGACTTCGCTGTTCGCAAGGCTCTTGCAGAAGGCTCAGTCACTACGTTCATGGGCTTCCGATTCATCCAAACCGAGCGTCTTGGACTAAACTCAGATGGTACTAACAACGATGAGCGTCGTGTAATCGTCTGCACTCCTCGTGCTCTTAAGCTCTCCGTTGGTTCGGCTCTTAAGGGTGATATGTGGCGTGTTCCCGCTAAGAAGAACATCCCTTACATTTACTTCAAGCTTGCTGCTGAAGCATCTCGTATGTGGGGTGAGGTCACTGGCGAAATTCGCTGCGTAGAGGCTTAATCTAGTCTGTAGCCTCCCCTGTCAGATTCGGGGGAGGCTACTTTTACTTATGGCTATTGAAGCAAACAAGCTAGAAATATTGAACTCTGCCCTGCGCATGGTGGGCAGTTATCATATTGATGCTGACGACGAAACAAGTAGCACTTACGAGATAACCACTCGTGCTTTTGCGCAAGCAGTTACTGAACTGTTTGGTGACAATATATTCAATTACAATACAAAACGATCAACGCTGACTGGTGTTACGTCTACAGAGTTTGCGAACTTTGGATACGAATACACTCTGCCATCTGACTTTAATTTATTTCTGTATGTAGAGACAACAGAAGACTATCTTTGCTCTAACTACCGCTTTGCAAACGGAAAGCTTTACGCTGATGAAACAAAGTTAAAACTAACATACACGTATGTCCCTAGCTTAGAAACCTCAGCAGAAGGACTCCCAGCTTTTCTTACAAGGCTACTTACTTTGCACATGGCGCAGAACATGAGTATTGAGCTTTCTGGTTCCGAGAATAGACACGAGCTACTGCACAAGCAGTATGTTCTTGCTCTTCGAAGAGCACGTATGCTAGAGGGCAGGCAAGGACCAGCTCAACAGTACATCAACGACGACAACTCGTGTTTTATAAGCGCACATCAGAACTATGGCAAGGTATAGTAATGTTCAAACAGATTTTTCAGGCGGTTTAGTAAGCGATTACGTTTTAGGACGTACTGATATTAAACGAATAGCTAATTCTGGTCGTAAGTTTAAAAACTTCTTTCCGTCGTTGCAGGGTCCTGCTATATACAGGACTGGGTTTAAATATTACAACACGTTGGCTCCAGAAGTTGAAGATGTTTTAACTGTTGACGTTATTTTGGCAACAAGCGTGCCATACAGAGTTGTTTTTACTCCAGGTCAGATTGAAATTTTTGATTCAAATGGTGTGTCTAAGGACATACTTACAACAACATACTCCGCTGGAGATATTAAAGACTTACGATTTAGCTCGGAGACTGGTGAGTTGTATATAGCTCATGGTCGCCATAGACCTAGGAAACTTACAGCTGATATTACATTTGTATCGCTTGGTCTTCAATCTACAGAAGCTAATGGTACAAATCTTAAGCTTTTTTCTACGGCAGGTTACGGGATTGATACATCGTTTGACGCATCTGAGGGTTATATTTCAGGTTTTGCTGCAGATACTTCGTTTTTTGAAGGACAGAAAATAGCAAATGACAATACCCGAGGCTGGGAGATAGACCCAACTACGGGTATGATGTCAACATCAGGAGACTATAAGCTGATACGAACAACTTCTATTGTTGCAGCAACCTCTGGACAACAAGTCTTGTCAAAAGCAAAGTTTGATTTTGGATTAGGTACACTTACAAATGACGCAGAAAGAATGTTTACATTCTCGCTAATGGACATTGGCGATTTTGGAGATCAGACAGAATCAGGACATTACGGTACATATCCTAATGTGTCATTTACGGCTAAGTTTTCAGATAATAAACTTAAACTATTCGATCAAAGCAACATGAGCAGTGCTTTGGCTGAAGTAGCTTTGGCTGATATAGCAACAGATGTACTTGAAGCTGAAATTAAACTTAATGTAGGAACAACTGCTGCAAACACAGAAGCAGTGGTAACCTTGCGAAGTATAACTGATAATACAAACATTACTCATACACGAACAGGTGTTCCAGCTGATTTTTATTCAGCCTTACTTGCTCGTGGAGTAAAAACATTTTATCAGTCTGGTAAGCTAAGCGATGGTGGTATTAGCCCATTAAGCATTCATAATGTTTACTTTAGAAACCAAACAACTTTTGGAACTAATACCCCTTTTGAGCTTAGAGCAAACGCAGAGGTTCAGGGAGATGATTCGTGGACTTTAGAGGATTTGTCTTTTGAGGTTGAACCATTCTTAGAAAAAGAGCCAGAGTCTAATAAATTTAATATTTCACAAAACGAAAGATTTATAAAACTTGAAAGTAGCGCAACAGATTTTGCTCCAATAGCTACTGATTTTGACAGTCCTGAGGTTGAGAATGTTAGTGCTGCAGATACGACTAGAGACGAAGGCACTTATACAGTTTTTCAAAAAAGCACGACTGGTACAGGTTCGGGTGCAACTTTTACTATTGTAGTTGATGCTAACGGTGCTTGCACGGTAACTGGTATGACTGGCGGTAACGACGAATACGCTGTAGGTGATACCATAGTTATTGATAACGACGACTTATTAGGTGGCGATGCAGGAGATTTTTCGTTTGATATAGCTGTTTTGCCTGGGGCGTATTCTAAATCTTGGTATGTTGAATATAAGGTCGATAGTAATAATTTTTTAGCAAAAGCAGTACATGCAGGTAGCTCAACCAACTATCCTCTTGAAGACCCAACAGACACTATTATATATGTAGAACCTGTTGTTTCTGTGCTAAACATTGAAGATAATACAGCTCAGTTGTTTTTATTAGACAACGAAGAAGCTACAGGTGCGAACGACACAAATGCTTTAAAGCTGGATGGAGTAGAGGACAACCAAATTCATCTTAGGTCTGATACTATTGTATTTGGATCAGGTTTTGTTAATTCGTGGGTTCGTGTTGCCGATGATAGGCGTAATAACCAAGTAGTTGTTGGTCAGGATCGCAGTCTTATTCGTTGGGTAAAGATCAAAGAACATCTTGGAACTTCAGATCACCCTGTAAAATTTTACAGAGGAACTTACAACAACGGGGTGTATTCTGCTGGTAGTGTTTACCGTGTTTATGGTCCTTTAGATAAAACCTACTTTATGCTGGGTCCCAACTCAGCTGGAACCATAGCGTCGGCGACTGCTGTTATTCAGCCTAATGGCAACAGAACTTATGGCTTTGTAAACGCTCTTTCTGAACAAGGTGGCGTTAACGACCCTCCAAATAATTTAAGCACAACAATTGGAAATTTGTCTACTCAAAAACAATTTGACGTAGTAGCATGTTACAACAACGCAGATGATAATGTTCCAAAAGTTGAGGAGTATAATCCAGGAGTTAACGCATCGGGTAATTTAATTAGTCCACCAACAAGTAGCAGAATAACATCAACACCTATAGCTAATGATGCCTTTATAAATTCTACTGAGGATACGTTTAGAACAGAAGACATAGATCGGCATATATTTGGTCGTATGGAGTCGGGCAATGTGTTTATGAAAATTGTTCGCTTTATAAGCGCACGTCAGGTAGTGGTTCAGCTTATAAGTCCTGTTCCAAGAGATCAAAGGACTCTTGCATTTGAAAACGCGGGTAATTTTGAAGCTGTTAAACTTGGAGCATGGTACGAAGAAAACTATCCACGCACTGTAGCAAAGTTTGAACAACGCAGAATTTTTGCAGGAACCTATAGTAATCCAAACTTTATCTACTTTAGTCGCGCAGATGATGAAACTAGCTTTCAACCAACTCAAGAGGATGGTGATGTTTTAGACACGGATGCTATTACGTATGCACTTTCTAACAGGAACGCAGGAGTTCGTTGGATGAATGCAGCTAAGGACTTAGTAATTGGAACTACTGGTGGAATATATAGAATTGTTCCAAATCAATATCAGTATGGTATTAGCCCTAAAACAATTCGCATGGAGCTTACAGAAGAAGAGCCATGTGAGCAACAAGCAGAAACTGTTGCAAGTTCTGTTTTTTATCCTGATCAATCAGGTACTCGTCTTATGGAGTATAAGTATGATCAGACTTTAAACAGCTCATCCTCTAATGACGTATCTAAGCTTATATATCCTATTTTTTTAACAGACTCCATTGCTCAGATTGCTTATCAGCACACGCCACAACCTAGAATTTGGGCAAGAACTGTTTCTGGTAAAATATTTTGTTTGTCTTATCACAGACAAGAAGAGTTTTACGCTTGGTCTCAACAGGATTTAGGACCCGATGCAAAAGTTCTTGATATTTCTATATTGCACAGAGGAACAGACACAGAGCTAGATCAGGTATGGATTGTCGTCAAAAGAGATGGTTTTATACACACTGAAGCTTTGGCAGAGACAGACCCAGTACAGTTGTCTAGTTATCCTATGCTGGACAGCTACGTAGAATTAGTTAAGCCACAAGAGGGTACTATAGACACAGATGTAAGTGTTCGTTATGGCGCAGGGGATACGGTTGCTGTTATTGAAGATGGCGTATACACGGGAGAGCAGACTCTTACTGACGGTAATATCACGCTACAGTCTGCAGACGCATCTCGAGTTGTTGTTGGCTTAAGATACACAGGAGAATTACAGATGATGTTTCCAACGTGGGATGCACGTAATAAACCTGCCTATGGTGCAGACACAGCTAGAATTATATCTGTTAAACCATTTTTAATTAATTCATGGACTTACAAACTTGGAGTTAAAGATAAATTTGAATCTGTTCGTGTTTCTTCTGTTTATGGTAACGAAGGAGGCTTTACAGGCTTTGACAAAGAACGTCCTGTGGCTGGTTCTACTTTTGGCGTAGAAAACGTGCCGACTATTAAACACGAAGAGCCTTACCCCTTGACAATTGCGTCGTTAACAACCAAAACTGATTTGAACTAAAATGGAAGTAGCATTAGCAGTAGCATTAGCATCCACCGCAGTTAGTGGTTTTATATCTTATCGCGCAGCAGAAAACAACGCGAGAGCGCAAGAGTATGCTGCGGATGCTGCTGAGGAGATGGGTAAGTACAACGCCCAGATTGACGTTAATAACGCAACACAGGCTGTAAACCAGGCTAATTTTAATAAATCCGTTGCAGAGTCTAATAAGTTTAGAGACCTTGAAAAAGCTCAAAGAAACAGAGACGTTCTTAATAGAAAATTAAGAGCTGAATTAGCGACTGAACGTTTGTCTATAAACTCGTCGTTTGGGACATTTGAAGACACGTTTACACAGTCAACTAAGGATTACGAAAACCGATTAGCTGCTTTTGATTTTGAAACATCAGCAACATCATATGGCTATAATATTCAATCTACAGAGGCACAGCGTCAAAGCGGGTTGGCTTGGAGCAACGGAATGGCTGCTCGTGACCTTACTCTTGCTTCTGCAGCAAACACGGCTACTCAATTTAGGAATCAAGCAGCAAATACACGACTATCTGGTCTTGGTTCTGCAATTGGTACTGTTGGTAGCATGGCAAACATGTATCACACGGGCACAACATAATGGCTATTCAACTAAACACACAAACTGCTCAACAACAGAAAGCACCATTTAGTGCTTTTGACACTACTTCGAATTATCGTAGTGGTCTTACTGATGTGGCTCGTGGGCTTGATAAAGTAGCTGGAGCAGCATTAAACATTCAAGTAGCTAATAATCAGCAAAAAGAAAAAGCCCAAGGGTTGTTAGCTTACAAGGCAGGACAGGACTATGATGCCGAGTTTAAAACAAGATCAGACGCACTTACGTCTGCTATTACAAAAGGCAATCCCGATGAAATTTCAGAAGCTGAAACTAACTTTAATCAACTTGAAACTATTGGCTTAAACTACTTTAGTCCTGATCTAGATTTAGAAGGGGACGCAGCTCAGCGTGTTGCTGCAAGAACGCAAGCTAACTGGAAAGCAGCGCGTGCTTCGTTTGATACACAAAAAAACAGGCGCATTATTTTTGGACAAACTACCGAGTATCAAACAGAGAAAAGAAGCGTTGCTACAAAAGCTATTCTTAACAATCCAAACGGGTTAGATGATGAGTCGTTATACAATGTATATTCTGAGCTTAGCGGTGAAGATGAAGCATACCAAAAACGATATGACGCTTTAACTACTGTAGAAGAACAAGCAAGTTTTGGCACAGACTTAGCCAGTAATACTACTGCTATCTCTGTGCACAGCATAAAAACTGCGCAAACACTTGATGAACTAGAGCGCAGAAAAGAAATATCAGATCAGTTTGTGTCTCAATCTGTAGAAAAACTAGGACTTCCTATGTCTAGTGTAGAAAAGATTGAAAACGCATATAACGCAAAAAAGAAAGCACTGTCTGATCCTACGTACAAACTTACGGCTGGAAAAGAAGCGTATGATAAACTAGACGCCTCTATTGCATCTTTTTTTGATGTAACAAAAGCAAGTGACATGCTTAGCATGGTTAATAATTCAGCAACAGCTGTTGTTAAGTTTATGGAGGAGCATCCAGAATATGCAGCACAAAACAAAGAAAAGATAGATGGCTTAATGGCAACTTTAGCTCTTTTTAGTCCTGCTCGTGACAAAACTGGTGCAGTAGTAGGAGAGTCTTTTGTTGATGATTTGGCTATTCGTTTTTTACGTTTTGGTGTAAAAAACACTGGCAATTTAGAAGACTTTTTTACGTTGATAGATGCAAATGAAAAACCTGTTGAGGGCGAAACTGCAGAACAAAAACTCGCAAGAGAGGCTCGCATTGACTTAAAAACTCAGTATGAGAATCTTCCAGATAACATCCAAACTAGGATGCAAGCTTACATTGATAAGAGAACAAAATTTGTTATGGACGGCGTTAACAACGGCGATCTGACTTCTCTTGGAAATCTGTATCCTCGTTTAGAAAGACTTATTGAAAAAGGAGATTGGGACAATGTTCGTATGTTCTACAAGGACATTGTATTGCCTCAACTCACAGGTACAGGAATTAGCACTGGTTTAGCCCCTACTGGTATAACAGGCAGGGGAACTCTTAATGGACAACTAAGACTTCCTACAGAGTGGGCGGTTCTTGGCGATAAAGAGGTTGACCTTGAAAACAACCCTGAACAATCAACTCAAGATGTTCTTTCAACGGTTGTAGCTAACCAAGATAATCCAGGAGCAGCCTTAGTTGCAATATCTCAACTTAATGATAAATCTGAAACAAGGTTGCTTGAGTCTATGGCTCTTCGGGTTGCAGCTAGTGGCGGTAATGTTCCTGAGATTTTAGAAGCAATGACTTCAAGAGCGCAGCTTGCTGTTGCTAATGAAGACAACAAGAAGCTAGATCAAATTATTGAAAATAGAGAAATTCAGGTAGTACCTGAAGGAAACGCTTCTCATATTCAGCACAAACGCAAAAAAGGTCGGTTAACTTATTTGTCAAGGATTAAGAATCTAGAAGGCACTAGAGATAATGCTGAGGGCGAGTTCTGGAGACAACAACTTCGTGGACATATAGCTCAGAGTCTTAATCAAGGCAAATCTCCAGAAGAAGCGTTTGAGCTTGCTGAAAAGTATCATGATGAGGTTATAACGCCTGTGTTCGGTGTAGCTGCTATAAGTACACAAGGTCATAATGTTCGGCTTGCTCCTTCTACAGTTCAAAGATTTTTAGATGTTGATGAATCACGGTCAACAGGTCCTTTTGGTCTACTTTATTACGCTTTTAAAAATGAAAGCGATGGTAAAATAAACGAAAGAGACTTAGCTGAGTTTACTAAAGCTGCGGTTATTGCGCTAGCTATGAGACAAAACCCGAATTTGTATGTTGACCTTACTTATAGTGATAGGGCTTACACTCTTGGTACAGACCTTCGAACTCCTGGTTTTTCAAAATTTGGTGGTCAAGCTCCTGGTGCTGGAGAAGGTGAACGACCACAACCTCCAGAAAACCTTGAGGATATTACAGACAAGCAACAACGAGCACTTTTTGAAGGACTTAATAATAACGAATTTTCTGAAGCTGGTGTAGGTCTGTTTGGACCTAAAGGAGATGGTATTCCAATTGTTAATATTCCTGAAACTACTTTTAGAACAGAACAACTACCTGATGGCACTGTAGTTGAACGAGAGTATTACTACCTGCAGTTTGCAAACTCTTCTGGTAATTACGAGGAAGGGGCAGGCACATACGTTGCAGTCAGAGATGTTAATCGTCTGTTAGATGAGGTAGTTCGTAGAGCTACAGACATGGTTCCTTTTAACCAGCCATTAGGTGACATTCTCAGCTCTGCCACTGGTAATCAAAATGCTGTGTGGAACCTTAGTGCTGGGCTATACCTAGATTAATATGGCTCAACCATTTCGTAATCCTAATACATTGTATCAACCTAGAACTCTTAACGAGATATCTAGAGGTGCATACAGTCCCACAGACTACGACTTTGTTGAGGGTCTAAAAGCTACCAGCCTTGCTGCGTTTCAACGTAACTTTACGATGACTGCTGCTGACGCGCTTAAGCAGTATGACGAGCGCAGAGACATGAAAATGGGGAAGTATGCCCCTGTTACAAGAGAAGAGTACGAGGAGTCACCTGCTCAGCGGTATGGCTTAGCTTTTCGAGCTAACGAAAACCCATACACGTTTCAACGTCGAGTTCAGAGAGCTGCGAGTCTTGCGCACTATAATGAAGTGTCTCAAGGTCAAGATAGACAGATATCTCAGTTTTTTACAGCACTAGGAACTGGGCTTGTTACTGACCCTGTTAACTTTCTAGGTGTTGGCATGGGAGCAAGTGTAGCCCGAGGATCACTTTATGCCGCTGCTGGTAAGAGAGCTGCAGCTGCTTACCACACAGGCAAAGGAACTTTTAAGAATGTTTTAGCTTACGGCGCAGCTTTTGAAGTACCCTATGCGTACATGACAAATGATCTGGGTGTAGAGCAATACACATTTGAGCACGCTAAGATGGCTGCTGGGATGAATACTCTTTTTGCAGGTATCTTGGCTGGTGGTTCGGCAGGCTTAGCTGCTCGTAATGCAGCCAAAGCAGCCAAAGCTAAAAATGATTACAGCACTTATATAAAACTCATGGCAGGTGATAATTCTATATTTGATGCGTATGCCAATGTGTATGAGAACGGCAGTAGGGGCGTAGTAAATGCTATTAAGAAAAATCAACGCCTTAGAGATATAGCAGAAGGAAGAGTCAAGCGAGATGAAATTACAATAAATGACATACTTGAAATAGGCTCTTTTCTTAAAATGCATGAAATAAACACTGCGACTGCAAAAATGACGTCAGCTTTGGCAGAGCGTTATATAGCTAGGATTAAGCAAGGCGATGTTAGTATACTTAAAACAGTTAAAGAATATGAAGCTCAAGTTAAACGTGTGTCGGGAGCTTCGTTGTTTGGAAAGTCTAAGAACTTAACTGACGACGATGTGGCTGTTCTTATAGATAGTGGGTTTACTGATTTTCGAAAAACAGGTGATGATATAAAGGCAAATTTAGGGGGTAACCAGCTTCATAAAGGTTACACAATTACAGAAAACTATGGAACTGTTACAAAAGCTGAAGCTCAAGCTAATCTTCTTGTTTTTGAAGAAGCACGCAACATTTATATAGATGAACAAAGATATAATGACAATATATCAGATATATCTTTGATAGAGGGTGATCTTAAAAGAATAGATTCGTTGCTTGACTCAGATTTTGTTCCAATGGACCAATCTAGAGCTAATCTTGTAGAAAGAAGAAAAAAACTTGTTGAAAAACTAGAGTATCACAAAAATTTATCTTCTACTTTAAGAAAGCAGATATACAAAAACAAACAAGTCTTTAACAAAGTTATTGGCGAAACCTACGCTCAGACTGTGCAGGACGTTAATGGAATAGTTAATGGTGTTTTGTTTGGAGATGAAAAGGCAGTACCTGCTAGAATTGCTCCTCAGCCGTCTAATTTAAACGTTGATGGCGTTGCAATGGGTTGGAAAGTTCCTGGAGAGTTAGTCAATTATGTAGCTCAACCACATTTGTTTTTTGCGGACGCTTATGTAAAACAATCTCAGATTGGAGCTGATAGAGTTCCTACTTCTGAAATTGTAACTACCCAGTTACTCAGCACTGTGTTTCACGAAGGGTGGCACAACATACAGGAGATTAATCCAGCAGCCTATGCTAAGTTGTTAACAGTGGCTCAGAGTTCTGGTGTTAAAAAAGCATTAGAGTCTGCTCTTAAAACTCGCGGGTATGGTAAGTCAAAAGAAGTGTTTGAAGAAGAAGCAGGCTCTCATCTATTGGAGTTTGCTATATCAAGACCAGAGTTTTGGGCTGCTCTTAAAGAAACAGACCCTGGACTGTTTACGAAGTATAAACTGTTTGTTTTAAATCTTCTTAGCTACACAGCAGATGTTTTAAAAGTAAGTGGATTTAAGTCTCTTAAAAACATAAAGAAACCAGATCTTGTTGCTAAACAAGTTGCTGATGTTGTTAAAGAGTTGCGAGAAGCAACTAATCCTGCCTTGCAGATAAAGAAGCTTTATAGAGGCGGAACAAATATAACAGCGCGGTCAAGTGTACAGGCAAAAACTGCTTACGAGAATCCTAACTTTAAAAGTCGAGCAGAAGAAATGCGTAAATACACTGCCGACCCTAAGAAGTACTTAGAAGATACAATCATAGAGGTTGTAGGTGATGAGTCAACTATTCCAACCTTGATGCCCAGCAATCTGCCTACCACTGCAAAAGAGCTTAACACTTATGTTGCGGATGCTATTGCAGATTTAGATAAAGCAGGAATGACTCATCTAACTCCGTACGTGAAGGACATACTTGTTAACCTAATGGGGACGGAGAAACGTCGTAAAGCAATATTAAAGGTTATACGAAATGGAGTTCCTACTCCTGAACTTGTTATAGCAACTCTTCGTAATCTAAAAGAAGTAAAAGCTCCATTAGAGATGGCGCAACGGATTAGTTTTATACTCTTAGATAAAGATCTTTCTCCAGCTGAAAAGCTTGGCAAAGTTAATGATTTCTTCTATCAAGAAAACTTAGCAATGGTGTTACGCAGTGTGCATAACGCTTCTGTGGCTGAAACTTTAATGGGTGTTTTGCGCGGCAAAAGAACTTCAGCTTCTAAGATGAGACAGCTTAAGACTATTCTAGACGGTAGTCTTCGCAAAGACACTGATCGTACTACTTCAATTCAACGTTTAGTTGATGGTCAAATTATTAAAGATCAAGCACCTCTTATAGAGTTTCTTGTAAATAACGACTTACTAGAAGTTTTTTTAGGGGAAGATCCAACTAAGTATATGTCTTCTTACAGGGACGCTACTATAAAAGACCCAGAAGTTGCTCGTGTTTACGGAGAGAATCTGAAAGAAGGTTCTATGCAACTACATCTTGATCTTATGGATGCTATCTCTAGTGGAGAAGTGCCAAAGAGATTAGAGGGACTGAAGGTATTTGAAGACCTTGTCGATATAATCCAAACAATTAATTTAGGTCAAATGGCTGAGATTAACCACTTGGGTGTTAACATGGGTCAGCGTAAAAACTACAGTGGTTACACTCCTAAGTATGACCGACAAGTAGTTTCTGCCATGTCTGAAGCTGAGTTTATCACCTTTATGTTAAAGGTTTTAGATGTAGAACAGACAGAACGACTGCACGGCGGTATTATGGAGGGAGCTATTGATCCCAAGGTTAATCGACCAACTACTGAAAGCCTTGGCGCAGACGGCAAGCCTAAACAGCAGTCTTTGACATTTGATCGTTTTGAAATAAACGAGTTTCTTAGAAGGTTTTACAACGAGATTGTTAGCGGAAAGTTTGAGGAAGAAGACGCGTCGGGTTCTAAATCTATCGTGGGTTCTATGCGCAAAGCAGCAAAGCTAGCATACAAACAAGAGCACAGAAACGAGGCTATGGTTACGCTTAGTAACTTTGAAAATCTAGGTCGTCTTATGCTTGAGCAGATACGTAATCGTTCTGAGAAGATTGCTCTTGTAAAGAATTTAGGGCACGACCCATACAATATGGTTATGGGTGTTGCTAACAGAAGCGGTTTAAAAAACGAAAAAGGCTACAGTATTTTAGAGGCAACTGCTAAGCAAGTTACTGGGATGTTAGACAACCCAGTAGATGTAAACCTTGCTAATAACTTTCAGAAGCTTCGCCAAGTATCTAATGTTCTGTTTTTAGCAGGATCAGGGTTGTCTGCGCTGTCAGATATACCTTTAATGCTAACAACCATGCAGTACTTAGGCACTGAGGTTACTTTTAAAGACTTTGTAGCATCTTACAAACAAGCTGCTAGCTCACATTTTCGCGGTAACAACAAAGAGATTGCTGCGTGGTTTAGGTCACAGGGTGCTGGGATTGACATTATTACTCGTCAAACAGCGCAACGTGTTGTTACTGGTGAGTCTATAGAGGGCGGTCTTATAGCTAAAGCAAACCAAGTAATGTTTGAGTTAAACGGCTTAAATCGTATTACAGCTACGCACCAAATGGTGTTTTTAGATATTATAACAAACAGTCTTGGAGAGCAATTTCGCTCAGGCAAGTTAAATCCAGTGCTTGAAGCTCGTATGCGAGAATTTGGTTTTGTAGACAAAGAGTTAAAAGCTTTAGCTAAGTATGTAGAAAGAACTCCAGATTTAAAATATCGCCTTGGGTCTTCTGGAATAAGCAATGCCCCATTACAGCGAAAGTTTAGTGGGTTTTTAACTACTTACATGAAAGAGGCTGTGATAGAGCCAGATGCAGGAGCTATGGCGATTACTCGCTTGGGGTTAGAGTCTGGAACAATTACAGGCGAAACAGCTCGTGTAGCCCTGCAGTACAGTAGCTTTATGCTGGGAATGTCTCGTGTGGTCTACCGTAGATTTTTGTATGGCTATGACGGAGAGGGTAAGCACAACGCAATGAAGATGGCGCATTTAATTACATACTTAGGAGCTGCTCTTGCTTTTGCTTATATGACAACAATTCTAAAGGATTTGTCTAAGTTTAAAGAGCCAATTGATCCTACAGATATGACCTTTTTTGACCTTACACGGATTCTTCGTCAGTCAGGAATTATGGGCATTGGCGAGCTAGGGCTAAATGCAGTCCAGTTTGGTCCTGCGTCTACGCTATCCCCCATCACTGGGTCAGCAGTAGATGTGCTTTCTGGGGACGTTGCTAAGGGTCTTAAGCCCCTTACAGGACAACAATACCCTGTGATTGGGAAGGCTATTAGCTATGTAATGGCTGAAACCTTGCAAGATATGCAAAATGACGTAGTAACTAGCCTTCCAAATTCTAATCAAAACAGGTCAGACTGACTTGACACACTTACCATTAATTCCTATACAATTTTACAATGAGCACTAGATTACCTAATCCTTCTTATAACGCAGTTTCTTTTGAATCAAAAAGTTCAACAGTCCTGGATACTACCGTAAATGGTGGGACTGCACAAGGACGTTTTGGAGCTATTCAAATACTAAAAGACACTACTATTACAGCACTTAGCGGGTTGAATGTTGAAAATATCGCTAAATTACAAACTTCTGGTCTTGCGGCTGGGACTGTTCTTTACGGTGTTTTTACAAATATAACCATTACTTCAGGGCTAGTAGTTTTACATCACGTTTAATATGCACCTTTTTTTAAAATTAGAC
>Ga0209348_1000115_pt1 | contig 51245 bp, 52 predicted proteins | sample ETNvirenome_2_30_FD_184065 | JGI IMG/M metagenome (GOLD analysis project Ga0209348, IMG submission 184065) | Marine viral communities from the Pacific Ocean - ETNP_2_30 (SPAdes) (version 2) | ecosystem: Environmental > Aquatic > Marine > Oceanic | place: Pacific Ocean | collected 2013-06-22 | reverse complement strand
TCTGGTCCACCACCTATCGTAGACGACTGCCACGATCCTTGTATATACGTATCGAACGCCATCACCCCAAACAACGACGGGATGAACGACTACTGGAAGCCAGTAACTAAGCCAGACTGTTGGTGGAGATGGGAGTGTACGGTGTACAACCGATGGGGCCAACTAGTGTGGCGCACGAATGATCCTAGAGAGGGGTGGGATGGGGCTACTGGATGGAGCTATGCACCAGATGGCGTTTACGTTTGGAGCATAAAAGGCACCACGCACAGGTCAACGAAGGTGGTAAGCATGAGCGGTCACCTCACCTTGTTTCGTTAAAAGTCGTTGAGCATGATGTCGTCTATGGCCTCCTGAACCTCCTCAGCAGTGGCCTCCATCGTCATCATGATGTTCGCCTGAAACCTCTCCTGCTCCTCTCCCTCGTTGAAAACAACAATCGTCGGGACGACAACAATCTTGTGCTTCTTCTGAAGATCTGGAGCAGTAGCGATGTCCACACGGGCAGTCTCGCAGTCGTTCAGGCTTTCTATCCATGGCACACTGTTTTGTGAGTTAAAACTTGCGTTAAACTCAACAACACAGATTCCTGATCCGCAGAGCTCTTTACTTTCTGCAGGCGTCACAAAGGCCGCCGCCAACAATAATACAAAGGATACACATAGGGTTGATGTTAGTTTCATTTCTCATTTTAGTTGATCTATTTTCTCTTCAATGCGCTTGATATCTTCCTTGATCTCAGTCACATCTTCTTGAGTCGTCATGATTGTTTGACGCACGAGCTGATCTTTCATGTCAAACTCCATGCGGGTGATTTCGGGTTCAGAGGGTAGAGGCAGTTCCTTTGCCTCTGCTATGTCTGCTTGCAAGGCAAACCACATCCCCACAATCGTTCCTATCCCCGCCGCGACCATCCCAAGTGTCTTGAGATCTAGCGTAACCTTAGTGTCCTCTCCGATTTGCTGTGCCATTACAATAGTATGTAGTTTAATCCCACAGAGAAGTCGTGCCACTCTCTGTTCCAGTATCTGTTGTACTTGCCTTCTGTAAATATACCAAGACTTTTGGTAATCTTGGTCCCGAAGACAAGTCCGAAGCCCACGTCAAGCCACTGACTGCTGTTCACAAAGTTGTGATACGAGTATTCGTCACCTGTGTCAAGGTGGTAAGGCATGATATTTCCCCAAGAGTGCAACCAAAAGTCTCTCTCGTAATGGTAGAAATCAAACCCCAGCACAGCAGAGTACAGCCACTGGTTGTCCAGCTCCGCCCTCTTTTGAGACACATACTCGTCTAGAATCTGAGGGATCACTACCTGCTCCCAAACGGCCTGATCGTTTGCAACCATCTCGCCCTCTGGAGAGAAGAACTCTCCTGTGTTTACGTCTGCCGTGTATCCCTGCTCAAGCGCAAGTGCGGTGTAGTGTATCTCATTGTTGTCAAGCAACCACAGCTGAAGTGGGTCGTATCCGTATGGCTGAGAAATCCTTTGCACAACACCGACATTCAACGACAGCTTGGTTCCAAGCTTCAGCCTCAGCCTCTCCGAAGCTTCAAAGTATCTCACGTCCGCAAACCCATCCTGCAAGTATTCGGCCTTTACGACCCAGTCGTCAGCAACATATCTGGCAAAGTAGTCTTGATCCAGGAAGTTCTTGCCCTGCTGCCTGCGCCAGTCAGCCTCAGCTAAGAACTCAAAACCATCGTACTTACCAACCGTGGCGGCATCCCCGTACGTCTTCTCTGTGCCGTCGTAGAAGATGTTTGCTCTGTTCTCGTATCCAAACCTTGCGATCTTTCTTACCCCAAGTGTGAGGGAGTAGTCAAACGGGGTTTCTACAACTTCAGTGATGAGCGGCCCTGTAGCCACAGAAAACACATCTCTGTCTGATACAGAGTTACCTCCGTTTACCGCTGCGTAGAATGTAGCGCGTCGTAAAACGTTTCTGTAAAAGTCGCTCTGACCGATTGCCGTGTAAGGCAAACAAATGATCAAAAGAGGTATGATTTTTCTCATTGCTTTATGACTGTTTCTCTTTTAATTCTGCCTTTGTAGTTAGCCATGATTACATACGGCCCAGGAGAGGGGAGCTCAACCGTGCTGCCCGTGGTTGTTTCAACAACTCTACCTCTTGCGTCAAACAACGTAATTATCGTCCCTATAGGGGCCTGAATGTTTACCAGCCCTGATGTTGGGTTTGGAAAGAAATGAAGCGCTGACCTCACCATTGTCTCTACAGATGTCACACCCTCTCCGCAGTAGTCGTACATCTCTTCACATACCGCATCCCATGCTGTCTCACAGCAGTATGGGTCAACCTCGATCACCCAAGAGTAGCAGTAGTCGTTGGCCCAGTATGGTGACCCAGGCCCAGTCACGCATCCAGCGTCGTACACGCAGTCGTCTGTAGACGTGTTGGCCTCTTCATTGTAGTTATATGCGTCAATGTCCATGCAGCCCTCAATCACAGGGACGCATGAGTCTATGTCTACGTTGGCTTCAGGATCGTAGTTCAAGGCGTCAGGGTCGGTGCACCCAAATACAGCCAGTGTGATGCAGCTTCCGTCATCGTAATCGGCATCGTACCCTTGTGTGTAGTATTCCAGGTATCCCGCCTGGGTGCAGCCAGCACTGTAATAACAACTGTTGTCCTCTGCGTTAGCACTCTCCATGTAGTTCTGTGCAGTCTCATCTGTGCATCCGTACACAAAAGGAACGCAGCTGTTACCGCAGTAAGGTGTCGTTGTGTATGTGTTTGGAAACGGAGTCACATTCCACTGCGAAATGTCAATAAGAGTGTCGCCCGTAGGACCTACGAGCATGAAGCCGCATTGATCGACTTGGTTCTGAGACTGAGGGGTTGTAAAGAAGAACAGCTCTATCTCCTCTTCTGATGACAGATACACGTCAAAGGACTCCTCTGTTCCGTCGTTTGGCCCCATCTTGTATTGTGGAGATGTCCACCCATCTTGATAGATGCCAAGCCAGCTACCAAACCACCCATCGCCCACCCCGTCAGTAATGGTCAGTGTGTAGAAGCAAGAATCTACTGCATCATCTGTGTTTGCCAGCGAGTCGTAGTTAAAATATGAGTCATCTGTGCACCCAAAAACGACTGGGGTTTGACACAGAGCTTCTAGAAATATAGTGGCGTCGGGGTTGTATTCTATGTAGTCTGGATTGCCACAGCCAACAACATCTTCAACATCAAGACATAGAGGCGCAGTAAACTCCGTGAACACGCTGTATCCGAAGTCAGGCTCAGGCAGTTCCCACAAAGTGTCTCCACAAGCGATCACAAATACGTCTCCGTCTTGACCGCCCCACTGAGAAGCTCCAAGGCCGTCACCGTAGCTGTCAGATATCTCTACCTCGACTACATCTCCAGTCGTGACGCACGTAGGGAACGCAAACGGAACCCCAATGATTGACTCCGATATGTTTCCGATAGAAACATCCAAGAGCTGTTCTCCTGACGTAACATTGTAAACATTAAACGCGGTCTCTTCTGGGTAGTTATCCAAAATAAGAACGGTGGTGATTTCTGTTTCCCATGGCTGACAGTCAGCTCCGAGGCCAGTGCATGATCCGTTGTCAAAGTTTGCCCAAGGACTCCAGTTATCTGCGTTGGGATTGGTGCAACCAGGGACAGCTCCGCATGGTAGGCAGCTTTCCCAACAAAAGGGAGGCAGTACCATGTGACTCTGCACGTTGATGGTTCTGTTTACATATCCAAACTCATCGAACAAAAAACAAGGAGATTCAGAAACGCCTACTGGCAACTCCTGAACCTCCCACTCGTCTGCAGAGAACTTCCAAAGGTGTTGACCCTCTGGCATCTCTACCGTCAAATCCCAAACCCCATTTCCGTCTTCATCAGACATGGCCCAGCAACTTCCGCACCATGCGTTCGCTGATGAGTTTACCTCTGGAATGTCTATCTCAGGCGGATGCGGTCCATTAAGATCCAGCCTGAACGTAACGTCATATAGACAGTTGTTGCCGTCGAAGTACGCTTGTGGGTCATAGTTGTTTGCCTCTGCGTCCATGCAGCCGTAAACTGGGGGAGGACAGGGCAAGACGTTAAAAGGAACCGTGATTTGAGCCGCAGCAAAATCGTAAACGTATGTGCTTGTGCCACAGGTGTTTTCAACACCAAACCACCCCTCACCAAATTCACAGCATATACCGTCTCCAAAAGCATCATTTACCACGAGGTTGTACTCCCCTGCTGGTATAGTTACTAGCTGTTGATTGTATGAGTTGTTTGGGTATGGGCCACCTGCAGCGTAAACGCTGTCAGAGCCGACCATGTAAATTTCCCAAGTGCTCTCTCCTCCGTATCCGTCGGTCTGAAACTCAAGATTTACCCAACCTATCTGTGCCGATGCAAAAAAAGGTAAAAGAAAAAGCACGGATATCAGCCGCTGCATGACTCGCAATCTTCTGGATTGTCAATGTTGCAGGTGATTTCACCGTCTTCAATCTTCTTCTCTTGCTCCTTGAGTTTGTCTTGATCCAAAAAGCTGATGTCGTCGAAGTCCTCTTCCATATTATTTTTTTGCTTTTTCAATAGTTCTACCTGCGAAATATGCACCAAATGCTGTTAGCATTAAGATCTCCAGCAAAGATACGTATGAATCCTTGACGTTAAATGGCCAGTTATCCATGCTATCAGCTACCATGGTCACCATAAACATGCTCATAAGGACGATCAAAGTCACTGGTCTGATCAGCTTTGCGAGCTTTACGTCGCTACCCATGTCAGCCTTCCATCTTTCGCTTACGTTGTTTTGGAACTGAACCTCTGCATCAAGCATAGCTTTGGCCTCGGCTGGATCTATGTCTGGCTCTTTATCCAAAAGGTTCTTCACCACGCCCAAGGCACCTTGATCTGGCAGCAGATCACCCACAGTCTCAAGGACGTTTGGCGCTTTTGACTTAAGCCACTTGCCCAGTCCTGTGTCTTTTATTTTAGTCCTTTCTGATTTGCTCATAGTACTTGTTGAATTGCATCACGATCTTTCTCTCTTTGTCTTGAATCTCTTGGATTCTAATCATTCTCTGAGTGTAATCCTCTATGTCTAGGGCTCTTCTCTTGGCATTCCTGAGTGCCTCTAGATTCTTGTCCAGCTTCTTGAGGATGTTGTTGAGTTTCCTGACACCTATGTATCTCTCAGGCTTATCTGCTCTTGGGTTGTTTTTCAGCTCCTTGCTAAGCTGCATAATCTCCTGCCTACGAGATCTGTAGTCCTCCATGTCCATATACTTAGATGGCTGTCCATAGAGGATTCTAGCAAACGGAACATCGTTGGCATCAATCCTGAAGTCATTGTCTTCAACCTTGGCAGCAAGTCCTCTTGCAACCTCCCCCGTTCTAGTCACAAACTTACCAGCACCCCCGATGAAATACTCAAAGATGTAGTACATCTTGTCTGGGTTGAAGTCAAGGTCACCCTTAACGTCTACCGATCCACCTGTAGCTTCATTCATCCACCTGAAGAATGACTTTACTGACTCTGGAGATCTAAACGACAGAGAAGACTCTGGTCTCTGCAAGCCATAAGGAAGGTTCTCAGAGTATACAGGGCCCCCGAAGTATGTTTCGTTTGTCATTACATCCACGAGAGGCTTGAACACCGTTGGAACGGCAGACTTACCAGCCTTTGTGAACAGGTCCTTTGACTGACCAAATGAGATCGGAGAGAAGGAGTTCATAAACGATGATACCATTTGCATCATTGCAGTGTCTATCTCCTTGTGCCCAGCCCCCACCTCAACAGCCGCCGTTCCGAGGTTTGAAAACATGCTGAATCCGTATGGGAGAGGAATCTTGAAATAGTCCTTTCCGTTGGGGCGCATGAAAATGAGGTTTCTCTCCTTGATGTAATCAGGGATCTTGTTGTAGTACAACTCACCATCCTCATCTTCGTCAGACATCGCCAGAGCAAGCATAGCCGCCATGCCGCTAAATACGGTAAGCGCTGCTGCCATCTTCTGAGCGTTGTTGAACCTGTCCTTAAACGCTCTCTGAGTGCCGTCTGGGTATGTCGGCGGCTTCATGGTAAGCAATGACCTGCCCAGTCTAAACGAACCCTGAACCGATGCGTTGAAGAAAAGGTATACAGAGTTGAGGAGCTGACCGTACTCACCCGACTTGTTGAAGTTCACGGTAATGTTCTTGGCCATCTGAGCTGCCTTCTCTCTACTGACCCCATTCTTTCTAGCCGCAATGTATGCGGAGAGTCTGATGCTGTTCTCAAACGCATCGTTGTATCCTTCCACAACCTGAGCAAAGTTCTCTGCCTTGCCGAGCACGTTTTGAAGAGCGTTCTTGTCTGACGACTTCTTCTCCAGATCAGCTGCGATTTGGTCGAGTGGCTTTGCATAGCTCCATCCAGTCTTACCACCATCGTCCTTGAAGTCCTGATAGTATCTCTCAAGCTCTGGATTCTCAGCAAATAGAGTCTTCATCGCTTTTGGACTTTCAGCCCTCATCAATACCTTAAGAGTCTTTGGTGTCAACTTAAGCATTTCAGCAACAATCCCCTTGCCTTCAATAAGGCCTCCCTCAATGTCAGCCTCAGCAGCTGCATTAAACATGGCTGCTTGGATATCACGAGAGAAGTTGGAGATCATAAACTCTGGGTTCAGAGTGGTGAATGATCTTCTAAGCCAGTTTGAAGGTGCCCTAAGCATCTTCACGAAGAACGATGTCTGAGGCATGTTCATGTTTCTAAGGGTCTCAGCGTAGCTGGCATCCTTGAATCTTATGTACTTCTGCTCTCCATTGACCCGAACCGACACAATGTGCGGGTCTTGTGAGTTGACGTTCTTGCCGTCGAGGATGGCCCATACATTCTTGTTAGGGTTGTCTTCGACGAGGTTGTGCAGCGCCTGCAGCGCCTCGTTTGTTCTTGCCTTGATGTGTACAGATGAGTTCTGAGCAATGATCTGAGCAAGGATGTTTGTGGCCTCACTCTTTCTACCCTCAGCTCTCTTGGTTGTAGGCCCGTGTACGGACATGCCTGCCCCACCTGTTGGGTAAGCAGAAGTCACAGACGTCTCTTCGTCAATGGCAATGCCAGACAAAGGAACGTAGTTCTCAAACTGCGCTTCAAAGGCGTCAATAGTCTCCTGAGACTCAAGCCCAAACTTGACCATAGTGTCTCTGGTGTCTTGCTGGATGTCTCTAATTATATCAAGTATCTCTCTGACGTCTTCTTGCTTGTTTTGGAACGAAGCAATGATTTCGTCAGCTCTAGCGTTGCTCATACCTGAACCCTCTGTCTCTTCCCCTTCTGTTCTTTCGGCAATCAGAGCGTTTCTCTCCTTGGCGTGGAGGGCGTAGATGTAGTCGGAAATCTCCTGAACCGTGAAGCCTTTCTCCTTCATCAACTCAGTGAGCTTATCGACCTTTTCGTCAAGCTTATTGAGATCTTCAGCCGCCTTACCGTACATGAGCTCTTCAGCCATTCTGAAGTCTTGATCCGCAGCTCTTCTGCCTCTAGCTGCCTCGACATCTTCCTGGAGTTGGAACACGTCAATGTACTTGTCTTGAAGTCTTTTGAGCCACTTATTTCTCCACGTCTGGAATCCATTGAGCTCTCGCATCTGCCAGTTGCCCTGATCCGTTCTGACGGTTCTAAAGCCTCCACGTCTTCTGACAGAGGACCTTCCCCCATCAGACTTGTCTGAGATGTCTACATCCTGCGCCTCTTGGTTGAATTCGTAAAGGCTGTACTTGTTTGCATCGAGGGCTCTATCCCTTGGGGATCTGGCATCATCCCGCCTCTTCTTCGCTCCAACCACCTCTGACTTAAACTTGTAGTCTGGGTCTATGTCCTCAAGCCGATAAAGCTTTCTCATGTGCTTCATCTTTGAAGGATTTGATGCAACGATCATGCCCCCGAAGCCAAGTGATGGATCTCCCTTGACCTCAATGCCCTTCAAGTTAAATACACCCCCTTCTCCGTTAGCATCAGGCTCAACAACAACCTCAAGTTCATAGGGGAACTTTCTGTAAGATGTAAGTGTAGCTGACTCGGCGCCATCCAAGGCAGAGTCGTTATAATAGTTTGAAACTCTGTCTTCAAATTTCATGTCGGCACCTGGTGCCCCCAAGCTATTAAGCCACCTGTGAGTCAGGTTAGCTGAAAACATTTTCTTTCTTGAGCTAAATGAATCTGGGAAGTTTTTGTGATGCTTGCTCAATGCGTCAATCATCGTCAACACATGATCTTTTGTCATCACATCCTCTCGAACAAAATACTTGACAGATCCATCAACGTCAAGGATGATGTCGTTAAGAACAGCTGCCGCTGTCGCGTTGCCGTTATTTGCCTCCTGCTGCAGTGCGTACCTCAAGCTAGGAATTGAAGTTGCACTTAGTCCAATGCCAGTTCTGTTTGACAAAAACTCAGTTGGACTTATTTCCCCGCTTTCAACCAGTTTCTTCACCCCCTCCATGTATTGGATGAATACATCTGGGTTGCCAAGGGTTGCGTTTGGATCAAGACTAGAGAAACCTATAGCAAACTCTCCAGAAGTCTTCTTTGTCTTTTTGTATTGTGCTATAGCGTTGTTCTTAAACCTTGTCACTATTTTTTGTGCCGTAGCCACGTCAACGTGTGTTGACACAACGTCCTGATCCTCAAGCCCAAGGAGCGCCACAATCCCAGATGTGATGCCTTGCCTTCTCTTTCCTGTTCTGTCATAACCCATGACAATGGTGAACACATCCATAAGGTCGTCAATGCTACCTTCCTCTGTCTTTCCGAAGAAGCTCCTGACTGAATCTGTGATCGCCTTGAACGGAGTCTTTGCCTTTTCCAGTTCTAACTGAGACCGAACAGAAAACATACCAACGTTGTCTCCGTCTCCTGCGTCATCCGCGAGCTTAAGACCAGAGGCATTGACAAGGTCTCCATCTTGTGATCTACTCAGGTAACGAAGCGTCCTTCCACTATCATCAAACCGCTTCTGTATATCCTCCTTGGTAAGCCCCATCTGAAGGGCAGCCTCAAGGTTCTTCTTGCCTATAACTGCAAGCCTGTAGTCCACATCAGCAGAGACTCTTCCGCCCTCTACGGTAAGCCTCTCTCCAGGCTCAAACACCGCTCCGTTTACAAATCCTCGCCAAGGCAGTTGTCTGAGCAAAACTCTGCTTTCGTCTCTTATCGCAGCTGCCTGCTTTCTGAGATCCATAGCTTCATCCTGTCTCTCGAAGCCTTCTTGACGCCTTCTTTGCTGAGGCGTCAATGGGACCTCCATATACACTGGCTTGCCATTTTTGTCAACCTTCGGACGTGGCGGCTTCACCTTGTACTTCTTTCCGTCCTTAATGAAGTACATGTTTTGAATCCTGTCGGCTCTTTGGTTGCCCGTAGTCTTGTTGTACCAGTTTCTGAAGTGAAAGTAGTCGTTTACTTTGATAGATCTATCGACTCTAAATGAGGTGTATCTTCCGCTAACAATCTGACTCTGACCAGGCGAGAGATATGGGTGACTCTCGTAGAAAATTTCAGTGTCCTTCAGGTAATCGAACTCCTTCTTTCTTCTAATAGACATGCGACCCTCCATCGCGCCGATGTCTTCCGCTTGATCAAGTGCATCACCCTCTGGCGTAGATATGCCCTCGGTATCACCCAAGAGCTCCGTAGTTATCTCCTCAAGAGATTTTTGCTTTTGCTCTTTATTGAGGGTTTCGTCTGCATCTATCTCCTGCGCGACAGTTCCAACGTCCTTTGACCTTTCAGCCTCAATTTCCTTCGCAAGTTCTTTTCTCAGAACGTCTCCAGCATGGGGACGGTCTCCAAGGTTCTTGCCCTCTCCCCATCCCCAGAATGATGATTTGTTCAAGAACGTCAAAAAGGCCTCAACCTTCTGATCAGTTGTAGGTGGCCTCAAGTTAAAGCTAGTGGTGGCCGCAGCATATTCAGACTCAAACCTTGTGTCAGGCCCCAAGATTCTAGAAACTCTTCTTGCTACTTCGTTGGCGTGGTCCTCTATCTTCTTTCTTCCTTCAGCGGCTTTAGATGGGTTCTTGATGGTTTCTTGAACCTGAAGAACAACATCCCTAGCGGCTTCGATTTCCTGAAGTTTTAGGTTCGCGCCTCGTTTGGCCTTACTTGTAGACTTTGGGTCTGCAAAAATCTTATCTCTTTCTGCTTTTTCCCTCCTAACAGCTTCTTGGAACTGCTCTAGACTTCCAGTTCTTGATCCGTCAAAGTTGTTTTCTGATGTGCTAGGGACAACCACAACCGTGCTGCTAGTGGCCATTTTTTGACCCATCTTTCCATCTGCATCCGAAGCCATAAACACCTCGTATACGTAGCCACCCTTGCCGTCAGATTTTGTGGTCACTTGGTATCCACCGATCATGCCTGGGGTGACATCTGGGCCGTGGTTAGCCGTCTCCCAGTTTCTCTTCTGAAACTTAGGCCCTGTTATCTTGCCAGTTGGTCCTGTTTTACGCCCGTGAACCCCGTCGTAATAGAAGATGCCTTCTTCTCGCTCACCACTGGCAAGCTCCTGAGCCGTTATGTCGTTTTCGTATTCAGCGAAAATTCTTTCGCCGCGCATCATAAGTCCCCTAAGCGTTCTTCCAGCCCTTACGTTTCCATCTCTCGGTGCTGGCTCCGAGTTAGCAGTGTCCATAACGTCGATGTCAGCATTTGACGCGAGACCCTTTATGTTGCTAAGTATTCTGTTATAGAACCTGTCGGTCTTGTCTTGATCCAAAGCAACTCGCTTCTTCGAGACTGGCTCTTTCTCCTGAGTCGCCTCCTCTTGCGCTGGAGCTTCTTCAGCAGCAGGCGCTTCCTCAGCAGCAGGTGCTTCTGCAGTTGGGGCGTCTTCTACGGCCACCTCTGTCTCTACGCCCTCTGAGGCTTCCTTAAACTTCTCGGCAAGCTTGAACAGCCCCTCCTTACCAGAGATGATGTTCTTCTTGAATCCAAAGGACTTTGCAATCTTGTTGATTGCCTTAATGATTCTGTTCTCTACCCCCTTGAAGCTAGATGAGTCATTAGCGTAGTTTACGAGCACACTAATGATGGCCTCTTCTTGTTGTTCGGAGATAGGTCTGTTTCCGTAGTCTTGCTTGGTTTGAGCAAGTATTTTCTTAACGTTTCTAGCTCCGAGAGACTTGCCCTTGGCAATCTCCTCCATCTCCTTGTAAAGAGCCTCTCTTGCTGCAGCGTTTTTACCAATCATGGGCTTGAGGACCATGTGTCCAAACTCCTCCATGACGTCCATCGAATCAACAAGCGGGCTGAGGTGTATCTCGTTGGTTTTGGGGTTGTAGTAAGCTACAACTTGACCGTCAGCGTCAGTCTTTTCAAGGTATCCGTTCTGCTGCTTAATTCTGGGGTCGATGTTGTTAAACGACTCCATGGTTCTGTGAGCCTTGAGCTTAGCGCCAGCAGCGGAAAGAGCCTTACCGAACGACTTTGTCATGCGGTTTACCGTAGCTGCGACTTGCAATGGCACCTGACCAGCGCCCTCGCCAACAATCTTGGTGTCCTTGAGGTTAAACTTTTGTCCAGCGGCAAGATCCAGTTCAAAGGCATCCTCCTGTACTTCAGCTTCTTCAGCTGTTTCAGTTTCTTTCTTTGCTTGTTTGGCAGGCTCATCTGAAACCATTTCCGTGTCAGTTGTCTCAGCCTCAGCGGTGGGTGACTCTGCGGTAGCCTTAGGGTCTTCCTTTCTCTGAACCATGTCATCCATGGTGTTCTCGTCGAACATAGAAAGTTGTCCCTCTTGCTGCTGTACGTCAGCAGGAGCAGCCTCTGGCGCTTCAGGTATATTTTCGTGAGACTTCTTCTCTACCTTCTCGACAGTTCTCTCCTTTGCAGGAGCGTCTTGGTTTTCAGCATCAGGGACAGAGATCGAGTCTGGAACACTGTCTTTGAAGGCCTTTGCCTCAGCCTCCATTTCAATCTCCGCCTTTCTCGTAAACAAGGATTCAAGTCTGCCCTTCATGGCATCTTTTTCCTCCTTCGTAATCTTGGCCCCGTTGATGTATTCTCCTTTCTGAAGATCAGAAGATATTTGAGCAATCTCCTGGTGTACACCCATCAGCTCATCAACCTGATTTTGATCAAGGCTCTCGTAAAGGGCAACGTCCTTATCCTTAACATTCTTCAGCTTCTTAAGTGACTCAGCGTATCGAGTTCTTAGGAAAGCCTTCTTCTTGGGGTCTGTTTCAGACTCGTATGCGTACCTCAGCCTTCTAGTTACATCAGCACGATTTTGAGCCTGCTTCATGTTGCCGCTGTGACTCATTCCAGATGCTGCCGCAGACAGCGTAGCTGGACCAGAGCCTCCCAGAAGTCCCACAAATGCAGCATCCAATACTGCGTGCATATTCAAATCTTCGGGCTTCTTTCCGTTCGATACGTCAGAGAGCGCGTTCAGAAGTTGCTCTGTGTAGGCCACAAACCCTTCCTCAAGGCCCTCTGCCCCCATGTCTGCAAGGAAAGGACTCCCGCTCTTTTGGCCCACTGCCTTTCTAACCTCTTTTTGTATGGCGGCTCTCGTGCCAGCCTTGTTAAATGGCCTCTGAATTGCAGCAACCGAACCCCTTCCCGCACCCAACATTAAGGCATTCATCATACCCTCCGCCACACCTCCAAGTGTACCAAAGAACAGTGCTTGAGATTGAGGAGAGTCAGGGTGGCGTTCTCTAAACCCTTCGTATGACCTAGGTATATACGACAAGAGCGTTGGTGCAAGTGATTGAGCACCAGCACTCAACATGCTTTGACCTACGGTTAATGCCTCAGCACCCTTCCCAAATATTTTTCCAGATCTGGCGAGCCTATCTGCAAGCATGCCACTTCTACCAATGCCTCTGGTTCCCATAAATATAGCGGCCTCGCCAAAAACCATACCTATGGTATCTGGAAGGTCTACAGAAATGAACTTCTTAAGCGCTGTTGAGTCTGAAAAGGCAGCTTGAGCTGTGTCCAAAACTCCCATGTTGTGGTAGTCGCTTGATATTCCAAGCTCCTCCATACCCTTTATTCTTGAGTTTTGGTTCTTTATGTTAAGCTGATTCGTCTTGGCTCTGTAGTATTTAGCTATAGAGTTATCGTCTGAGTCAACCCCAAAAACACCACCGAGTATATCTGACAATCCAGCAGCCGCACCAGTTACACCCGCACCGAAGGTGGTGTATGCGTTATCCCAAAGTCTTTCTAATCCAGTAGATCCATCCCACTGACCCTCTTTGATGTCGTCGTAATCGAGCTGCCTCCCGAACATCCCGACCATCTCATTGGTCTCAAAGCCTCCGAGCATCTTAAACTCCTCAAACTGTGCCTCATTCTCTATGCCGAGAAATCCAAAATCTCGCTTTATCCTAGCATCTTCTTCAAAGCCTCTTCTTGCCATCTCCCTCATCATGAAGTTGGCATCGACGTCGCTCTCGGCATTGATTCTCATGTCCGAGTCGTTGAACTCGAACACCTGATTCATGGAATCAGCGGCTTTTCGGTTAAATACGTGAGCTTGGGCGGACAGCTCTCTAGCCTCCGCCATAATTTCGTTTTGTCTCGCCTGATCCTGCTCTTGTCTGGCTAATTCTCTCAACTCCTGAGCTCTCTTTGAGAACTCGTATGCAGACATTAGGCTCTCGTCAGCGTCTCCTTGAAGTATATTCCTTGGGTCAGCAACCGCAACGTCCTGACCAAACGCCTGTTCCCCAAAGTCAGTCCCACCAGATTCGAATCCTTCTGCCCCAGAAGCGGAAGTCGATTCTTTTTTTTTTGACTCCTCCTCCAGCTTTTCGAGACGATCAATGTTAGCGAGCATCTCCTCACGCTTCGTATTGTAGTCGTCCATAATCATATTGTACGAACTATCAGGATCGAAGCCCTGCGCGTTAAGAAGATTCATCTTCTGCTTGTCGGTCATGCCTAGAGCAGAAAACGCATCAAAGTACTCTTGTTGAGTATGAGGCGGTACGTATGCCGTGGGGTCTTGCTGATTGGGTTGCTGTGGTGTAGTCCCAACCTCTACGGGTGGATTGTTTTCGTTCTGATCAATCATCACGCAAATATAGCTTATTTAAGAGGTCTCAGGCCAACTGAAACAGAACCATCTGAATTTTCGTACCTATACGCCTGGCCAATAGGCTCGTCAACATTTTGGTAATACCACTTTCCGTCTCTAACCTCGGAATTTGGTGGCGGGAAGTAAACAGGTCTACCTGCCACAGTCGTTACTATGTTACTATCAGTGAAGGACTCCCTTTGAACAACCTTTGCTCTTTCTGCCGCCCTGGTTTCATTTCGAAGACCTTGTTGGATTTCGTCTGTTCTTCGTTGCTCTTCAAAATCAGCAGCGTCTGCCGCCTGATTTGCGGCCTGCTGCATCTCGTTCTCACGCTCTTGTTGCGCGTTGAGACCATCTGTAAGGGCCTTGGCGTAGTTCCCTCTAATTCTATTAGCCTCCATTTGTTGTTCTTGCAAGAGCCGCATGGCCTCAGGGTCTCTTGTTATCCTGCTCCAAATCGCCTGACCTTCAAGGCTCGTTCCAGGGCCAATAGGTATTCTCCTTTGCTTAGTAGTTTTGACCTCCTCTTCTTCATAAAGAAGCTTTTCGTTTTGAGGCAACGCATCAAACTCCTCTTGAGTCAGCTTTCCATTTGGACCTTCGTATTGCTTGGTCACCACCTCAACGGTCACACTAGCCATGGGCTGGGCATCTGTAACGTCTTTAACCCCCTCGTCAGTTACCCCGTATAGAGGGTCAACACCAAATCCTTGTATAAGGTACTCTCCTTCGTACCCGAGCTCAGATCCTTGCATCTTAATCGGCTTGGAGTCTCCAGATTTTGGATCAACAATGGCGGTCATTCTGTAGCCCTCAGCAGCTGCACTAGCTCCAAGTCCTTCGACATTACTCGCGTCCTGCATTCTTTGCTCCGTAGTCACAGCAAGCGATCCCTGAGAGTATCTACTACCTGTCTCCTGCCTAGTTCCAGTTCCAGTGCCACGCTTTGGGGCCTCATAAGCTGTTCTTGCGTATTCCACGAACTTGCTTCTCTCGGTGTTCAAAAGGTCCCAGCCGCTGCCTTGAGCAACGACGTTTCCCTGTTCGTCCTTCTCTCTGGCGGCCCCTGGCTCACCCCACACATCTCTCCATGCCTGCTCCATATCAGGATTGCCTTCAATCCTAGAAAACCCGTTGGGTCCAATCTCAAAAGCCTTAGCCTCTTCTTGAGAGTCAAAGAATCTGCTATTGCCTGATTCATCGAGGTAGTCCTCGTTGATCTGCATTCTAAGCGTAACACCGCTTCTGTTGTTGTTTCCAGCAAGGGTGTCATACTCCATCTGTGCAGCCTCTTCCTTAAACCCGTCTGCACCACTTCTGCTCACGATTCTCGTCTGAACCGCTTCGCTCATAGCTGACGTCTGTAGGTCGCCTACATCAACCTTTCTCTGAGATGGCTGATACATAGACGTGTCAGTTATGAAGTCTGCCTCGTCTAAAGGAACAAGGTCCCCCTCGGGACCCTCAACCATAATCTGTCCATCTACATACTGAAAGTTTTGCCTAAACGCCTGATCAGCTCTGGCAACAGAACCAGCATCAACCTCGTTATACTCCATTCCTGGAGGCAAAGCAGAGTTGAGCCCAGCAATTTGAGAGCCAGTCATAGTGCTCATCTCATTAAGCTGAGTGGCGTCCTCTTTTCTTTGGTCCTCTCTGGCCTTAAGGAGGTTGTACTTTTGGCTAAACTCCGCAATCATAGCTCTTGCCTTTACGGGGTCGTTGGCCTCCCTTATGTTTGCGCTGAGCTCCTGTGCTGCTGCTCGAATAGCTGGTGCTGCGTCTGTCCCAGCAGCTGATGCGTCAAATTGAGCGACGTCGTTCAAGTCCGTTCGCATCTGAGTTTCAGCACGCTCATATATTCTCCTGGCCTCGTTCTTCTTTGCCTGAAGAGATGCGTCAGCAGCCCTAATCCCCGCTGCAATACCAGAGCCTTGCTGGGCTACAAGCTGCTGCTGAGCTGAAGAGGCAGCGCCTCGACCCTGACCTCTTTGTCCTACTGGTACGTACATTAGTCTTGGAATTGAGGCTTAGACATCAAATCCTTCATGAACTCAAGGAGGCCTTTTTCGTCGCCATTTTTAATGAGCTTTTCCATCATTTCGGATTGATCTGGGTTAAATACCAGCTCCCCGCCTGTGAGTTCAGCTTCTTTCTTTCCGTCTTCCTCGTCAATGACAGCTTTCTTGTTGGTTTTGTGGTTAAACTCACCCTTGGTCTTGAAGCCCTCATCCGCCATATATCTCATGCCAGCCTCGCCCTTTTTATCATCACCTGGATTTCCAGGCTTAAAATCTTTGAGCAGCGTTGCCAGCGCCGTGGCGGTCTGCAGACCGCTTGCAGTTGCGGCAGGTCCAGCAGCTTGCTCCCTTTCAGCGAGATCGAGAAGCTCTCTTCTGCCTTCGTCTGCCCCCATAGCCCCTCTCTCCATAAGCAACTGATCAATAGCTGATTGAAAGTCTTTTTCTTTTTCTGTAAGTGCAGCCCTCTGACCTTCGGCAGATGTTTTCATCCCCAGAACTTTAGCTCTTCGCTCATCGTCTGCTAGGTTAAGCTGGTCTAAAGTATTTAAAATTCCAGCGGATGATCTTGGGTCCCCAGACTGCAGCGCAGAAACAATGTCGCTCCTTTGCTCTTGAAGTCTTTTATCTCCAGCCCCCAGCAAGGCCTCTGCCGCCTCCTTTTGACCCTGAATATAGTCTTCACTAGCTTGAGTGACTGCAGGTCTAGACCGCAGCTTTTCAAGCATCTTTTCGTATGCCTTTTTACCCTCTTTCTGCTGCTCTAGAGCTGCTCTTCTTCTGTCCTTTATACCCGCCTCTAACCCTCTCTTCGCTCTGCCTCTCTCAAAAAGCCCAACTCCAAGAGTCGCTGCGTTCTTGCCAAGGTCTGTGACTTCGCCGTCTTTAACAAAAAGCTGTCCTAATGTGCTCAAGTCTATACTCATAATTGCAAAAGTAATAAATGTTATCTATCGTGGTCAAGATCTGTGGGCTCGTAGTCAACGCTTACTGCGAAAACCTCAAAGTCACCAGAGCCAAGTGTAATAAGGGAGTCTGCAAACTGACCACGAGCTTGGTCTCCATTGGAGTTAAGATAAACAAGAAACAGTGGTGTGCCAACGGTAGTAATAAAAGCCTGAGCATCTGAAAAGAACCCGTTCGCAAACACTCTAACCATACTTGGTGAAAACCCTGTTCCCTGCTCTTCGGGGATGTTGGCTGGGTCGCTCACGATTATGGCCTCCTGACCAGTCCAAGAGGTGTCACCACCACCGTCAAGTGTGGTAAACACTCCGAGATTCTCAAAGCCCTCTACAACTTCTTGTGCTCCCGTTGCGACGCCTAAGTACTGAATGTTAGCTACAGTTTTTCTTTGCTCTCCAGGAACGCCTCCGTAGACGATTCCACCCTTGGCCTTCAGCGCTGTCAAAACAACTGTCTTGACTGTTGCATTGCCTGTCCCTGAATTTGGCACAAATGTGTTTACACCTTCAATCTTGTTGATGTCTGGTGTCTCAATGGACAGGGCCTTGTATATCTTATTTGTAGATGGGTTGTCGTTAAACGTAATCCCAATTACACTAGGTACAGCCTCCTCACCATAAAACTCATTGTTAGTAGATGCAGATTCATCGTGCTTCCAAAACGGAGTAATGCCCGCCTGTGGGCACGACACGTGGTGCTGCTTAATCCAGGCCATCATGGATGGAACGTAGCTTAGTCTTGTTGACCAAAAATTTTCGCTGTTGTTTAAGGCTACTGTCTGTCTCATTCTAAATCGTCTGAGTTTAAGAATATGGCTTCAGTACCATCAAATGTAATCTCGTTGTCAAATTCAATGCCGTCCAACCCAAAAACAGAAAGCATTGCAAGCAAATCCTCAACACTTACGTTGCCATCGTTATTGGTATCCAATCTTTGGCGCGTAGTCAAAGCATCTGCTATCTCTCCAGCAGAAAGCTGAACAGCAACCGTTTCCGTCACAACAGGAGCGTCTCCTCCTGCAGTGTCTGAGTCTGGATCAGCCACTGGGTTTGATACTGTGTCGTTCAGGTTATAGACGCTCAGGATAAAGGAATCCTTTTCTGGGTCATACCCCCCAACAACTTTGACTTGTCCAAGACCGTCGATCTCGTCTTGCTCAGCAAGCTTAAACAAGCGTCTGAAGTAAGACTTCATTCCGAGATCAGAAACAACCTGTATGCCTGATCCCCTATTGAACTTATAGACTTGCCTTTTGGACTTGCTGGCAAAGTATATGGTGTTGTCAACCTCACAAACCGACTCGGGGTTGTTGTCACAGCCAAACTCGCCAGCATAGTACCCCTCAGTTCCAAGAACAGATTTGGCCGCCACAAGAGACTGAGCGTCTCCGAGGTCCGTAATGATGTTCCTGTTTACGGGGATTGAGCTGCACCTGTTTGACTGTATTACAAAGATCGAGTCATCAGTGTGAGCTATGTAGTTAATGTCCCCGTGCTCGATCGGCAAATCTTTAAACTGTCCCTTTGTTGGGTTAAATGACGTCAAAGTAAATACCTTGGAGGCTGGGTTATTCTTGTCTGAAAAAGTGATAGAAGAGCTTCTTACTGACCTTTGTTGATCAGGAAGGAATACTTTGAACTTGCCCTTTCCGTTTACGTCAGAGTTAATAACCTTGTAGCTAAATCTATCAGACTCAGTATAGTATGGGAAAAAGTTTGAGTTGGACGTCTGCGATGTGATAAGCGTTTCAAAGAAGCCAGAATCAACTTTTGAGAAATTCATAGGAACAGACCTCCACCAAGAATCTCCGTTGGTTATATTGTGTCCACCTTCAAGCGCGAAGTCTCCTATTTCAAATACATTTCCAGTCTCGTAATACACGAGATTCTCTTCGTCAGAACTGATCTTAGGGGAGTTTATCTCTACGATACATCTCTTATTCCAGTTGTGAGTTTGAGCGTTTATATCGTTATCGCCAGCTTCAACATCTTCAAACGTGAACCCTGTGGCATTGTAGTTGTTTTCAAGCACCAAGAACGACCCAGTCTTTGCTGGGTGAGGCGCTTCACCATCCTGCTCCACGTCGTAGAGTGGGTTGTCTGTTCCTTCGGACAGCGTAACCTGATCCACGATGTTGAACTCGTAGTCTTGAGGGGCAAAAATTCTTGCCGTTGGCGTTTCATAGTGAGATACAATTCTTAACCTGTCTCCTTGCCTATAGGTATATACGTCTTGAGACCCGTCAACACTTCTGGCCCCGTAAGATTTAGATAGAGATGCAGGGTGATCCTGAAGGTAGTTTAACGAAACATATATGTTGCCACTTTCAGAGCCTCCTTCTGACACGAAAGCTCCTGCTGTAGCGTATTGCAAGTACCTTGAGTAAGATGTTTGTCCAGAGTAAACGATCTGAAACTTTTTGGCCGATGGAGGAACCGTCCCGCTCAGGGAGATGGTCATAGACACAGCCCCTTCAAGCCCATCCGCTCTCTCACTATACCAAGGAGCATTAACAGAGCCTATTGGGTGAACATTCGAAGGTCTTCCTCTGCCGTCGTAAAAAACAACTCCAAAAGAGTGGTTGGCACCAGCCTTAAATGTTCTTCCAGAACCAACAGCTGGAGGCAAGATGTACATTTGAATGTTTCTGCTCTGTGCGTTGGGAAGCTCAAGTTCGTAAATCTGGCCGTCGTTCTCTCCGTCGTGATGACTACCTCCGTTATCTCCGTTGGTCTCGGGACGGTCCGCAGGGAGGAATGCCCCAGCGCTACCCGCGCCTGCTGGCGGAAATGGCTCAGATCCGTGCAGCAAGGGAAGACTACAAGTAAAACTTACTGGGTGATAGTCGGGCTGATCGGAAGCGTTTGAGTCACTACTTGCAATACCTAAAGGTAAAAATTCCTGATCATCTTGATCAAAATACTTTGGATTCTTAAAGTTGTTGGCTGAACTGCCATTAAATACAGGATTAGTTCTGGTGTTAATTCCTACAAGTATGTTGTTGCTCAGTGCTGGACCATACACTCCAGGATGGTAAGTCTCCCAAAAGGTTGAGTTGTCAGTAGTGTCCGTGAGTCCAAATAGCGGAGCAGAACCAAGACTTTGTATGCCCGTAGCCCTTCCTTCCAGTCCCATTCCATTTTGCGTGTACAAAGCGTAGTTTCCGTAGTGGCTTTTGGGGTGCGGTGAGGATCCTCCTGGACCACCAGCGCCGTCCATAAGTGAGTACAGCGGGGTGCCGTCAGGGTGTTCACCATCAAAGAATCGAACAGGCCTTGAGTTGTTGTCGTAGTAAGACTGCCAACCTCCCTTAGGGAGAAGTCCACCAAAGACATCCCCCCAAGGGGCTCTGTTGTTTGGACTCTCTGCATCGTCGTTGTCGAAGTCCTCATTCCTAAACAACATCTTCTCCGTCATGATACTAAGTCTATCTCCAGTGCCTCCGTGATTCAAGGGTAGGCTGAAGCGATGAGATTCATCTGTAAACCCGCCGTCGTACAACCCTATATTGTTTCCTAGAGCCCCAGCGAAATCATCATCAAACTGAAATCCAGGTGTTTGCGTTTCCGCAGACGGGAAGAGGCTTCTGTTGACAAACCCCGTAGGATCTGTAGTAAATCCATTTGGATTTGTCCACGGAGAGTAAGCGTACCAGTTTGATCCTGGCCACGGACGACGCATACAGGTCATCACGGCTCTATTGTCGTTTGGCAAGTCAATAGACTTTATATAAACTCCTATCCTGTTCTTGGTGTTTGAGTCTCTTTCTGACAAAGAGGATTGGCTACCTGTAATGCCAACAGTGCTTCCGTTAAGCTGATTTGTATAATCATCTTCTTGTGCATACTGTTCATCAAGGAACATGTCAAGCTGTACCTCTGCTTTGTTAAGGACAAAAAACCCAAAAATGACTCGCTGTGCGCCGTCGCCATTGGCGCTAACAGGGACTCTTCCTATATCCGTCACGCCGTCATCGCCTCCCTCATCTGTATCAGTACCACCTGATCCACCTCCAAACTTATAGTCATCAAGGACCTCACTCAAAGTGAAAGACCGCGTAACAATGGTAACAAGTTTTCCGATGGCACCCGTGTCTGGAAACGTGGAGTGCTCAGAAAGTCCAACGTCTACCGTGTAGGAAAGACTCTCTTGAGTTGGAGGAGTAACTGAAGACGCATAAGTATCAAGCTCGTTGGGAGCTTCATCATCACGAGACAGTGTGGCGCCAGTCAGCAAAAGAGCTATAGCTCTGCTTACGTCCGCCTTTGACAAGTCTTGCTTGGCCACAAAAGAACAACTAACGGTAAAGTCCTTTCCCTGAACAATCAGAGGACTGGCGGCCGATGTACCAAAATCAGCATCAAGGTTACCACTAGCCCCAGAGGTGTTTGTGACTGGATCTGTTGCTCTCCACTTCCAGCGAGTTGAAAACTGTTCTCCTCCATCCTCATACCACGTCTTGTTTACTCCGTCTGAACAGGCGAGAGGAACCCTTCCGTAATTCTGTTTCATTTCCTTGATAAACTCCGCACCACTTTGCTCGGAGTTTTGCCACCAAAAACCTTTTTGACCAGTAGACACCTCACTAGCGCCAACGGGGTTAGGATTGCCTTCAGCAGTTCCGTCTGAAAGAAACTGAGACCTTATGTTTTTTAAGAAACCTTCATTGCTAAAGTCATCACCCATCTGAGGGCTCTGATGATAAGAGTTTGTAGCGTTGTATACGTGAAAGTTTTGTTTAGGGCTTACAGTAAACGAAAAATTCACAAGAGAACCAGCCAAAATGGTTGTCTCAGTAATACCGTCAGTATCTATTACAAAGCCCAGATTCTTGTTCTGGGCACCTGAGCTTGTAGTGTATGTAGAAGGTGTAGTCGCGGGCGTGGCTGTCACTTCGTATACAGCAAAGTCAGAAGGTCTTTCTGCGGCCACAGGTGTAATTGTTGCAGAAATAGATGCCTGATCCCTGTTCTCCACATAGTTACCATACATCAGCCTGTTGTCGATGATGGTTTGGGCCTGAGCCCTGTACGGTAACGCATCAAAGTCCTTTGTCTGCACGTCCCTAGGGATAGCAGAGTTTACTTCGGTATTGTTAAACAGGTAGTTGATGTTAGAGCTATTAGCCTCCTCAGAAAGAAGAAACCAAGACCCTGACTCACCCCTCCTGCCAAGTATCTTAATGCTTTCTACCTCATCAGATATATCATCTGAAGCAATCTTGATTCGAAGGGCATTGTTAGAGTTGAACAAAGCCGAAGACCCGTTTGGGGTGTAGTTGAGATACCCAGGGGGCACGAAAACATCTGAGTAAGTGGATATAGCAGACTCGTTTGCATCCTTGTAAACGCACTGGTAGGCAAACTGAAATCCTTCTATATTCAGAAACTCATTGCCAGTTACGCTAGTGTCGTTCTCCCAATCAGCCGTCGGGGGGTCAATAGGAGTCTTTGTGCAAGCCAAAATAAAGTCAGCCTCGGTAGCCCCATCACTTGCAGCTGGACCCTCATTGGTTATAGCCCTAAGGATGTTTAGCTTCTTGGGTTCATTCTTGTTGTCGGTAAAGAACAACATAGGAGTATCCTCGTAGTCGTTACTTTCGTCAACAAACCTTTGTTGCGTATAGGTAATGTCCGCCTTGACAAAGAGCGTGGGATCAAAATTAAAAGACGCAGAATTATATATGGTCACCACATCGTTGACGTCGTGATCAACAGGAAGGTATCCGTTCGGGTCGTAAGCATACACTCCATCCAGAGTCGGATCGTCAGGAACGTGGACAAAGAAGTATATAACATCGTACTTGCTGTCTATGCACTTGCCGAGAACGTACTTCACGCTCTCGTCCGCATCCAGCATATTCATAGCGAAGTTTGACTTGATGGGCTTGATAACCCCTCCGTTGCCCTCGCCCTGCCTGCCATCCTCAGAGATAGAGACATTCAAGGCTTCGAACATGTCCGCCTTATCTCTAATCTTTGAGTCTGAAGACTTATTTAGCTTTCTAGGTAATCTCTTATCAATCATCAGTACTTAGGAGCTAGTTTGAAATTCTTACGAGTTATTCTCATTGCTTCATCCTTGGAGAAGTTCGAGAGCCTTCTGTTAGCCTTTCGTCGCTCGTTGTAGTACTCTGATCTAGCCCGAGCCTTCTCGTTGGCAGGGACAGTTGATTTTCTCTCACACAGCTTGTAGTGAATGTACGCTCTCAATGCCTCCTCCGCATATACGTGTATTACAGGGTTGGTGGAGCGAGCTTCGTCAGCAATATACTCCATGACAACATCGCTGTAAGAACCGTCCGTGTCGATTTCTATTCTGTTCTGATCAAGGTTGATTCTGTACTGACCATGTTTGTGTCCGCCCCCAATGCCGTATAAGCGACCAAGGGTTCCGTTGTACATGTAGTTTTCAAACACATAGTAGTCGTAATCTTCAGATGTGTTTATATCCTCAGTCGTTGAGGACTTTGAATCTTCCCTGTTGAGGATGAGGTTACCCTCAATAGGCAAGGGCCCCTCTTCGCTATCCGAAGTAGACGTGCCTGCAGAGATCTTTCTAGAATAGTTGATGTGCTTGTTTTCTCCAAAAATTTTCAATATGCCATCCGAGTCTACGACTCCAAGCTTGATCATATCAACGTAGTCGTCAGGAATAGCCACAGTGTTATTGGTCTTGTCACATGTAAGCTTGAGACTTTTTACTCTGCTGACTACATCAAACCCAAGCTCTCTAATGCCTCTGAGCGCAAAGTTTCTAAGCGCCGCATCCGAGGCATTGGCGGCAAAGTCGTCAATATCTCTAGTTATCTTAAAATCACTGATAATCTGGCTCAGTGGAACGTAGTTCATTCCAGAGGCCGAAACGTCTTGATAAGCCATTATTTAACTTGTGTTTCTTGTGCAGAGTACTGAGCAATTACAGTATCTCTAAGTCTGACGCCGATCATTTTAGAGATCTCAGCGATTACCTCTCCTATGTATCTAGTTGGAAGATCAAAGTTCCTTGAGTTAGAAATGTCTGGAACAAAGAATCCTTCCGTGTCAATAAAGTCCCCATTGATAGCCAGTTTAGGCTTAGAGTCGTAATCTACATCCCCAAGGCTAAATCCGCCCAACGCCGAAGCGTACACCGAAGCTGGCTGCCTATAGTAGGTCATGATAACGCTTCCAACTGATGTCGGGAACATCTCTATGTTTTTAGCCACCAGCGCTACTGGAAACAAATCCGTTGGCGCTGAGAGCTTACTGTTGAGTATGTGAGATATCTTAGATGAGTTGTAAACCAACTCTGCCTGTGTTCTCTCGTCATCATTCACCCTAATGGATATTAGCTTACAGAAGTCCTCTGGCTTTCTGAAAACATTAGAATCACCCGTTATGGATGAGTCTGAAGAAGTAGCCAGTACTTCCTCCACAATGTATCTTGAGAGGTCGTCTTCAACGCCCCTGTAAGCTGACTCACCCTGAGATGCGTCCGCTCCTCTTGCCCTGAGAGAATAAGCCGCTGTAAGCTCCGAGTACATCTCCATATAGACGTTCTCCTGCGCGATGGCAGCGAAAGAGTTAAAGACCTTTGGAGAAATGAATCCTTTCTGGTCTTTGTTGGCTAAATCCCTAACGGCGTTGTATACTTCGACTACGCTGATCATATCGCAAATATACAAAAAGAAAAAGGCCCCTTTCGGGGCCTTCCTTTATGCTAGACGCTCTAGCCGATCTTCAATGTCGGCCAGCACCGTGGATCCTTTCTCCGTGAGGCAGAACCTCGTCAAAACGTCGGTGGGGTCTTGCCCCACTGGAACTGAAACAATCTGCGTGTTGGAATCAAACCACTTGCAGGCGCTTCGGTCCATTTTAATTATCTGATAATCAGATGCTTGCTTGAGAATAGCGCGAGTTCTGACCGTCGGAGAATCAAAGGATTCGATAAATTCTTTTGGCTTGCTCTTGGCGATACGCAACAAGTTGTGACGAATCTCTGATGTGGGAGCGTTGATGTTCACCTTGAAGTACAGGGCAACTGCGAACAAGTCCGTGATGTCTGTATCGCGAACCATAGCAACTGCATCTGTAACAAGAAACTCCTTTTGGAGCTCCTTCTCAGCATCCATCTTCTTGTTCACCTCCTTGAACTTGCTACCACCGTTGGCAGCATTGCCTGGGTGAAGCTCCAAGAAGCGTCGCAGATTGGGCTGGTTCTTGTCTACAAAGATTCTACCATTACGGAAGATCACAGACTTCTTTACAGCAGCATTTCCCTGCTCATCAGCCCAGATAGAGTTCTCGTTAGGGCAGTAGCGAATCTCACGAACAGTGTCGGTTTCTTTGTCGTACACCGTCTCTCCTTGCTGAGGGAGCATGTATACGATTCCACCCCCTCCCATGACTTCGAACTCCTTTCTTTCGTTAGGGTTCTCGTTGCGTACAATAGGTGGCCTCTTAGTCACCTTCTTCTCTACGACTGGTGCAGCCGCAGCTTCGGTCTTTTTAGGGCGACCTGGGGCCCTTCTGGTTTGTTGTGCCATTTAATTAGAATTTATAAAATTTAAATAAGTCAGTTGCTAATTTACTACAAGATGCAGAACCGATATCCTTTTCGATAACTCCGAATCTTGCAACACCTCCTTTAAACGAGAATGTTGTGTAATCTTTTACAGTTCCAAGCCGCTGGATCTTTAGTGGTCCGTCAGTTCTGCCAGGGGTTGCGAGCGTTGCCTTTGCCCCAATCTCAGACGAAAATGTATCCGTCTTAGCTGCTATGAAAGATACTATGTCCCCATCCCTGTTGTACATGTACAGGTTGTTGTTCTCATCTCTTCTGATCACAAAAACCAATACGTGCTCATAGTTGTCAGCGTCAGCGTCTGGGTAAGTATAATCTACCGTACCATTTTCTGTGCCTGAAACACGAGCTGTTGCTGGCTCGCCAGTCATCGTATCGTGCCTTACATTGAAGTTACCGATTGATGTGGGCTTGTGCTTGATGATGTTTCCGCTTGAGTCCTCAACTGTCTGACCAATGGTAAATCCAAAAGACTGACCATCTGCATCAGAGTACAGGGGGTGCGCTTCGTTTTCACTCTGCAGGTAAACAACGTAAAGAGTGTAGTCGTTTGATGTGCTAAACTCAGGGACGATAAAGTGATCTGCCGTGTCAATGAAAGCAGACTTCTGAGAAAAAGCAACTGCCTTTGCAATGACACAACTAGGGTCTCCAACGTTAGATGCTATGTTGTAGGCGCTTCCGCCTGTACCAGCATTGGCCCAAGATGTAATCTCATCGTTCGAAGCAAAAGAGCTAAGGCCTTCGTGGTTGTAATCTATCGTAGGTTGATTCTCTGCTGTCCCATAATCTATGCCAGCAATGGAAGTGGACGCAACGGTTATGCCTAAAGCTCCACTAGACCCAAGGAAGGTTTGAGTGCTTGACTCCCCAGTAAGTCTCTTGGTGGGGTTTACATGAACCCTAGATTCAATCTTGCTGTCGTAAGACACAGGTGAGAACGTAGAGCTCTGATCCACTGCGTCAAACTTCATTACAGACTTACCGCCTTGACGAGATATAAATGCAAGGATAGACTCTATGAGATCCACTTCGCTACCAATCTCGCATGGTACTTTTACCGTGGTCTTTTCAATAGACTCTCCATCGGTAAGATTGCTCTCTTCGTATGGTGTGGCCCCGTTAAAGGACAATACGACAAAGCCGCGACCCGCGCTTGCAAACGCTAGGCTGTCGGCAGGAAGAGCGAGAACACTAAGGCCTTGTCCACTGTCTGATGCAGTGACGCTAGAGGCGTTAATCTCTTCCTTTCTGAATAAGAAGAATTTCTTCATTAGTGAAATAAAAGGGGGGAAGAGCCATTCCCTGCCCCCCAGTTATTATTACGCTACAGTTGCGGGTCCAGTTCCCAATGGGAGAAAACCAATGTCTTCGTTCACGTAAACAAACGAAGCATAGTCATCTTGAGGAATAGTGAACTCATTCATGTTAGCGCCTGGGAATGGATTTGGCTCAAGGGTAACCTTGTGAGCTCCAGATCCACCATCGTTAGCAACAACGATGACAGTTCCCGCGTCAACAGTAACACCAGACGGTGCTTTCAATGTAAACGCACCAGTCATTTTGATTCTGCTAGTCAAGCCATTCCAAGACTCTCCAGCCCCGATGTCTTGCTTAGCATCATCCTTTACGATCAAGAATGCGTTCTTCTCTGAAAATTTTGATCCAGCCATGATTAAAGGTATTGTGAAGATCTGGGAAGGGCCGAAGCCCCTCCCGTCACCTCAGGTTTATTATCCCTCGATCAAGACGTGCTGGTTCGCAGCGCGAGTGATCAAGTTGATCTCAGAGCGGTAGTGGAAGGTCATTACGTCCTTACCAGCATCACCGTTGGTGTGACCCATGATTCCACCGCCAGTTACCCAGTGCTCCATCTCACGGCTGTAGCCGTTAGAAGCCTTGTAGTTCATCTCCAACGCTGGAGCCTTAGTTCCAGAGCGTGGGTCAATAACCTGGGTCATTGGGCACATAGCACCTTGGATCTTAGTTGACGCACCAGCCAAGGTTGGGTCGTTCAACAACTTCCAATCGTGCTTGTGGAAAGTGTATCCACCGCGAGTGAATGACTTAAAGCCGAGCTTTACAGCCAAGTCAGCGTCGTTGTTAAACGCGCCGAACTGACCAGCCAAGCCAGCAGTCACCTGAGTAGCGATACCTGCAGCCAACATGTCGTCGATAGCGAGGTCTTGCTTTCTGTTCAAGTACATAGCGTACTCAGCAGGAGCGCCTTGCTTATCCAGCTCGATGATGATATCGTCAAAGTTAGAGAGAGTCAAAGGAGCAGCATCTGCGCCAGTAGCAACCAAACCTCTGTCCTTGAGGGCTGCGAAGTAACCCTCGGAGCCAGCAATGCCAGCGCCAGTCGCTTGTCCACCATCGTGCTTTTCGCTGTAGAGCATCATCATTTCTCTGCGATCCTCAAAGCGCTTGCGAGCCTCCTGCTCACCGTACATGAACCATCTGTAGTCACCGTTGCCGATGTTGATGTAACCAACGTTAGTGGCCTGAGAACCATTTACTTGGTAGCGATCCTTGATGATCATGAATGGGTTCTTCTGACGAATCACGTCTGGCTGCATGAAGTGCTCAGGCTGATCGGTTCCTTGTGCGTACAAGTTGCCCAAAACAACAAAGGTTGTTGCAGTAGAAACGGTGTCAGCAGATGAAAGAGCTTCACCATCCAAACGAGCCAAGGTAATAGCGTTTTTGTCTCCGCCAGTACCATTCACCGCTCTGTTGTCGTTCATAACAATGTAACGAACGCCGTTTGCGGTGTTCATAACAACATCACGAGTTTGGAAGAACTTAGATGATGCTGGATCGTCACCTGCATCAGCGGTCTCGTCAACCGAAACTTCAAAGTTGTCAGTCGCGCCAGTAGCATCACCACCACCCTCGACAGCGTCGACAGTGAAGGTTCTGTGACGACGACCTTCCTCGTAGTATTCGATTTGGTCAGCAGAGCCTGCGTTATTCACAGCGCCAGTAAGCTTCAAGAAGCCAGTGATACCTTGATCGCCAAAAGACTTGATCAACAGTTCACGTACCTCGGGCTTATTAATGTCATTTACTCCTGTGAGCAAATCGTTCAGAGAAGAGTACTTCTCTGGAGTAAGTCTAAAATTGGGGCTTGCACCTGTAGCGGTTGCTGGTCCCAATGAGCTAGAAGTAGCCATAGTTTCTTAGATTTTGAAAGTCATGCGACCTCCGTCACCCATAATTTGTTTTAGTTGGGAAATGACAGGGTCAGCATCTTGATTAGTCTGTCCGACCTGCGGTGTCTGAGCTTGTACGTTAGCCGCCTTGTCCACAATGCCGCGCTGACCATCGCCCATGCCCTGCCGATAAGCAGCAGAAACAATCTTGTCGATGTTGTCAATCACAGCTCTGTGTGAAGAGAGCATATCGTAATCCCAGCTACCATCCTCTCGGACGTAAGGATCAAAGTACTCATCGAGTCTAGCGTTAGACTCCATGAGCTGAGCCTTGTAATCATCATCAAGGCCAAACGTGAAGGTGTTGTCATTACCAAGGTCAAATTCTAACCCTGTCATTGCATCTACCTCCAAGACCATGTTCTGAATCCAAGTCTCATCAAAAATGTCGTCCGCGTTAGCTGATTCAGTCCCCTCAGGCGCCATGTACTCATTACGCATCGTCTCGATGTTGGTCTTGGCTTTCTGAGCGTCAATCTTCATCTGAAGCTTAGACAGCTGGACCTCTTCCTCCGAGTGGAGGTCGGTGTCCAACTTGTATTTGCTATTGACAAGAGTGTTGATTTCATCAGTAGTCAAGCTAGGGTACTCCGTGGCAAGGTCTACACGAATAGCGGTAAAGTCGTCCATCTCGGACGGATCAAGCCGCTGGTATGCAAACCAGTCTTCTGGAGCCCTTCCAGTCTCTTCTACAAAGCGAGAAATCGCCTCTATTCTCTCATCAAGAGCGTTTTGTTGAGGTGCAGCCAAGGCATCAAAGTCGCTAATCTCTCTTCCGAGCCTCTCGCTCAGGTAGTTGAGAACAGCACCCTCGATATCCTCGTCGTCATATTCCTCTTGTTGTTCGTTTTGTGGCTGCTCTACCTGAGCCTCTTGCTGAGGTTCGGAGGGAGCAGCATCAGGGTCTACATAAGGCGTCTCCTCTACAGGCTCTGGTGCCTGCTCTTGAGCAGCCTCTTGTACTGGGTTCTGAGGCTCTTGTTGAGCCTCACGATCCATGCTTGCCTGCAACTCCTCTGGAGATGAGACAATTTCAAAGTTTGTAATATTCTCTTCCATCTTAAATTAAATTATTGTTTTTGATTACTTGTAGTAAGCCAGAACCTCGACAGTCCCGACGCCAGTTACGGATGTAAAAGCCCCGTAAACTGTCTGTCCAACAGCCAAAGATATGGTAGTGACTTCGCTTGGGATCTTTTCGTAGAAACCAGCAGCCTTGCCATTCGCGAGGTCACCAGCAGAGCCGTCAACCACTGCTGGAAAGGGCTGTCCAGTATCTGGATTGATGTACTTAACAACGTCTGAGCCACTTGCGGCATCAATGTCTACATACTCAAATCTACCACCGCCAGTGACGGTAATGTCCCCAACTTTCTCACAGGTTACTGCGTAGAAATCAGCCGTAGCTGTCTGAGCTTCGTCTATAACATAAAACCCCTTGGGAAATGCTTGTGTTGGATGTGCCATGATTATCCGAGTTTAGCTTGTGTATCGTCAACACCGAACACTGCATACTCGATGGTTGATCCAGCCTTAGCTGCAAAGACCTTGTAGTCCAAGTCTGGGTAAGCTGGCAAAAATGCAAACTCACCACCAGAGATTTTAGCGATGTTGGTTGTTCCGACGTAAAGTGTTACTATGTGCTCTTTCTCTGAAGAAAGGTTTCTGACATAGACGTAGGCTACATCCGTCTTGTCATTGGCCTTGGCTACAGTTACAGCATCCGCACCCTGTACTGTACCCAAAACTTTGCTCCTAATATTGTGCCCAGAATCTGCCCTGGCAGAAAGTTGAGCTTCAAGAGCAAATGGGTAAGAAAGGGCGTTTTGACTAGAAAGAGTAAAAGAAGCTCTTATACTAGCCATTATGCTTCAAAGATAAGAGCGTACTCTACTGTGAACTCTGTGGAAACGCTAGGAGTAATCTTAACGTCAGTAGTGCCGTCCCATGGGACAAAAGCCCAGTCACCTCCATACAGTCTTCCGATTGCTTGCGACCCAAAGGTCAACGTAGCAAATTCAGTAGCGTTTGAAGAAACTACTCTGACGTAAACCTTGTGGGCTTTGGAGTCAGTGTATTCAGAAGCAAGAAACAAAGTGTACTGAGAAGTAGCAGTGGTAGTCTTTCTACCGACACCAGTGGTTTGATCAAGCCCAGTAGAGACACCCGCTTTCCTCAGAGTCGTAGTCTGATTCAGGGACAATACGTCTCCAGTCAGATCAGGACTGTTGAGAGTAAGTGTTGCAGTGGTTGTAGCCATTTTAAAAAAAGATTGTGTTTGTTTTCCGCAAATATAGGGATTTATCGTTTCTTCTTTTTTATCCTATACCTAGACACACGACCCTTCTCCCTCTTTTCTTTTCTAGCTCTAGCTTTCTCTGCTGGAGTAAGTTCCGATGCTGTAACTGGAGTTTTACTTGAAATCCTTTTTGTAGGGCGAAACGTTCTATCTCCCTTGGAGTAGTCCTTATCTCCTGACAGCGTTCTCCACTCTTCCTTGAACCATCTTTTCAAGTTGAGCCCAGCCTTTGTCTTCCTGACTCTCGGCATTACTTTTTCTTGCTCTTGCCATAATTGGCTGCACCCATCTTTCTACACTTGGCAATCCTGCCACTAGCGTATGCACTTGGGAACACTTTTTCTCCTGCCTTCACTTTGTGATAGCATGCGTCTTTTTTCGTCTTCATGACTTGGGATGATTTACAAGTTTGAATTGTGCCTTCTTTACAGCTCCTGGATGAGGCTGATATTCACCTTTCATAAGGTAGTACCTACCACCCTCCTCCATCCAGTGGTGACCACTAGGGGGATCAATAGAGACCTTCTTGTTGCTAATTGACAGCTTGCCTCCTTTCTTGTACTTGATAGTTTTCATTAGCAGTTCCACTTTCTTAGAGCCTTGTTGATGCGAGAGTTTGGATCTCTTGCAGTCTTAGCACTAGTTAGTCTTTTCTTCATTCCTTTCATCCTAGCACAAAAGGACTTCCTTCTCTTGGCAGACTTACTGCCCTTCTTGAGCTTGGAAGGCTTTGTGGTTACAGCAGTCTTAAGCTTGCTGCCAGGATTGGCTGCCCTGTATCTTCTTACACCCTTGGCCGTCAATCCTCCTGACGCCGATTTGTCTCCGCTTTTGACGGAAAACTTCTTTGGCATCGTACCCTTACGCTTTTTTACTGTAGGCATAATGCAAATATAAAAAAAGAGGCCGAAGCCTCTTTTTAGTCGAATGATCGCATGTTTAATGTGGCACTAACCAGGGCAAGTTGGGCCGTGTTTGCGATAGCTCCAGCATTCATCCACGTTACTTTTATTTCGTCTCCAGAAATAAAGCTTATAGGCGCCGCTAAGTGAGCAACATTTGAGTTGCTTTTGAAGCCAGTGTCGTCAAGGTTGGGTGGAGTGAATGTTATCTCATCCCCTTGAAGGGATCCGTTTTTGTAAATCCTTATCCCTATTTTATCAGATGGCCATAGACTATGCTGACTATAACTAATAGAAACGGATCTAAGCGAACCAGTTTTTTGAGCATCATAAATGACTATGGGTTCATCATACCAGTCATCACCATTGACAAAAATTTGTCCTCCACTTTGATTCAATAGCTGACCACTGACAGAAAATTCCTGAAATTCTCCTTGTATGAGACTAGATAGAGTTCGGCCATATATCAAAAGGGAGTTTGAGACAACACCATTTGATTGATTCAAAGACTTTGCCTGCACGGCAGCCTGACTAGTTCCATTCGACTTAACAAATAATACGATCTCTCCGTCCTCTGATCCAGCGGTAACGTTTCTTGCGAAAACATCTATAGAGGCGTAGGACTCCTGAACGTTGTTGGATCTTCTCCCCTGAAAATCTATTTGACCAAGAGAGTCGTTGTTAACAACTTCTCCGTCTTGATTTCGTCTCTCTAGAATCAATCTTGGCTCTGCTGAAGAGTCATTTTCGTTGGATCGAATTAAGAATTGATCACAATTTGTAAACTGTGCAGATCCTCCGCCAAAGAATACTTGTAAGCCTGGACCAGACCCGCCTTCAGCACTAGGGTCGAGACATTTAAAACTATGAAAATTACAGGTCTCGTCATTTCCATACGTAATATGTGTAGAATTTATCTTAAGAAGATCGTCATCAGCAAAATTCGTTATAGAAAAACTTCCGCTAAGATGATCAATATCAAGAATCCTGTTCGTGACCCCAAGTATGGTAAGATCAGAATTACCTATGTGTGTATCGGTGTCGGTAGAACCGCCGATCTTTTTCCAGGTAGGCATAATTACTCAGCCGCTTCAGCCTTCTTGTCTTCAATCTTAACGAGTCGATTAAACTCTTTGTCAAGCTTAGACATCACAGAAGCCACGTTAGGTGCATCTGAAGCCTTGATGGTAACGGTGTTAATTGCTTCTCGGAGGAAGCCTACTTCGTTAATTTCGAGTTTCATATTACTTTGAATTTAATTGATTTGTGAGCTTATTGACAATGCTCGCTAACAAATGTACGTCCTTTCCTCTGAAAGTAGACTCACTAATTGCCCACAAAAGGTGCTCAAGCTCATCCTTTGTGAGAGTGTCGGTGGGGTGCGGTGCTTGAGTGTCTTTTTTACCGCTAAGCAATCCCATTATACACCTGTTTGAATCCACAGATCGCCATCCGTGTCAAAGGCCATGGCACCTATCCCTATATTTAAGGAGGCTGCTCCGCCAGTTTCGCTAAGGGTACTAGTATCAACGTGCATAACGCCTACACCGTAAGCTGGAGCCGCTACTGAGGCAGTGTTATCTGCGCCTTGAGCAACCCTCCAGCCTAAGACAGAAACCGAATCTTGATAGCCCTTATATACTATTCGGGGCATGTGTTCATCAGCGTTAGAGTTGTATCCAACAAGAATGCCAACCTCCCCCTGTCCTACCGCTGTGGTATCATTAAGGAGTTCTGAGCCCGCTACATCGGGAACGCTAATTTTAACGGAGTGATCCTCAATCTCCAGCGTGGTGGTATTTACGGTAGTTGTTGTACCAGTAACGTTTATATTTGGAATGTTAAGTGTTGCATCCCCAGTCCCATCTACAGATACCGTAAAGAATTCATTGTTGTAAAAACGCCTACCTACGCTAAAGCCTTCTGTGTGGTCGGCGCTGTCAATCAGAGGAAGCTGATACGTGTTGTTACTCACAGTGCCTCCTGTGAGCTGCGCCCCGCGAGCATTATGCGCGGTTCCTGCAAACGTAACTGCTTTGACAAAGCTCCCCGCCGCACCAGGTGAGGCCGAGATAAAAACTCCAGCGGAATTGTCAGCATCGGAAACACCGCCGTTAATAGATAGGGTGGACTCCCCGTTATCTGAGCCAGGGTCAGTGTTGATCTTGAACCCTTGATCTATGTTAAATTGGGTGCTGCCACTAGCGGTAGTAGAGAATCCAAGAAAACCTGTGACGTTGTTGGCGTCGGTTTGATCGTTGACGGTCAACGTTGAGGCTGATCCAGCCGCAGCCCAAACAACAGCGCTACCGTCGTAAGTCAAAACATCTCCAGTACTAGATGGAACTCCACTTAAAGCAGCAGCTCCACTGGTGTTGTAGTACGGTACAGCATACGGCGTTCCATCACTCTCATGAGTCACCCAATCGAGAGTATCTTCAGCAACCATGGAACCCTCAACAACTCCAGCCTGAATTGTAGCCCCATAAGTAGTTCCGTCGTCTAAAATTTTTACATCACTGTCGTTGTGAGCGCTTCGAGCAACTGGATTTCCAGAGCCCCCAGTACCAATAAGTATTTGATTATCACCAAGAGGTACAGCTGCAATAGGATTTGCTCCATCCCCAATAAGTACAGCTCCATCAGTGAGAGTGGTTTGTCCTGTACCTCCATTAGGAACTGTTACTGTAGATCCCTCTGTAAGGACCTTTTTCCAAGCTAATGCCATGTCTAATTTATTTTAATCTTCAAGCCCTACGTAAAAACAATTTTCTGTTTGGTTGTAATACAAACCTCCAAAGTGAGGGCTAGGCTCTGAAGAATGTGTTGCAAATATAGCTGTTTTTTCCTCGTTGAGTGTAAAGGCCCTTTCGTGCCCTCCACTAGACGTAGATGTAAAGAAATCAATCTTAGCCCCTACAGAGGATCCGCCTGAAGCGCCCACTTGAGTAAAGTCTATTTTAGGGCCAGTTAGTGACCCGCTATCCACCTGTATTCTAGCCATCGTGCTAGAGTCAGCATCCTGAGTAGTTACAAAGCTGAGCTGAGGACCAGCCTTTTTGAGGCTAAGGGTAGAAAACTCTGGGTCTCCAGTCCACCCAGCATCATAGTTTGTATCAGAAAGTTTTACTAGAGCATTGTGCTCAAGACCACCAGCGGGCAATCCATTTGTTGCAGCAAGACCAGCCCAGTTGCCCTCTGTGGTCCAGTCAGCGTCGCTTGTTGTGTCTTTGGTGTATACAAATGGAGTTGAATCAACTACAGCTAAGTATCCCTTAGTTCTATATCTAGAGGTTATAGCCGCTCTGCTTGCTAGGTTGGTGAAAACACCAATGCCTTTAACAGGACTCTTGCCAGTCTGATTAAACTGATTAGATCCGTCTGTAAGATCTAGTACAGGGAAAAGCTCATTAGAGTGTCTTACTTGTCCTGGAAACTCTGGCATATTAGTTCAGCTTTACGGTGAGAGTAACTCCACTGTTAAAAGCACCAGTGTCGTTCGTTCTGTAAATATAATAACTGACTCCTACACCGTTGGAATTGGTTGCCGTGAACGTCCCATCCAAAACAAAGTCCGCAGTAACATCTGTAGATTGATTTTGAGTGACAGACTTAAGGGTTCCAAAGTCCTGAGGTATCATGAGAAAAGTGAAGTTGGCGTCGGCCTGATTATTAGCTCCAGTAGTAAGATTGAATGAAGAAGATCCTGGATCGGATTGAAGTGTGGCAGAAACAACGTCGCCATATAGAGTGGTCGCAAGGGCGTTTGAATTGACAACAGACGACCCAACGCAGAGCCTTGTAGAAAACCTCCAGTTAAAGTTGAAGACATTACTCGTAATCGTCTTAGATGGTGAAGCGCCAGACCCAACATCCACTAGCTGCATCTTAAAAGAGTCACTAGTTGGGGTGTTGTTTGTTGTAGCGTAAGATGGGTTTACGGTTAGTCCAGTCTGTGTCGTTCTAGGCATATTGGTCTGCCGAACCTCATTGTCCAACAATAGCTTAACAGAGTTGGTTTGAATGAACTCAAAGCTCTTGTCAATCGTGTAGCCTATCGTAGATAGTATAATGGTAGACCCAACCTCGACGTTTTTGCCTGACGTTATGGTTTGTGCTGAACCATTAATAGATCCAGTAAACTTATCTATAGTAAGGGTCGTGTACTGATAAGGATTCAGTATGCTATCAAGCACGCTTGTTATGCTGGTGCCTGCTTCGAAAGTAGAGCTTAATATGGTATCAAAAGCCCCGTCGGTGTTGGTTACCTGTATCGCAAAATCAAGAGCCTCGTCGCCTGGACCTCCAGTGCCCACCTGATCAGCAAACTGAAAGTTGTTCTCGCCCTGATTGTACACCAGTACCTGATTGCTTGTAGGGTCACCGACGACATCAGCGATATCTCTAAGCCTTATAGTCCCAAAAGCAGGGACGGCAGTAGCGACCTCAATCGTATTGAACAGTTCTTTTACTGTCGATGTAGTGCTAGACGCACTTGAGACAGCAAGAGAGACTGAATCAGAGGATATAGATATGGACTCAGAAGAAGGGGAGGCTACGTCTATTGAAAACGAATTATCTGCAGCAGCTACTAATGTAGATACTGAAGCATCGTTAGCTATGGTGATTGATGCAGAAGAGCCACCACTCACCGTAATGGTCGGAGCATCTGCCATAATTACTGCTTTCTTCTTCTCTCCTGTACGGCCTCAGCAAACTCAGAGACATCTTCGTTCACAACAAAGGCTCCCTTGAGAATGGTAGTGTGAGTATCAGCGCCTTCCGCAACAGCCGCAGGAATGACATACTGCAGATCGTAAACATATCTACCAGAGGGAACCTCTCTCATGACAGAGTCACTAATAAATATCGTGACTTGACCGCTGTCGTTTACGTTAGTAGTACCACCAGATGTTCCATCAGACTCCATTGCCTCAATATTGCCAACAGGACTTGATCCAGTAGGCTGACCTGCCACAGTACACAGGAGAAGACCTTCAGAGCCGTCCTGAAAGGCATTGTCTCTAACCTGCATGATAAACTTGTACTTGCCCGTTTTGAGCTGCAGACCAGTGCCCGCAGAATCCTTCAGGGTTACGGTAAGGTTGAACGTATCACCTCTTCTGCAGGTGATGTTCAGGTCCTGTGCAATATCTAAGTTTACCTTTTTGGCCATTACAATCCGAGTGTTTCTTCAATGTCTTCTGATCCAGGGCTCTCCTGCATCGGTTCTGCCACCTCACCTCTCTTGCCTTGTCTTTGAGAGATAAGCTTGCTCTGCTCTGCTGATTCTTTCTTTACTCTATCGTCCTTTCGATCCTCCTTAAGAACTTCGAGTTTTTCCTTGAACTCCTGATCCTCAGTTCTAAATCCAAGCGTTGCCTGAGCCCTGATGGTTTCAATCTCTTTTCTGTATTGATGCTTAACCTGTTCCAGCTGTATCTCAAGCTGATTCTTGAGTTGCATCTTTTGAGCTTCTATCTGAGCCTCCATCTGCATCTCTTGCTGCCTAGACTGAGAAGCAGCCTGTGAAGCCTGAGCCTGCTGCTGTGCCTGCATCTGAGAGTTCTGCTGAGCTTGCTCCTGCATCTTCTTCATACGCTTCTGACGCCTCACAATCAAAAGACGCTCGGCCTGATTGATATCCTTCAGCTGTCTAATAGCGATAGCGTCTTCAAGATCCAGCTCTTTTTGTGAGAGAGATACTTGAATGTTTTGCTCAAGAAACTGACGCTCAGAGTCCTCCATCTCTTTCTGCACGCTCACACCAAAGTTGTACATAGGGAGATCAGAGAAAGTAGAAAGGACTCTCATGTTTTCCTCTCCAATGGCATTCTGGTAAGCCTTCATCAAAACAGACCCCGAAGGAATGATTTGAAGACACTTGACAATGTCTTCGCAAACCTTCTTGAAAAGTACCATAGATGCGTTAGTGATGTCATAGATGGCATTGTTTCCTGCAGCAATAGCTTGCTCGCGAACGCCAACCAAAGCATCACCCTTAGGAGAGCTTGCATCCATCGCCTCATTAACACCCGTAGCATCTCTGATGAGTCGCAGGTAGTGGTTGTAAATACCAATGAGTTCGTTTATGTTTCTAATGCTGTTTCCAATCTCACGGATAGGTGGATTTTGAAAACCGCCTTCTGGGTCCTTACTCCTGTAGTAAAAGACACCAGTCTGCTCGTAGATGTCGTGCAGCTCCAAAGGCTGAAGTTCACCACCCTTGCCGAGCTGAACATTCTCCAGACCTTCAATATCAATGATCAAGCCATCAGGCTTAGCCTTAGCGATAGCTTGCTGAATCTTGAGGTGTGTAATCTGAAGCATGTCAGCGAATCCCACACAGCTGTCAACCATTGACTTCGGAATCATTCTCCGAATGTTTGTGGCAACGGCAGAGTAAGACAGGCGACACTTAGAAATGTCGTGAATGTTTCTTGGCATATTCGCCTTCATGCCGTAGTCGTACATGAAGTTGGTACCAACGATGTAGCTACCACCGTAAACGGTGGCTATGTTCATCTTTCTGGGCTCACGCTCAAAAACGCTACCAGGTCTTTCTTTGTATGTAAAGCCTTCGTAGAAGAAAAGCTTGTTTCCGTATCTATTCTCCTTGTCCTCAAAGTGCATGCAGTCAACTGACATAAACTCAAAGTCAAGGACATCAATCATATATTCATCATACCCAAAGACTTTTCTCTTGAGATAGTCATCAAAGTATTGATAGCCGAGCTTGCTAGAATCGTTTCCATTTACGCCAGCAGCGCCTTGAGCCATCTTAGCGTAATCCTCTTCTGTAAACTGATCGCCAGCCAAGCGCTTTAGCTCTTGTATTGAGATCTTCTTGATGTGTCCAGCATAGGTGAGGTCGTTGAGACCAGGGTCTTCCGTGTAGCTGTGAACGAACAGGCACGGATCAACGTAATCTGTTTTGATGCCATAGTTGGGGTCGTTAGACCTCTTAACAACAGCCATCCCCAAAGCAACAAGATCATTGACACATCTTCTGTAGATGCTGTCGTTGAAGTTGTTCCAAGAAAGTGTGAGATTTGTACCTATCTGTGCTGAGATCTCAGCGTCAGTCTTGAGGTTGGTTTCCAAAAAGATCTCAGCCTCCTCCAGTGTGTCTGGAAGTTCAGATGGATCTTTATCAAGAACGAGACCTCCAGTCTCTTGTTTCAAGGCCTCAAGCTCTGGCTTAATCTGAACCTGAGTTCTTATTCTCTGCTTCTCCTTGTTCTTCTCAGAAGAAGAGATAGGGTCGATAGCTTCAAGGTTGGGATATGGATTTCTTGATAGAATCTTATTGCCAACGATTCGAGAAAACTTTGGGAGTATAGGTACTGGCGTGTAATCAAGATTTACGAGGCTGCCGTCAGCAGCGTTGGGATCCATCGAGGTAAGAATCCTCTTGTAGATATTCGTGTCTTGAGTACCGTTAGCGTAATCTCTATTTCTCTCCCATATCTTATTTCTCTTTCTGTAGAGAGATTCAGTATCCTGCATCTTGCCCCACTGACCCTCTATGGCTTTGGCGTACTTCAGACCATACTTCTTCCCCTGCTTTACATCTTGAGGGGCTAGTGGGTCTGGAAAGCTCTTACTCTGCCTTTTGTTATTACCGTACATCAGAGATTCTGCATTTTTGCAAATATAGAAATAATCTGATTGTCACCCGATTGGCTTGTATCTTCTAAAGAACTTCTTTTCGTCAAAGTTTACCTCTTTCTTTTTAAGCTTTGACTTTTGGGCACCAAGAAGAGCAAGACCCGAACTAATCGTAAGGTCAAACTTAGTACGGTCGTTGATCTTAAAGCCAATCCAGTCTTCAAGAGTATTGTTAAAATACATCTTACCATACTCCCCTGTCTCTCTGTGCATGCCAATATGGTCATGTATGTATGATTCAATGGCGTGTGCATGAGCTTGGATTACATCTTGTGAGTTTGAGGGAATACCCTTGGTCTTTACATTGACCTTTGAGTTGGCGGCCCTCAAGTGATAAGGCCTTGACATTAGATACCCGTCATAACCTCTTGATTCAAAGTATCTTGCGATACCGTACTTATTGTTCTCAATTAACAGTGGATATCCATAGAACACAGCAGCCATCAGGCAGTCTTCATAAAAAATCTTAGCCAAAGGCGGACGGGACGCATACTCCACTACAAACATGTTCGATGGATGTTCCATGTGAAACTTGTTGTAAAGGTGTAGCGCTCCCTTAGACCCCCGTCCATCGACGGTGGCGTCAAGGTCGTAGGAGTCAACCCCGCCTACCCCCAGCTCTGCATTAGGCGCAATACGTTTACCCCTTTCTTCTTTTTTGAGGTTTCTCAAATTGTCGGGAGGCATCCAAGCAATCTTGAATCTACCCTTCGCATCAGGCTTAAATACAACCTGTGTGTCTTGGACGCCGTCCTTCCAGACGAAGTTGCCTCTGACTACAGGATTTGGAAACAGATCGTCATTGTATTGAATCTGCTCGTAGATCTTTCCGATGTTGAATAGACTGCCGTCGATGCTGTCGCGGAAGGCTTCATCCGTTGTAAAAGGGAACTGCCGTGTTACCTCGTTAAGTTCTGATGGGTCGTTCTTAAGACTCTCCCTCTCGTTCTTTAGGTAAGTCTTGGCGCCAAAAATAACGTCCTCTCCATCAAGTCCTTCTATGACTCTGTCTGGATCGTTGACGACTGGATTACCGAACTTATCGAAGAATCCTTCTAGGGATTCAAATGCAGGGATAAAAAGTCTGTAAAGTCCACTCCTGGTTCTCCCATTCGCGTTCCTTTCTTCTGGATCAGAATCCCTCCAGAGGTCTTTGTATTCTTTCCCTCCTTTGTCCATCGGATTTACGGTGCTTCCCACCATTGCTTTTCCGACGACTCTTCGTCCAACAATCAAACACGTTCGTTGAATCCTCCAGGCGTCCCTTATGTCTGTAGGTTTTTCCCACTTACCAGCCTCGTCAAGATACAGGAGGTGAAGCTTCTCGCCGTCATAAGCGTTGTTGGTGGTGTTCTTCCAGTTTATAACCGTATTAAGAGCCTCGCCCTTCTGCGTAGTCTTATTGTTCTTCGTGATTCTCTTACTCGGCTCGCGAAAAGCCAGCTCCATGCGCGGATTGGTCGTTCCATCCTGAATAGGTTTGAAGAAGAAGGGGTAGTGCCTGAACATCTGCACGACCTTCTTCATGAATATATTCTCTTGAGCGTCCTTACCAGTCTTCGACTGTATCCCCAAGAGCTTGTCTTTTACTTGCGTGGCTTCATCAAGCAATACGGCAGAGCAGATGTTAGTGTATCCGCTCCGCCTGCACTTGGTATATAACTGCCCGATACATCGGGGGTCCACCTCACACGCAGACAAATGTAAGAAAATATCCCTTTGAAACGAAAGGAAGCTCGGATAACCTATGTCCATCCGAGTCCATTGGAGCATCATGTAGTGCCTACCCGTAATATATGTAGGGACGCCCCCATTGTAAAACCAAAAGCCTTCACGCCTACGGCGAAATTCCTCTTCGATATACGGAGAAAACTTCTGCCTGAATTCTTTAGGCATTTCGGCCCACTCATCCATACTCTTAATCCTAGACAGTTCCTTGGGCATAGGAACTCTCTCCCACAGCTGCAGGTCGTCTGGCTTTCCATATCCAGCAATTTCTTTTTTGGCAGGCTGAGCGGGAAGTGCAATGTCCAACCCACCGATCCGAACAACTTCTCCTTTCGTACCGTGGGGGCAAATTGAGACAACATCCTGATCATAGTCATCTACCTTGACCAGCATAAGACTTCTTGTAGTTTACCGAACCCTTGTTCTTAGACTGCTTCGTCTTAGCGTGAACACCCTTGCGTCTTACACGCTTCTTCTTGTAGTTGTTTATTTGGATTTTAGCCATTGTATTAAATTTAGTACGCCCGACAGGATTCGAACCTGTGACCGTCTGCTTAGAAGGCAGATGCTCTATCCAACTGAGCTACGAGCGCATGCCCTTACCTACTGCGTCTTCGCCTAGGCCTATTGTTTGCTCTGTTCTGAGATTCAGACTGAGGAGTTGTTTTGTCAGACGACCCTACATGTGCTTCGTCGAGACCATCACCATTTCCGTATGTACCCTTACGTCGATTGATTCGGTTCAAGAAAGCGCGATACTTCTTGGCTTTTCCGCCCTTTCCGTACTTAGCGTATTCTTTCTTGTAGTCTCGCTTCTTGAGCTTCATGGTACAAATATAATAAATTGTTGGGGCGGCGGGACTTGAACCCGCGACTTCCTGTGTATAAGACAGACGCTCTAACCAACTGAACTACGCCCCAGTTGATAAGCCCATTTGCGTAGAGGGCCGTCTGACGAAAACCAACAACTCAATCCTCGTACTCTCCGTTCCAGGAATCCTCCCAGAACTTGAAGTCTGTTCTATTGTACTGCCATACTATCTCTTTCCAATCATTTAGAGTATCTCTCAGCGAAACCTCCGCTGTAGTCTTTGGCTTCTTCGATTCCTCCATTTGTTTGTAGGTCTTTGATCATTTGTTCCAACCGTTGTCTCTCAACGATCAGCTCTTTGCAATCTGTAGCGGTCTGTTTGATGGACTGAAGCTCTGCTTTTCTCGCGCTCCCGTTGATCTCAGGATCAACAGGTTTTTTCACTTCGTCGATCATGTTGTTGATAGCCGCCTCCATCGACTTCATAAGGCGCTCGGCAGCGTCAATCGTTGTGAACTTCTTCCTCGACATAAAGAATATCTTCTACTCTAACTCTAAAGTACTTCACACCGTCAATGGTTATCTCGTAGTCTCGGTTCTTCTTAATACCCACAACATCGCCACAACTGACCCCAAGCTCTTCAAGCCAAGGAGCGTCAAAAGCAATGCGAGCTTTGCGAACAGGAGACTCGGTAAGCTTAACCACCTCGATGAGGTTGCTTTGTTCTCCAGGATCAGGACCCTCTTCAACAGGCGTGAGAAGAGCCCAACCGCCGAGAGTATATATGTGTCCACTTTTTGAACTCTTGTATGCGATTGCTTGGTTGTTGATTGTGTGTTTGGCATCGTAGCGAACCAAGAAGTGCTTCTCGTGTCCAGTCAGTACTTGACCCTCATTAAGTACAACTAGGTGGTGGAAGTATAGGGTGTCGCCTGGCTCTACACCAGTATCATGCTTAAGTGGGGCACACACCACGGGACCCTCGGTCACTCGGTGTTCGAACTCATTCCACTTGGAGTCTACATACAGCTCCAAGCCCCCATCGGTAGTTATCGTGTCTTTGATCTGCTTGTCTAGCTCGACAACGAATAGGTCAAGAGTTTTCATTTTTGTAGGGAAACATTTCATTTAATTTATCGCGTCGTTGATCACAGCCGCAGTCTTCTGGGCCGTATTTCTCAAGAAGCTTTTTAATTCCAGTAGCTGTGGTGATCTTCTCTACTGTATCACCCAGTCCTTTACTCTTAGAAGTTGCAGTCATATTCTATAATGCAAGGCATGTCATCAACGCACTTCCACAAAACTTGTGAGTCGTCTCTCTGCAAATATACAAGGTATCTCTTCTTATTGTACTTAAACAGGTGCTCGTCGTCCATAATAATGGTTGACACCTCTCCTCCGCCAGCTCTCATGCCAACGTAATAAGCCATGGCATCCTTCGGGTCTCTCCCGATGATGATCTTCCGTATAAGTCCGTCCATTAGTTCAATGAAATGCCGAGGTCACCCAGAAGGTCCTCTAGATCTGGCCCGCCGTTCTGATCCTCGTAAGTGCTTGATATAAAATTCACCATCTCCTCCATCTCGTCCCTTGAACCGAGGTTATAGCTAAACAAGGCTTTCATTTGGCTGGTGTCTTCATCAATGGGTTCGAGAAGACCAGTGACAACTACAGACATCACCCTATCCCTCATGTTGTAGCGCTCAATCAAAATTTCCATTTGACCGTGGAGCTGCTGCATCTCTATTAGGAACTGGTAATCTTCTGTATCTTCGTTATCCATCATCACTTCATTTCATGCCAAAAAGCGTAGTCTCAAAGAAGAAGCTTTTTAGAGAATTTTCTAGATTAAATCAAAGGTACGTAAAAAACAACTACCTCAAGAGGCTGAGAACTACGGTCAAAAGCTTCTGCAGAGACAAGGACATCTTCGAAAAAGAGCTCATGTTTTTGCTGTGGGCATACGACCTGGAGTTCTGGACACTCAAGTACGCTGCGGAAGACTACGATTACTCAGAGAAAAAACTAGGTGAAAGGCTTGTATATGAGTTAGTTAAGCATGGTTACATCTACAAACACTTTGATAAGATGACCCCGTCAAACACCATGGAAGATCACCTATTTAGAGAGGAAACGAAGTACAACTACAGAGTCAGATATGCCATAACGCAAAAAGCCCGCTTGTTAGTGCAGGCTTTTTACAGATCTCTAGAAGGTGATTAACCCAGGGTGAAATTAAAGTTCGTAGAGAGTGTTGTTTTAGAAGTGTTTATAGCGTTTGGAAGGTGTCGAACGTAAACACCAGTGGCTGCTATTTGACCCTTATTCAAGTAAGTGTCTATTGGGATAGGCGTAGCAAGACTTCCGATTTGACCAGCAACAGATTGATTATACGGGTAAAATTCTTGACCCCCCAAACCTTCAAAGATGTTTTGTGGGAAATTAGTAATATCTAAAGATATGATCACCTCGTTTTGTGAAATGGATGATATAGCCTGAATTTTTGGAGTCGCTTTAATTCTCAGTCCAATCTGACTGACATTTGCACCTCCATTATCGCATCCAATGTATTGAGCCTTGTCTGAACAAACCTGTATGGTGTCAGCCAGAGAGGTTGGAATATTTTCTAAGGGTTCGTCTGCATATTGAACGAAATCTGAAATGTTTGTTCTAACAAGAAGTCCAGTGAGGGAAGCCCTTGGGTATACAGGAAAGTTGCAGGTTTGAAAATTTCCAGTGCCAATTATTCCAAGCACATCTTCAAGCGACACGACGTCAGTGTCGGAGCCGACGTTGTAGCCCTCAAAGCTAAAAACCACACTTGGGATAAGTGGGATGCCTGGAACCATATAGTCCCAAATGGTGTTTTGAAGGGCCTTTACGCCACCCCCTGAAACGCTAGAACCTTGCCTTGATCCAGAAGATCCTCCGTATGTTCTTCTTCTTCTAATAGCCATTTTACTTGTTGTGTTGTTGTTATTCGTGTTGAGCCTTTAATGAGGCAAAGTAGTCATGCTCATCTGAAAATGATTCCTGAGGGAATACAATAAGAAACATCTTGCAGAAGCTCACAATTTCTTCTGAGCTAAAGGATGTATGGTTAGGCCAGAGATTCATTAGTAAGTGTGATCTACTGTAATTGATTTTACTTCGTATCCAGAACGAGTCAGGTCTCCAGTAACTCTAATTGTTTGACCTGGCCCAGCGCTTACGGGCGAGTTGTTGAATGTTTGAGGGGCCGTGAAAATGACCCTTGCATCTCCAACAGAGCCAAGGTCCGTACCGAAAGTGTATGTTTGACCAGTTAAGCCGTTTGAAGTTCCGAGGTTTATAACCGAAGCGTTTACGAGGCTGTAATCCCCAAGGGTTCCGCTCCAGTCAGCACTCTCGTCTATAAACAAAGAAATGAGTGACGCCCTAGCATTTCCAGAAACTGTAATTGCAGGGGTGGTAACTGCCCCCACTGACGTTTCAGTCCAAGTAGTAAGTGCAGGGGCATTTCTATTCCCCTGACTAGAAGCCTCGGCTGCGGCGCCACCTACTATAGATAATCCTAGTCCTATCATAGTCCTTTACCAAATATTACTTCGTAGTAAGTTTTTCCCTCATCATCACGACAAGCTTTGAGACACCGACCACGATTAACCCCATCATGAACGAAAGAGACGTGAACCCAATCAGGATTATCGTCATCACCAAACTCCCAAATGAGCTGATCAAACGTAAGGTTGTTGAGTATCCAGCGGAAGATGTCACCGTTTGTACAACGTCCGAATACGTCTGCGTCCAAATCGAGTGCTCTTCCTTCCACATGCTGACTGCGCCTCGAACCACCGATAGCAGTGTTGAGCTCAGCTGAACGATAGCCGCTCGACACGTATATAGGGCACCCGAAAGCGTCCCTAAGAGGTTGAAATACGTGCTCTGCAATCTTTCGTAAATTTTCTGTGGCCCAGTCATCAGGTGTGTTGTCTATACCAAGTCTTTTAGCCGTGTTGCTTTTTGTCACCTCGGCGAGCGACATATTTTTTGACAGCTTCATTATTGAGTCTGCGTTTTTCATTTTCTACTCCAGGATCCTTTCGTTTCCTTATAGGATTGAAGTAGTGTTTGCTCACTTGCCGTACTTCATGCCTTTCCCAGCACTCTTGTACTTCATGCCAGCTTTGGCTTTCTTGAGGCCGATTCCTTTTACTTTCATCCCGTCCTTGCCCTTTACTTTCACGCCTCTACCTTTTAAGATATCAGCTTTTGTGACTTTACCGTCACCAGTGAGGTCAGGGAACTTACCGCCCTTCTTCATAGACTTTGGTTTCTTACCAGCCTTTTTCATGGCCATGGCAATAGCGGCTTGTTGTGCGATTTTGCCGCCGCCTGGCATTTTCTTAGCGTGCTTCATGATTATTATTTTATGCTGCTACAAATAGTTCAACGTTACAATCGGCAGAGTTGGCCACTGCCTTGATAGAGTCAATGTTAGCCAGTGATGCTGTAGCTGCGCCAGAGTCATCATCGGTGTCCATGACAGTTTCAAACAATACAAAGGAATCACCAGCTGAGAGCTTTACGAAGTACTCGTCGTCCCCAGCGGTCATACGCAATGTGACAAAGTTCGTGAGGTCCAAGTTCGTGATACGAACGTAGTCTACGCTGGTGTCAGCGAACTGGCCAGCAGCCTCCGCCGTATCGAAAAGGATTAAAGACTGTTCCGAGGTCCCCACCTTTACGATACGTTGATCCAACTGGGTGATGCCAGTCATATCAATGGTGTTCGTAGATCCTCTTTCAGATCCGTTGAGAGTGATGCTCTCCTGTATAGTTACTGTAAGTGTTGCCATTATCTAGGGAGTCTGGCTTCGAGCATAGCTCTAAGCATTTTGAGATCTTCAGCTGTCATCTTACCGTCGTTACCCTTGAGCAGCTTCATCTTACCACCCATCATAAATGGGTTCATAGAGGGATCATCGTAAAAATTACCGCTATCTATCTGAGCTTCTTGATCAGGGGTAAGCGCGTCAAAAATCTCCTTGCCTTTTTTAATGTTTCCTGCGTTCTTGAAAAGACCCTTCAACCCTCCCTTTCCTGCAGCTTTTAATGCACCGCCTTTGAGGGCTCCACCCTTAATGGCTGAGAGGGCAGCAGGCCCTCCAAATGCCAAGCCAGCAGCCAAAGCACCAGCAGCTATGCCTTTCTTTGCTCTGTCTTTCTGGACGTTTCTGAGGTAATCGAGCCTGTCAGCACTCTGAGTTCCGTACTCATTGAGTCTACCCTCTCTTTCAAGCTTCTTGAGGTATCTTTTCTCTCTTCTGAGAGCAGCCCCCTTGCCTTTGAGGAAACCTCTGTTGGCAAAGGCCATGTTTATGCCCTGGCCCGCCTCCTCCATGTCTGAGAACTTGTCTTGAGAGTTTCCAAAGAAGCCCCCGCGCTTATAATTCTTGGTTACTTGCATGACTGCAAATATAACCAGACTTTTTTTAGTGACTTAGCCTGATCATAGGGTGTATTTACATTTAAAACACTACTACCCTCGCGCCATAAAGTAAAGGATTCATCTGCGTACACGCAAAAAACCATCTTTGGCTGCTTTCTTCATCTGAATCGCTTTGATTCCGTAAAGGTATAAAGGAATTTTTGAAAAGTCAATAGTCTAGTGACGCTTTAAGGCAAGGATTCTAAGTTGCTGTAAACGAAAGGCTTAGATGTTTTCGTGTGAAATTGGTTCTGAAGGCAAAAACTCAAGATCACGGCGAAAAAAGAGGGGAGTAGCATGTACCGTGGGGATTATATATATTATAGAGCGGTCGGTCCTACGGACCGAAACAGATTCTCGGACCCCACCCCTCAACTATCTTCGATAGTTGCGCTGTATCTTTCAGCTTTGCCTACCTACTGACTCTCAGTCAGTTAGGTAGCTTCACTTCTACCACCGCAGGAGGACCGCAGGATGGGACGTGCAGTCCAGCAGGGTGGGACAATCCCTCCCCAACCTCCTTAACCGACTTACCCCTTCCCCTCTTAGGGGAAACATTGGTGCCGATTTGGTCGGCCTTCACGATGGCTAACGCACGGAGATAACTTGTTATCTCTCAATGTGTTAGCAGCTTTCAACTCCACTACTACTACCGAAGGTAGTGTAGTGAGGACACGAACTGCTAGAGATATGTATTAAATGAAACGAAACTCTATGAGTTTCATTTAATACATTATCTCATGTCAAACTTCAATTTCTCCGATTGCCGTAAGGCAACCAACCAAGCCATCTTCCGTCCCACTGCAGAGCGTAAAGCTCTGGCTGTCAAGCTTCTGCAAGAAGCTTTGGACTTCGTCAACAACCTCGAAGAGGTTGCCGACAAGCCTTCGAAGAAGGCTGGCAAGAAGCGTCGTCGTAAGACGACGAAGAGAACACCTTCACAGAAGGTGGCAGACCGACAAGACAGAGCGGCACTCAAGACCAACGAAGTTGGTCCAATCAAGCCTTCGAAGAAGGCTAAGACAGCTTCCGTTAAGGAAGCTGCAGCATCGGCCAAAGCAGTTAGCGAAGCTACTGGTGCTGCTCAGAGAGCAGCAAAGAAAGCTGAGCTGAAAGCTCACTCAATGGCTGAAGCCATTGAAGCTAAAGCTTCAAAGGTGGCTTCGAAGAAGCCAACTCAAGCTCAACGTTTGTCTTCCTTGGAAGACAAGATTGAGATGCTGACCAACCTCCTCGCCTTGCAGATGCAGGGTGAGCAGGCACCCACGATCGATGCTGTAAGCATCGATGAGCTTCCCTTCGAACTCTAATCCCTTAGAGAGTCCGTGTGTATACTCTCTGAACAGAGTGAAGAGAGTATACACACTGGACACTCTTGAAACCTTTTTCAAACTTCAATTCAATCACCATGCAGACATTTGCAGATACCCGCCGTCAGCTCATTGCTGACCTCCTCGACCTTCACCTTTCCTTCGACGCAGTGCGTGCCACCGCCGAGTGGGACGAACTCACCTGCCTTGAGCAGATGACGATGGAAGACCTCATTGAGATGTAATCTCAATTCACAGGTACTCTGATGAGCCTTGTATAGGCGAAACACCCCTTGGGGTGTCAGTATCAAACTTCAAAAATCATCAAAGATGAGCAGAAATCTTTCACATCCTGAACTCATGGAGCTGCGCTACATGAACGTACAAAGCGGCAACGGATTCTCCGTTGACAAAGACCTCAAAGGCTACAACCCCACACGGGAGGCTTATGCAGTGGGCGGAGCTGAGCTTGAAAGCTTCTCGACTCCATGCCAGTCCGTGTGCAACGACGACTTGTCTTTCAACAAGTTCAAGCGCATCATGGACTCGAAAATTGAGTTCATCAAGCGAACGGAGTTCGCAGACGACTTCCTGACCGTGAAGGTAATCGGTGCATGGGTGAACGATGAAGGCAATGCCTTCATTGAGATTTCAAACATCCTCTTCGACCGCGACAGCGCAATCGCCTTGGGTAAAGAGCGCGGAGAGGAGGCCATTTGGGACTTCAAGAACAACTGCGAAATCAAGCTGTCATGAACGTATGGGAACGCTACCCCAAGCGGGGCACGACGAGCGATTGGCTCCCTCAGTCCACTCCTTCCAAGGAGTACAGAGTCATCTACTACCTCGGCTTTGACCGAGATGATTGGGACGACATGACGCTCAAGGCATGGTCACTCGACCATGCGAAAGAGCGGGCACGTGAACTTGTGCCTGACTGCTACCGAATCAAGTCGGTGAAACCACTCTGAATCAGTAACTTAAGACCATGAACATGAACAAGAACTTGAACATCGCGTTCCTCGCGTTCCTTGCATGGATGGCCACGCTTTTGGTGGTGGCAATCCTCCAATCCTAAGAGAGTCTTAGTATATATTCTCTCTCTGAACGTAGTGAAGAGAGAATATATACAAGACCTCTCAATGTCAAACTTCAAATCCAATTTCAATGGACAACTTCTTCAAACGCCCCGTCGGTGCGGCGGTGCTCTTCCTCAACGACTTCCACTTCGGCAAGAATCTCGCTGTGCTCAACCGAGCGGCCCGACTTGTACCCAAGGACGTCAAGGGCTTTGCCTCCCTGCTCTCGGACACACCGAACGCAGACCCTGACCACGTTCAGGACATCATCGACCTGCTCGAAGGCTACGCCAACGACGTAGACAACGACCTCATCTTCAAACTCAACAAGTCATGAAATTCAAGCACGACTTCAAGACCACGCTACCACACGTAGCTATGACCACATCCATGGACATTGACATCGACCGCGCCACGAATGTGGAGATGGACACCACCATCGAGGTTGACCCCAACCATGGAATGGGTGGGTGGTACGAAACCTACGACGTTGAAACAGCAGGGGACCGCTTCTATGCAAGCGGATGCCTCGAAGTGTACTGGGATGACAACGGAGATGTACGCCTTACGGGGTACGACGGATGCTTCGAACTCCCTGAATTTATCACCGATGCTCTTGAATCCAAGGGCGTAATCATTGACCTATGAAAGTAACACGAGAACAATGCGAATCAGCAGTCAAGGCACTGCAAGAAGAAGGCTTCAATGCCTCCTACGTACAGGGCGCACCTGACGACCACGGCGTGTGGTTGGACAACGTATGGAACGACGAACTACAGGACACACACAGCTTCCGAATCCATGACGAAGAAATCGAATGGTGGGGAGTAACCAACTCATTGAAGACTATCAATACATCCAAGAAATGACACAACACGAAAGACTTTCCCTCCGACAGACACACTGCGGTAGCTTCGAACGTGCGCTCATCGAGGCGTGGTTCAAGGCAGACATGGGCAACAAGGCTACCCTCGAAGAAGCCTTCAAGAACACCAACTTCGACCTTACTTAGAGAGTGTTAGTATATATCTCTCTCTGAACGTAGTGAAGAGAGATATATACAACACCTCTCAACAACATTTTCAAACTTCAAATCCAATACCAATGGACAACATCAAAGACATGACGAACGACGAGTTCATCAGCCA
>Ga0209348_1000114_pt1 | contig 51383 bp, 67 predicted proteins | sample ETNvirenome_2_30_FD_184065 | JGI IMG/M metagenome (GOLD analysis project Ga0209348, IMG submission 184065) | Marine viral communities from the Pacific Ocean - ETNP_2_30 (SPAdes) (version 2) | ecosystem: Environmental > Aquatic > Marine > Oceanic | place: Pacific Ocean | collected 2013-06-22 | reverse complement strand
GTATGTTGATCTTGTGTTTGGAAATGGCATCGTAATACTTTTTAACGTAATCTAATCTGGTTTCTTGTGGATATTTAGAGAAAATTGTAGCAGCAATTAACAAATACATGAACTGAGGAGTTTCATACAATTCACCTGTGCTTCGGTCTTGCACAAGATATTTGTCTACAACTTGTCTTAATCCTGCATATGTGAACAAATAGTCACGATCATGATCTAAAAATGACTCTAATTTGATAAAATCTTCTTCATTGTAAGAGTTTAATATTTCTTTATCATATATTTGTTTACCAACACATTTATTAACATGATCGGTTAAACTAGGAAGTTCATGTATTCTTCCATACAAATTTTTTCTTAAAGCAAATAGAAGAAGTCTAGCAGCAGCATACTGATAATTAGGATGATCTAAATCTATTAGATCACTTGCGGAACGAATTAGTATCTCCTGTATCTCAGCGGTGCTTATACCGTCATAAAACTGTATTCCTGACTGAATCTCTACCTGACTTGCAGAGACACCTGCTAATCCGTCACATGCCTTCTCTACCATAACGTGCATTTTTTCAAGATCTAATGGTTCTATCGAACCGTTTCTCTTGACTACTTTTGTCCCGTTACTCATACCTTTTTCCAGTTGTTAAATTTAATTTTTGCTTTTAGTCCTGAATATGTATTAGATTCTAACACATTCATTATATCTTGTCCACCTAATACCATATCATTGACATCTTTTTCTTTGATGTTTGATGGCCAGATGACTACCTGATCACCTCGATTGATGGTTTTGCCGATTCTTTCAACGATTTCTCTGTTACGAGGTTCGTTATCAAAAACCCAAATATAATTGCTCCAACCAAACGTCCGAATATCAAGATCGGAGCCACACATAGCAATCGAGTTTTCCACGAAGGTCGAATCGAACGGTCCTTCAGTGATGTAAATAGGTTCTTTCTCATTTAATTTATCTAATCCGTATACTTTTGGGGCATCATCTCTAAGCATCACAGTAATGTATTTAATAGAGTTAGGACCTAGACTTCTTCCTTGATATCCTATCAAATTTTTACCAAGGTCATACATTGGTATAATGATTCTACTTTCATCCCTACTGATGGTGTCAAAAGTATGTTTTTGTGTATTTGTCCACTGCTTAAACTTAGATGCAAAGTAAAATTTTGATGAATCTATTTTTCTCTTTTCAAGATATTCCTTTGCAATTGTTACTTCAGAAGCTTTTGGTAGATCAAATTTTTTCTTGAATATTGGTTTCTTAAATTCAAATTTTGGTTCTTCAACAACAAAGTTTCGACCACCTGCATGACCATCCTTAAACTTTTCCATGACATATTGTTTATGAAGTGTCGAATCAATTTGTTTTAAAAAATTATTGAATGATAAACTTGCTCCACAGTTATGGCACTTGTAATTAGTATTAGTCTTTACCTGATAGAAATATCCTCTTGCCTTGTTTTTGTGCTTCTGAGAGTCACCACAAATCGGACAACGAAAATTATAAAGATTTGACTTAACTCTTTTAAATTTCTGTAGTCTTGAAGAAATTAAACCGATATATTTTGAATCAATAATATCCATTATTCACCTAGAGTGTGAATTATTGGTTTCTCATTTAGTAGTATATCATATAATTGTGCACAATTTGCTGCAGAAACAGGAACAAACTCCTTGTCTTGATTAAACAAATCATCACGAACTGCCTGATTAATAACAATAGACCCATCTTCACCTGAGGTGGATCGATGCCAAGTTCCTCTCGGTATTACTAGAGCTCCTGAAGATCGATTTAAATGAACTATATGATAAGGATATGTCCACTCAGGGTTGACCAGTTCAAAGACTCTCTCTCCCCTCAATACTCGATTGTGATCGACTTGATGATAGTGAACATAAAATTGTTTTGCCCCTACAATATCATCTGGAGGTGAAACAGCAGTTCCCTCATGCACAACCAAATCAGATGCATTAGAATTTTCTACGCTTATATCATAAAAAATAACATCCTGTGTTTCACGGAACACACGATGCTTCTTGAACTCAACGTCACTCATCACAAAGTTTACTTTTCTATTATTATACTTGATTGTGTTGGAACTGTCAACGATCTCATAAATCTTTGTCCGATAGGTGATACCACAAAACTAATTATTGTTAATGCACCTGCGATTGTCCACATCTTTTTCTCTATCATTCTTAGACGATTATCTACGAGCATTATATCTCTCTCACATCCTTTCTTAATATCTGTTGCGTGTCTGTCTAATTTCTGATCTACCTGTTCGATTTTTTCGAACAATACTGCATCAATACGATCCTGCTTGTCTAACTTCTCATTATGAACCGCAAGAAGTTCACCCATCTTTACAGAGTTCTCTTGTAAAGATTGAACAACTTTCTCAAGTCTTTCTAAAATCGCTGCATTAACACCATTATTATTTTCCATTTTTCCTATTAGCTAACCACATTCTTCGTGATCCATGACCTCCGTAAATGTATCTTTTCTTTTGTTTAACTGGTGGTTGGTCAGGTGGTAAACCAGCTATGTTACCACTGCTTGCATTATTAGTAGGGACTGATCCAGCTGCCATCTCTTCTTTTTTAATTAAAGGATTTTTCTTAGGATTTACTAATTTTTTACCATCATCTGTAATTTTATCCTCCTTAAGAGATCTAATCATATTAATGATGTTGTTTAATTTTGACTTCATATTATCCCTGTTATTATCGTTTACATCATCGACTTTATTTATATATTCCTTTGATGCATCTACCATATCATCCACATCTTTTTCAGTTACCTTTTGTACAGGATAAACATTTGCAAATCTCCACTTTGCAAGACCAGATTGACCTGGTGTTTGATAATCCTGTGAGAGTAAATCAATTGATGGTGGGAACAATAATTTATTAAATCCTGCTAAAGGACCTGCTGAAGATCCATCATTTGTCAATCCATTCAATCCAACTGAATTTGTTGGAACAGACTCTCTTATTTGCTTTATCTTACCTGTGACCTTTTTAATATTCATTAGACTGAATTTAATTGATTTAAACAATTTTCATCACAACTAATATTATTTATTTCAGTCGGTGGAAATTCTGGAACCCTTTTTAAAAAAATGAGAAAACTTTTTATCGAAGGCCATAAATCTTTTTCAAGATTATAAAAGAGAAGGGGTACAGTTGCCTCATTGAAAACATTAAAAAGGACTGTCAAGTGATTCAAAATGAGGTGAGTTTTTAATTCACCGTTATTTTGATACCTTTTTAACAGTCTTTTGATGTATTTTATTCTTTTAAGATCATCCTCGAAGTCATCCTTTGTGACGGCTTGAGGATTGTCATAAAATTTTATTGCAAAAAGTAAATAATTGTCTTCATTTAATTCATCAAATCTCATAATAAAAATAAGAAATTAATTTGTTGATGGATATAGGATACCGTTGACTCCAGTTTGTATACCCGCTGTGGCATCTCCAAAATTACCACCCATTGCTACAAGTGTCTCATGCTTCACTCTTAGATTACCATGACAGTCAAGATAAGTTGTAACACCTACCCAACCTGAACCACTTGTTCTATATTTTGTTGATGATCCATCAAATGACTGTGATGTTCCATCACCAATACCGTAAACTACTTTATCATATCCTCCTTTCAACTTTTGGAAAGTAAGGACATCACCAGTTGCGATACCTACACTAACTGTTGATGCAAGAGCTATAATGCTATCAGATCTAAATGTCAGAATTGTTCCTGCATTTATCTGTGCAGAGATGGTTGCTGCTAAACCTATTGAAGTTGATCCAATGCTTGTGACCAAAATTGGTTTTGTTGATCCACCTGATGCAACATCGACTGTGCCATTGTTAACAGTGATGCCTGGAGGTGCCACAACATATACTGTTGAGAATCCAACTACAGAGGGACTTGTTGTTTTACCAGTTCCAAATCCTACAGCAGTTATTTCAATAGTATTTCCACCATTTAATAATGCATCTTTACCCTTAGTGTTTGTAGTAATACCTATAAATTTTGCATTACTAACACCTATATGTTTTTCATTTACAAGAGTTTGATCATCTGCCTCTGTGTGTGAACCATGTAAAAATGTTTTATAAGTTGGTTCAGAGTCTTTATCTGCATCGTAAGTGTGATCAAGCACAGTGCTCTTAGGCAATTGACTTAAGTGATATGGTATATTAGCTGCCATTGCTTCACCGTTCAATCCTGCTGTTGAACCAATTGTTAATGATTGAGTGTTTGCAATTGAAACTATTACTGCATCTCCAAAGTATGTTTGACCGGCACCAGGTCCACGAGCACCAAATCTTATGATGTCACCAGTGACACCGAACCCTACTGTTCCAAATGTTGTTCCTGTGCCAGTGACTACTTTGGTGCCATAATTTAAAGACACCGTACCATTTGACACTAAATTATCGTTATTGCCCCAAAGAGCCATGTTCTTTACCTGCTAGTTTTTCTAAAGATATTTATATATCTCTGATATTAACGTGCTTTGATTGCCTTTTCGACTTGTGCGAATAGCTTATCATCAGCATCAGTCTTAGTTAGTTTTACTGCTTTACCAATAATAACTAAACAAATATCTATGAGTTTTTCTCCTAATTCTGCATCATCAGGAATTTTGTTCACAGCATCTGTAATAATTTTAGATGCGATTGGAAGTAAAAAAGAAAACATAATCTACGTATTAATTAACTATACTATATAGCGACTATTCGTAAACTTTTTTTCCTTGCTTAATTCTACCAGATCCTTGTTTATCAAAAAATTTGACACCTTTTTTCTTCGTGTCTAGATAAAGTTTTTCTGATTTCTTTTTTTGTTCTCTTCTTCTTTCCTTCGCATCCCTAATACGTTTTTGCATTTCTGGGAATGAAATAGGTCTGTTTTGTTTTATTTCTTCTTTTATTTTTTTCTTCTCAGGTAATCCTTTGTGTTTTGTAGATGCAAAATCTTTAACATCAGATTTTTTCATATCTGCAGCAGCCTTTGCTGTCTCAGGTGTTGTTGGAGCTTGCTCTCCTTTTTGTATGGCACGAACAATTCCAAAAAACTTTTGTTGTTTCTTAGATAATGCTGGCATTATTTTTTACTCATATCCATAACAGCTTTGCCATATTTCTTTTTGACAAGTTCAAGTGCAGAAGGACCTTTATTCACCTTCTGTGTCTTTTTCATTTCTTCACTTGGTGGATATGATGTTGCGTCCTTCTTATCCTTCGCAGGTTTTACCATTCCACGATCTCTTGCAATATCGTATCCTTCCTCACCTAAGTTAGACTTTTTTTTTACTATTGAACTAAGTGCTTCAAGTGATGATTGTACAAATGGATTGATATCCTCTTTCTTCATGTTAGCACTGTGCTTTGGATTCTTTTTAGGATCTTTTAATTCTTGTCTTCTAGAACTATGGTGATCCATTCTCTGTTTAGCACTCATCTTGTAACGAGGTGTCTTCAAAGGTGTCTTTCCATCCTTCTTAGTGGTAACTTTCTCGTCTCTTTTCTTACGATGCCCTTCAGCACCAGAATCATAACCACTTCTGGATTTTATGGGGTTGCTCTTGTTTCTAGCAAATCCGAACGATTTTGCACCACCACCTGTTTGATTACCAGCTTGTGTTTCTGGTGATCGATTACGACTTGCCTGTGATTGAGATAAGTTGTAACCTGCTCTTTCATTCTTACCAACACCTCCACGATCCTTTCTATTATGCCTTGCTCTAGCTAGTGTTTTTGCTCGATCATATGCTTTATCAGAAAGTTTATCAGCATCTTCTTCTATCATCTTACCAATCACTTTGAATGACATATTCAAACCTTTAGCTCTTAACTTATTTTTCATAAGGTTTACAAGAGTAGGCATTGCTCTTGGATCATCACCTTCTTTAGGTTTCAATGTCTTCATGGCATCAAAACTACCTTCATCCTCCTCTGTCTTCTTGTCCTTTTTCATCTCTTCACCCACTGTTGGCATGATTTTTATTTTATTTTTACCCTTCATTACATCCATTTTTTTATTATTTGCATCAACCTTATCTGTTTCTGCAACTTCACCTATAAACTCTTCTTTTGCCATTGCCTTACCAATAGCTTTACGACGATTCATTAAATAAGAATCTGTCTTATCTTTCTTACCATCATTGTTTACATCACCATCTTCCTTTCCAACAGGATCTAAACCTTTACCAGATTTTGTTTTGGCAGTTTGTTTACCTTTATTTTTCTCACCCTCATATGGTGTTCCATATCCTGTCATCTCAACAGAAGTTATGTTAGGATTTTTTCTTAACTCAGATATTTTAGATCTTGAAGCCATACGTGTGTAAGATCTACCAGTCTTTTTATCTTTAACTCTTACCTTATATTTTTTTTCGTCAATACCTTCTTTTATTTCTTCTTCATCTTCGTGTGGGATTACATTACCATCTGCATCTTTTTGATGATGCTCAGAAAATGCCTTATTAAAAATTTTAGAAAATGATGTTTCTACATTAATAAAATCATACTCCTCACCAACTAACATTTTTTTAGCTAAAGTTTTCACCATACCCTGTGCTGGAGATTTGCCAAGTTGTGCAAGGTATGCTCTCTTTAAAGATCCAGGATCTGTCTTCTGTCCTTTTTTGAAACTTGCTTTAACTTTATATCTAACATCGTAAGCTAATTGTCTTGCTTGTTTACGAAATTTGTCAGCAGCACCCGCACCAGCTTGTGGTTTGTTTGGAGTTTCTTCAGATATTATGTTACCCATTTGAAGTGTCAATTTTCTTTATTCTATATTTATTTATGAAATGTTTTCCGTAAGTAGAACCAGGAACTAATTTCTCAACGTATTTACGATGAGCATCAGTGCCAACTAATCTTTGATCTGCAGGAACACCAGATTGACTTGTGCCATTAACAATAGATTCTGATACATCTTTTATCCAAGATTTAAACATAATATTATCTTCAGTTACGCAAATTAAATGATTCGCACCACGACGAATTACACGACCAACTAAACCATTATTCATATTCTCTACCATCTGCCCGACACGAAATATTTTTTCATTAATATAATTTTCACGAAGTCCTTTCCAATCAAATTTAGGTGCAATCTCCCAAAGACTCCAACCCTCTTTAATATTCATCGCAGTTCTTATCTTTTTAAACAATTGTTCAGCATCTTTCTGACTGAGTGATTTAGGGATACCCTTCATAAAAGTTTTAATATCTCCCTCAGCTGCTGCCTTTCTTTGTTTTGATGCAGACATTCCTGTAACATCATCTGAATCAGGGTCACGATCTCCTGCAGACACTACTTCTAAATTATCAAATTTATACAACTTACCATTATAATTACCTGTTAATTTTTCAAATTCTTTTACACGATCTGCACCACCAAGGATACGAACATTGGCATATCCATCAGTATGTGCCTTTTTTAATACATCGAATATTGTTCTATTGTTTGCATCGTTAACAATCTTATCTTTATGTTTAGGGAACATTTTTTGCATTACAGCAACTTTGGTATCTGCGTCTAATGGATTCTTTTTCTTATCCTGAGTTCTTGAAGGTACAATCATATAATCATCATCATCAGATGATGATGCAACAGTATCTAATAACTTTTCATGACCTGTTGTTGGTGGATTAAAACGACCAAATGCAATCGTCAGAGTTCCTTTTGTCTTCTTGACCTCTGGGGGTTGCATTGTAATTGTGGGTTCCTGTTGAGCAGGTTGACTTGAAGGTGCTGATAACCTCTTCTCTTTATCAGATTGAGGTGGATCTTGTTGTCCAATTTTTTGTCTCTTATTAAAAAACTTGAGTTGTCCTTTTTCTGTCTTCGCTACGAATTCACCTTTATTATCATACCATCCTCCATGACCGTCACTCTTCAAACCCATACGAGTGGCTTGTTGAACGGCAAGTGATTCAATAAAGTTGATAAAAGTTTTCATCTACAAAGTTTTGAAGTAATGTTTCTTTCGTTTGCAATCAAATAATTAATGAGGTTTTGTCTCAATATAACATATTTATCTTTCTTTCGTTTGTTCTTTTTATCATTAATTAATTTTTCAAATAATTGGAAACAATGAAATAAGAAATCATTATATCTTTCTTTTTTATTTTTTGTTTTTGATTCAAACGATTTTATAAGTTGATCAATAGTTATTTTCATCAGTACAACTTACCATAAGGACCATATCTTCTACCAGCTTTTTCAGCCAGGTATATCATATCAGTTAGCATTTTATTTCTATTTTTCGTAGATAATGATAACAATCCATGTAACCAATTAACTTGCATCAATTTACTTTGTGCAGTTTGTGGTTGACTTGTTTCAGCAAAAGTAGCTCTTATATTTATTACAGCTTCCTCAGGTGTAACATTTCCTATATCTACTCCTTGTGCTTTTAATTTAGTAATCATTTGTAAATATTTTTCCTGCTCAGTTTGATTAAACTCTTCTGCATTTTTAGGATAATCTTGATGTCTACGTTTCCAACCTTTAATTCCATAGAATTCTACAAGATCATCAACATATGAACCTGTTGCTTTTCCCAATCTTGCAGAAGAACTACTTTTATCCTTTGGTTCATATTTCAAATTATCAAATTTGCTATTGTCATTTGCCTTTATTTGTATTTCATATTTTTTATTATTAGCAGTGTCTTTTATACTTATCATTGTTTCTTGTGTTTCTAAAGAAAAAGAACCAGCCGTTGTAGGTAATTTTAATTTTCTTCTACCCCTTTCTGCCTGTTTTTCTGTAACAACACCAGGTCCAAACTTACATTTACTACCTTCATAAGACATTTCAATAGCTTCTATACCCTTAAAAAAATCTTCAGTCACATTAACTAATTTCCATTTTGCAACTTTACCAGATACTTTTTTTAATGATATACCTATTACTTCTTTCTTTTTAAATAATTCTCTAAAAATATCATTGAATTGAGTTAAATTTGCCATTACAACACCCTCTTTCTTACTGGTTGTAGGACCTTTCATTGCTTCAATTATTTCTTTTCTATGTTTTGATTCATTTTTTAACAACCAGATATCTGCAGGATCCCAATTATCTTTTTTTGCTATTTTAAATTCATTCTTGACATAATCACCTACCCAATCCATAAATGTATCTGATTGGTCATACCAACCAGACATAAAACCTCTTGTTGCACCACGGGTAAACACGGTGAAATTAGGATCACCTATTTGTTTCAATAGAGTATCATTTTGTTTATAAAAATTATCTACCCAATCACCTTCCATCAATGAAAGTTCAGCTTCCTCTACATTTTTTATTTTACCTTTACTTGCTTTAATCCATATGTTGACTATTTCATCGTAAGTTGTCTTATCTTTAAATAAAGATCCTACATTTTGAAACCTAACGTTATCTTGAATAGATCTTTTGAACACCCATGCTGAAGCTAATTCCTGCATGGCAGTCATTGTTGTGGCATCTACCTTTGGAGCAAATAACTTGGCCATTCCTTTTACTTTTTGAAGTATTTATTTATTATGTCTATCTGATCTTGATATTTGGCAATCATATCTAACTCTCCTTCAATTGCCTCTACAATATTTGAATGCTCACCAATACCTACAGGATTTGCAAGATATACTTCAATGTTTGCTTTATGTTTAGCAATGTCACCTTGTGCATGTGCTAATAATGCTTTGATAAGTTGCTCTCTCATAAGTCACCCTCCTTACGATTTTCTGATCGGTAAACATTAAATTCACCACCAGGATATCTTTTCTTTAGTTTATCTATATTCATTTCTATGATCTCCTCTGGTGATGTGTCTAATGCAATACAAGCTTGAATAAAATACCACATCACATCACCCAACTCACGTTTTAAATGAAATAGGTTTTCATCATTTACAGGTTTACCTTGAAACATTATCTTTTTTATTATCTCAGTAAACTCACCAGATTCAGCACATAACCCCAAAGCTGCTGTTAACATTCTCTCTGTGGGAAAGTCTTGATAGTATAGATCTGCAATTCTTGATGTAAACGCATCACCATTTTTACTTTCATCAGATGTAACTGCATTAACAAAATGTGCGTACTTTTTTAAATCAACTTCCTTTGTGTAAGAAATTTTGGGTTGTTGATTAGTGTGTGTTTCGTAATCTCCAGACATAATTAAATTTTGTATGAATTGCTCTGAGGTAATTCCTCCATCTCAGGTTCGAAAGGAAGTCTTTCTTTTGATTTAGGTAATCCTCTTTGACCTGGTAACTCACCTTCATACTCTGCAGTTACATCAACAATATGTGGTGGTAAAGGTTTTGGAGCGTTTATTTTTCTATAAGTAAATTTTTCATTTTGATACTCTGCGTGTAACTCCACAGTTCTAATCGCATATTGTTCATGACTACAATCACAATACTGCTCACCCTTCTCATCAAATACTCTGTAAAAAGGGTACATGTGATCAGGTATACGACCAGAATGTAAATTTGACATAATTTACTTTGTAAGATAAAGAATAATAAGACCAGGAATTATGATAAAAAACTGTGGAAGAAAATTTAAGATAATTGCTCGTTCTCCTGATTTAAAACCAACATAAACCCATCCAGCAGCACCAATCATTTGTAGTATACTATTCCAAGGAGTCCATCCCATTACATGAAAAACCATAGCAATGAGAATTACTGAGGCACTAGACCATTTAACTCTTTGAACTATCAAAATTTAAATTCAGCAAATGACTTTTTAGTTATTTTATCCTCTGTATTATACTCTTCTTCACTACCATTGTCAAGAATATCATTCTGAGCCTTTTGCTCACAGTCATATAATCTCATTTTTGCACGATCTACACCAATAACAAATCTCTTGAAAATGGTTGGATCATTATATCTGTTCTTCAACTGTTTGACCATGAGTTGATTTAACCCCTCAAGCTCTTCCGTAGTAATAAGAGCAAACATAAGATCAGCAGTGGCAGGAAGACCGAAGGATTCAGAAGTGTCAGTGAGATCGACATCACTAGAAGCAAAACCAGAACGAGTAGTCTGAGTGGCGGAGACGATAGGTACATTAGTTTCAACTGCAAGACCACGGAGTTCTTCCGCAATCGCTTTAATATAGGAGTAAGAATTGACATTTGAACCAGCTCTATAACGTGACGACGCACATATATTTAAATAATCTACAAATATTATATCAGGTTTAAAAGATTTTTTCAATGATAATTCATTTAACAAAGTTTTGAAATGACCACTATGTGCAGATGCTGTGGGGTATTCCTTAATAATTAAATGACCCTGAGTCTTTTTAGATACAGCAGTCACTTTGTTTTCAAACATTGTTTTGGGCAAATCCGATAGATTTTGAATAGAAACATCTAAGAGGTTTGCGTCAATTCGTTCAGCAATTTTTTCTTCTGCCATCTCCATTGTAATATAGAGTACGTTCCTCCCTTGGAGCAACACGGAGCTAGCAACGTGGCACATGAATAGAGACTTCCCGACACCAGTACCAGCAAGCGCGATGTTAAGAGTCTTATTAGGTAGACCACCTTTGGTAATTTTATTAAAGTATTCCAGATCAAATTCAATTTTTTCTTCTTTCTTGTGGTAGAACTCATATCTATCTTCGTAGTTTAGTAGGTAATCATGTCCAATATTGTTGTCAAAGGAAACTGAAAGGGCATCTGATAGTATATTTGGTATGGCATCACGATTCTTTTTCTCATCATTTCCGTCTGCAATGTGAATTGATTCCATCAATGCAAGATAGATTGCTCTGTCACGACACCACTTTTCTGTAGAATCAAGCAACCATTGTTTATCCACAGACGATTCTGTAAGAGATAAATTTATTTCTCTAATACCTTTAACTTCTTCATCAGTTAAATCAGTTCGATTGTCAACCTCAATATTTAGTGCTTCAATCGTTATAGATGATCCATACTTAATAATGAAAGATGTTATCTCCTCAAATATTATTTTTTCTTTTCTGTTTTCAAAGAAATCAGGTTCAATAAAAGGAATTACTTTGCGAGCATACTCTTCATTAAAAACAAGATTCTGTAGAATGGTTGTTTCAAGCCTTTCCATAACTAAACTGTTCTGTGGCGATATCATCTAACTTTTTCATTATATCACTTGTAAAATATTTTTCTGGTTCTGCGTAAATATTTTTTGCATATATCTTTTTACCATCTATTTCATACCTACCTGCAACATTTTTCCATAGACCACCAATCTCTCCAAGATCAAGAAGACCGTAGTATCTGTCAAGACCTCTCTCATCATAGTAGAGTCTTATTTCGACTTGTTTGTTTTCTTTGCTGAGTCTACTTTTAGCCGTCTTAGCTTTAATAATGTTTCCAACAACTTCTGTCTTATCCTTTTCCTTTTTCTTGCTGAGATAAATGATTGTAGACGCGGCATATTTGAGGCCACTGCCGCCTCCCATTTCTTTAGTTGGGATATAAGATCCGATGACATCATAAGTGTGATTTGTAACTATGAGTGGTATGTTTGCTTGACCAAGTTTTAATGTAAGCATGCGGAATGCACCTTTAACAAGTTGCGATTTAGTCATGTCACGAACCTGTTTATCATTCAACGCATCGGTTATTTCCTTTTCCGTTGAAAGCATGCCAAGAGAATCTAACACAAACATACAAGGTTTACGTTTATCCTCATCTGATTTTAAGTATATATCAACTGCCTTAAGTGCCTTACCTCGAAACTCTTCAATTGTTACAACATTTACAACAACCAACCGTGTCGTATCAATTCCACGAGACTCCAGTAATCCTTTATTGACTGCTGCTTCAGTATCAAAATAGAGACAATACCCATCAGGGTTAGTATCCAAAAAGTTTTTGACAATAGCAAGGGAAAAATAAGTCTTTCCAGTGCTGCTTTCGCCAGCAATGGCAGTAATCTTGTTGTTAGATACACCGCCAAATATACTGCCTGATATAAGGCCGTTAAAAATGTACGAACCTGTATCAATAAATGTTTCAGTTTCATCGATATCTGCTGCAATTTGGGTGTAGTCATCACCTATCTCTTTTACTATTTCTTTTAAAAAATCCATTATGTGAAAAATAATTCAAGGTTTACAGTTTTCTCAACATTCCACCCAATTGCATCAAGAATTGATTTTAGTGGTTCTACGAAACTCTTCTCAAATTGTAGTTCATAATCTATATATTTGTCAAGGTTAAGTTCTCTTGGAAAGTCTTGAATAAAAGATATAACATTTTCTTGTATGATATTTGGTCTTTTTAAATATATAAATTTAATTTTCTCACCATTTGCAATCAGAGAATATTTATTTTGTAAACTTTTTTCTTTGATATAATGATTAAAAAGCAATGCTCCTCGAACATGAATGGGTGTTCCCTTTGCATAGATTGTCGATGATGCCTTATACTTCTGAACATTAGACACAGTTCTTGGGAAAGCTATGTCCTCTGGAGGAAGTGTCTTAAACTTCGTACGACAATCATCAATGTAATCAATCACTTCTTCTTCAGTCCCATTCATCATTATTTTGAGTCCATCCTTAATCATTGTGCGACAAGGTGCAGGAGTTGATGACTTAACTGCTTCGATACCCATCATCTTGAGTTTTGGTTCTTCATATCGTACACCCTCACTATCCCATACGTTTAGAATATATCTTTTCTTTGCTGTCCAGATTCCACGTTCTGCAATGTTCTCACGCTTCATAACCATCTTGTTATCATACGCATTTACGTATTTGGCCAACGTCTCATAAGAACTCTCAATATATTTTTCAAATTCCACTTCACACACCTTATTAAGGAACGAGCAAATCCCCGAACCATCCTTCTCTCTATCTTTGTATATGACCTCCACCAAAGGACCAAGATTGAGGTAGATAGAATCAGTATCACTAGCAATGACATAATCGACATCCTCCGTTTTTAATATATTGTTGATAAAGGCATTCATTTTGTTTTCAATCCACCTGATGGATACCTGTCCAGATAGAGTGATGGCCTCTGCGTTTGCAAGTTTGTAATAACGAAAATATTGATTACCAATAGCACCATAAGCAGAGTTAAGTTGGATCTTCCGTGCCATTTGGATATTGTTGCACCTGGCGATCTCCTTCTCCAATTTTTTCGTTTTTGTTTTTTCATATGCTTGTTTTGCCTCCAACATCTTTTTCTTGTATATGGTGCGATCTTTATAGATTTTCTCCATCAACTCTGGAAGAAAACCTCTTTTATCCTTTCGATACATCGCACCATTTGCACACACAGCACTATCTTTATGCAACTCAAAATTTACTTCTTCCTGAAGGATTTTATCAACAGAAACTGATGGATGTCTCTGTTCTAATAAAGTTTCTGGAGAAATATTATACTGCATAATCAAATGTGGATACAGACTGTTCAAGTCAAAAGATACTACCCAATCATACTTGCCAGGTATTGGTTCCTTCACATATGCACCTGCATATTTCTCAGATTTATCAGATCTTTCCTTTGGTGGTATAACAATATTTCTTTTCTTAAGATAATTGTATATGATAGTATCCCACATACGAACCTGTGAAAATACATCAGCGTAATTTGCCTTGGCATCATATGCCATAACAATTGCCAGTTCAATTAACTTCATCTTGTCTTCCAAACGGTCAACAAGTTCCACGTCAATGATGTTGTACTCGACAAACTTTTGCCATCCTTGAGTATAGAAATCTTTGAATGTGTCAAACTCAGAGTGATCTAATTTCTTTTGTCCAAGTTCCACATTTGATATGTAATCCAGTCGATATGATTCTTGTGCTTTGTAAGTAAATTTTTTATAAAGATTAAGATAATCTAATTGAGTGATTCCTCCTACATCATAAGATATATTTTTACGACCAGCAATATAAATTTCATTCTCAGTAACTAAACCCCATGGAGACAATCTCCTTTTTAGTTTTTCACCTAAAACACGATCCAATCTACGAGTAAGATAAGGTATATCATATAACTCAATATTCCAACCTGTTAAAACTTCTGGTGTATTCTCTTCAACCATCCACCAATTAATAAAGTTAAGTAACAGTTCATACTCCGAATTGAATGATTTATAAATTACATTTTTTTGTTTATTATTGAAAGGACCTTGACCCCATGTTCTTATTTGTTTGGTTGTATAGTCTTGTATTGTAATTAATAATATTTCTTCAGCTGCTGATTCTACATCTGGAAACCCATTTTCTGACTTAACCTCAATATCAAGAGTGGTTAATTTTATTTTACTAATATCAAACTTAACTTCATCCTCTGGATATTGGTCGGAAATATATTGATATATGTATCTGTCATTGCCATATATTTTAAAATTCTCTACTCCATCATATTTTTTATAAAATTCACGACACTCCCTGACTGTGCCAGGCTTAATAGATTTAACATGTTCACCATCAAGAGTTTTATACTTAGTTTCTTTTTTTGATGAGACAAAAAGAGTTGGATAAAACTTCTCTCGTGTCATAAAATGTTTTCCATTTTCGTAACCACGAACTAAGAAGTTGTCTCCAACCATCTGAACGTTTGTATAAAATCTCATTATGAATTTAATTCAATATACTTGTCTAGTATATTACCTTTTGGTTCTACAAATGTAAGTGCGTCTGCAGATCGTAACATTATTTCATTTTGATTAGTACAATCTAACCATGGCTCTAAAATGTAATCATCATTATTTTTAATTACTTTAAATGGATTTATGAGTTTACAATCAGGTTCCCCAATTTCATTCATAATCTCTACTACTTCTGACACTAAGATAAGATTATTCAAAAAGATAATACACTTTATATTTTTTTCCATTTAATTATATTTTCTTTATATATTATAACATAAAAAAAGGGATCCGTCAAGATCCCTAATAAATTGCTTTCATTATAAACTCTTTAGATAGATCAGGTTTTCCAAACATATCTATTTGTATGTTATCTGCATCTATTTCAAAATCATCCTCTCCTTTACGACAGTGTAGCCAGTAATATGTGCCATTTTCTCTAACATAAAAATAACTAGTATTGTGTGAGTCAAGACAAAAGACAGCATACAGGTGAGGGTATTCTCTCTTACGATTTGGATCTGGTCTACATGACTTACCCATGTCAGCGTACATAGGTCTAGTCCCACTACCATGAGGAGTGGGTAAGTTTCGACCATGTGATCCAAATAAATCGTATCCTTTAACCATTAAAGATAATCTTTTCTTGCATGATGTTCTGGTACTATTTTACCCAACTTGACGGTAAGAAGTCCATCTTTGAATTGAACCTCTCTGACTTCAACGTCTTCTGAAAGTGCCCATTCTCTTGTGAAACTTCTTTGAGCCAGTCCCTGATGGACATACTCGGATCCTGTCTCTTTAGCTTCTTTGGATCCTTGGACAATAAGTTTTCCATATTCAGTGTAAACCTTAAGTTCTTTTTTACCAAATCCTGCAAGAGCAATCTCAAGCACAGACTCAACATTATTTACCTGAATCAAATTGTAGGGTGGATAGTTTGTTGTGGTTTCATAAGAATTAAAAAATCGGTCAAGGTAATCGTCCATACCTATACCGTTTCTTTGAATTATTTTCATCAACTCTGGTAAGTTTGCAGAGTGATATCTTGCTAGTGTGTTCATAGTTCTCCTTTGTAAGCGAGTGTTTAATGTGAATCCTTTCGGCATTCAATATTAATTATAACATCAAAACTTTTTTTATATTTCGGTAAACTCTTCAAGTCGTGTACGGGTGTCCTCCCAATTCTTTACATGGTACGTAAAACCCCCCCTGTTTTGTACTGCTAATGCTAAAGGATAATCATTTCCACTCTCATCCATTCGATCTCCAAAAAAATATAATTCATCATCAAATGAAAAATCACGAATTATCTGTCCTTTATCAGAACCTTTTGAAGATATGTCAACACCTGTTTCACCACCAATAAAAGCGTGTAACTCTGGAAACTGTGAATTAAATCTTCTTGCTATTTCTAATCTTTCATGATTATCTTTATCCCACTCCTTATAAACTTCCCTCTCTTCAAAGTTTGCACCTCTACCCAAAATACTAAAATTAACACAACCAGGTCTGTATTCAATGTGTGTTCCTGTTCTAATTCTAAACTGACTATAATCCAATTCGTCCTGTAAAAACCTTCTTGCATCCTCAGGAAGAGTCCAAGGATTACGATAAACTAAATTGTCTCTCTCATATATGTCATTACCAGCGCAGTTATAAACTCTTTTTGATCTGTTATAAACATCTAATCCAATTTGATCTATAGTTTTTTCTCTATTACTACCAGTGACAAGATATACTGGATGCTTACACTCAAAAATAATAAACCATGCCATAAATGAAATGTCCATGGGTTTCCTACTTGGTGTAAGAGTCCCATCAACGTCAAAAATAAATTTTTTCATAAACTAAACTTCTTCTTTTTTCTTTTTAGATCCTATATTGTATTTTGTTTCTAATATCCAATCATTCTTATCTTTGTAAGATAAAACTTTTATTTGATTTAGAGGAGCTATGTCTTTTACTTTGTCAATATTTACGATTGATACTAAACCCCAATCTGTAAGAAGTTGTGCAATACGATTACGACGTTGGACATCATTTTGAGTTAGATTTGCATGCTTACCATCAAGTGCAAATAATTCTTTAAAATGTACAAGATAATACTTTCCTTGTTTATGTAATATATGACATGATTGATATATTTTCTTTTCTTTTCTAGAAGCCACTCCAATTCTTGTGAGTGTTTCTCTTACTTTTAAGAAGTCATCAGGTTCTCCTAAAACAATTTCAACCATCTGATCAGGTGCCCAACTCACCTCAGACTCACGAACATAAGTCATTTCTTTCCTCCAATCTCAAATTTAGATTTTATAAAATTAACCTGTTCTTTATTTAGTATTTTCAATATCTCTTTTGCTTTTTCATTACTACATTCATAATATCTTTTCACAACATTTAGGTTATCAATCTCATCTTTTCTCATCCAAGGAGAGAATCTTTTTTTCTTTCTTACACAATTCATATAAAAATCATATTGCATTTTTTTCGGTAAAAATGAACACATATTCATTTCATTCACCAACATAACAGTATCAAGATGACCAGATAAACATCGATTGATTATGTAAGGAGGATACTCTTTCTCCACTGAGGGATCTTCATCTATTAAATTTTTTTTATTCAAATTAATTGAGTTTAACCAATCTTTCAGCTCAGTCATTAATCAAACCCTCCTCTTTTAATTTTTTATAATTATAGCACCCATCAAAGCTAAACTTAATTTTTGGTTCAAACAATTCTTCTATAGGTGTTTTAGGATGAATATCATAATTTGTAATTAACAATTCAGTTTTTACATTATCATTAGTTCCTTTATCTCCACGATGAGCCATTGAATACCTTAGTTTCCATTCTTTAAGATTATAATTTTTGTACATATCTACTAAACGATCATTTAAATTATAAGTTATCATAAATTTATGAATACAATTATAGACATGATTTGCGAATACATCATGGTCAAATGATCGATGCATCTCACGATTCTTTCCATATAAAAAATCTTTGATGTCATACGGTGGATCTAAAAATATAAAAGTATCTTCCGATCCTTTCTCTTTCATTAGTTCAGAATAATCAGTATTAGTTATTTTCCACTTTTTAATTAACTTAGAAAATTCTTTTAATTTATCAGCACCAACTAATGAAAAATTAGAATTAGATGCTGTTTGTGAAAAGGTGCTATTCTCCGTGAGTCCAGAAAAACTACACTTATTCATGATAAAGAAAGCTACTGCCTTCTCAAAATCATCATAAGTGTCAATCTCATCTTTATACTTATCAAAAAGATCTTTTGCCTTTGCTGTTACTTTATCTGGATCACCTTCATCAAGAGTATTTTGTTTTTCTTCACGCACTCTTTCAGATAATTCTTCACCCCTATCTCTAAGTTGAACCCAGAAATTATACAAAGGCACGTAGAGATCATTAATCCAAATTGATGCATCTGGATTTGATTTCGTAATATCAATCGCAATTGATCCTCCACCTATAAATGGTTCACGATATTCAGAAATAACTTTAGGATACCATTGAGAAAGTGTTTTGATAGCTTTTGATTTACCGCCAGGATATCTCAATGGTGTTTTGAGAGATTTAATTGACATTAATATACGTTAGGATATCTTCTTAAATCTTCTCTTTCTTGTATGATTGTAAAAACTTCTGTAAGGTCAATCACACTCTGAGTCATCATACGATAACCTAGTCCAATATAAATTTGACCTACTATGACTGCAGCAGTTGCTGCACCCCAGAACAAATAATATTTGTTTGACTTAACTTGATGTTTTAGTTTTGACATGTTTTTCATTTTAATAAATCCATAATAGCATAGTATGCAACAAAACCAGATGCGATACCTGACATTAGAAGTAAAATTCCCATAAATCCGAATACATTCATTTGAATTCACATTCTACCATAATTTCAGTTAATGCTGCAAGTAAATTAATTTCCTGATCTGCTACGAAGGCAATTTGATATTGATACTTAGCGATAATAAGCACAGCAGCAGGAATACTAGAGTTGTTGAGGGTGCTATAAAGAGCATCGTAAATACGCCGCAACAATACAGCAGGATCATTATCCAAATTATCAACCGTCCATTTACGAACTGCAGAAAAGTTTTTTTGTTTAAGGTTTTTTGTAAGTTCATCAACTGATACATCTGAAAAGGTTACTAATATTCCACTATCTATTTTCCCACTTACCGAATATCTTTGACACTCATTCAACACTCTTCTCCAATCAGGAAAGTGTTTATTAATTAATTCAATTATAACTTTCTTATCAGACTCAATTCTTTCAGTTTCTAAAATGTAATTAATTCTAGAAAAGAACTGTGCTGCTATTGCTGGCTTGTCTTTTTTATTAATTGAAAAGTCAATAACAGTGCAACGAGAATGTAACGGCTCAATAATTTTGTTCTTATAGTTGCATGTGAAAATAAATCTACAGTTCCTAGAGAACTCCTCAATAGACGCTCTGAGAAGGAGCTGTACATCGGAAGTGGTATTGTCTGCTTCGTCAATGATGATGACTTTATGTTTCGAGTCACTCGTAAGAGAGACTGTAGATGCGAAGTTCTTTGCGTTGTTCCGAACCGTGTCAAGAAAACGTCCCTCATCCGATCCATTAATGACATAATAATCTGCTCCTAGTTCATTACATAATGCCTTTGCTACAGTAGTCTTACCAATACCTGGTGGTCCTGATAATAACATATTAGGTATCTCACCTGCAGTTAGAAAATCCTGAAAGGTTTTTTTAATACTCTCAGGTAAGATACATTCTTCAATTGTAGTGGGTCTGTATTTTTCAACCCATATAAAATCACTCATTACTTAAATCCTTTAGATTTTTGTTTTGGTTTGTCTAGAACTTCTATCACTGCATTAAAGCTGATCATATGACAATGATTCCACCACCACTCTTGAACTTCTTCCCACGATTTTACAATAAAAGTAGCATAGTGTTTAGAAACTATTTTGTAATGATGACGATCATATGGTTCGTCAGAAGTTTGTGAAAAGTATCTTGGATCATTTTTTTCAATCAGATTAGTCATCGTGATCATCCCAAGGATCTGCTAAATCTTGATTAGCAAAGAATCCTTTATAAATTCCATATGCTGCTAATAGAATAGTAATAACTGCGATTGATATACCAAAAGTATAATTTGGATTAAACGTAAAGTGTGGAATTAATGTATCATTGCATCTAGCAATCTTTTCTGGATCACTCCACGTACCAGGTAATGTATAAACTGGTGGACATGCGACAAATAAATCTCTTATCGCATACATTTCACTTCCTAATGTCATTCTTTAGACCTCCATTGTTTTCTCATTGTAACATAAATTTCGTCTTTTGCAGCTCTGTCTCTCATTTTTTTGAAAACAGTTGCAGAGCGGGACTTTTCACAGTGTAGTGCGGTTGGCGACTGCGGTGATACGGAACCATCGCTAGCGTACTTCTTTCCACTAGGATGATTTGCATACCTACGGGAGCGAGTAAATCCCATTTCAAGAAACTTCCTAGCCATGTCCATTCCAATGAAGTCCTGTTGCTCCTTATAGTCACAGAACATGGAGTAGATTTTATCAGCAGATTTGCGAGCAATATCTTCATTTACAAATCTCCAATGAGAGCATATATCGTTAGTGTAAGGGCGTACCAATAGCACTCCTTGTTCCCCCCTTCCAATGCGATAAAGTTTGCGATTTTCCTCAACTGTAAAATCAAGGGTTTTGTAATCGAGTTCATAATCAAATTCCTTCATAACCACTCAGGTTTACGATTTGGTTTTCTAATATAATTATAGATCACCCAAGGTTTAGATGCAATATATTTTTTATACTTAGTTAAGATATCAATACTAGAATCATGTTTAAATTGATCAGGACCTGCAAATGCAAATGGAGTTGATTCTTTGTGGCATAATAATGTTTTCCCTGTCTTTTCTTCAAATACTTTTTCTGCTGCATTCATTGCAGTTTGACAAGAATGAACTTTGCCATATCTATGAGTATACTCTTCAAGTAATCCAAATCCATGTTGAATTAACCAAGCTGTATTTGCAATACTCTCTGCTGCCCATATAGTACAAGGATGTCCACGGAAAGCACCTTTCTCGGTATTATAAGGTGTTCCGTCTTTCTTGGGTAATAAATCATTACCCCAATCAAAATACCACTTGGAATAGACTACTGCCAACATCTGGCAGGTCTCAAGTGGCATCTTTACTATGTGTTTATCAGGTAAAACCTGTGCTGATATATTTGGATCAGGATCCGTCACGAAGATGTTCATAATGTGGTGGGGTATAATGATCGTTCCAGTGTCGAATGTTTCCTGCAACGATAAAACAATTGGTAATCACGAGTTGTAAGAAAATAAATGATCTGACTATGCAGACAATATTATCATACTTTTTGGTAGTTTCATCTTGGAATGAACCAAGAGCGTACTTCCATACCTTCCATATTTTAGCACACATTTTATTTTTTGCCAATATCTTTTCTTATATCGTCATGCAATCTTTCTGTTGGTGTTTTAAATTTTCCTTTCTCATAATCAAAATCAGGATGTGGTTCTGCAGGAACCCAAGGATTCTTAGATGAGTTTTTTATCACAATAAATTTATCTTTTGCAAAAGTACCTGCAATCTGCACTTCGATATCATCACCATCTTTCCAGTTGATTTCACCTTTTAGATTAGTGTGAAGCATTGCTTCTTGTATCTTGTCGATAAGTTCTTGTGTTAGTTTCATTTTTTAAACACTCCTAATTTTGTCAAAAGATAAAGTACTAGTATTGTCCAGAAGACAACTTCTAATCCAACATTGTTCATATCCCTAAGAGTTTACGTTGACGATTAAAATAATTATGAAGTATCCAAGAGCTACTATTTAACTTATTAGTTCCTCCCACTCCATATTCAAATGTAACATTTTCGTTATTAGCAAATCCCATAGTTTCTGGTGTGTTATCTGATCCTCTATCACCACCATTACAGAATACAACTTGCTTAGATATTTCTAAACATTTTCGAATTGCACCCTTTGCAGTATCATCAGAATCATCCCATGATATTACAGCATCTACCATATCTAGATGACGAATAATATCTGCTCTCTCTGTCCAAGACTGAAAATATTGACCTTTCTTTCTTTTTAACCAAGGATCTCCGTTCAATCCCACAATTAGATAGTCAGAAAAATCTTTTGCTCTTTCAAAATATCTTAAGTGACCACTATGTATGGGATCAAATCCACCAGTAACAAGACTAACTTTATCAAAAATCATTATCCAAAAGTTGAATCAGGTTCAAGTGCAATGTAGTATTTTAAATCTAAATCATTACTTGTAAATTTAGAGAGAAGTTTAGATGAAACAGCAACACTATAAGAACCAGGTATAATCTTAATATTTTCTACTTTAAAATTAAAAGTAAATTTCTTATCAGTTTGACCTACAATAATAGAATACTCATTTGAAGTATCATTCTTTTTGTCACGCACTACAAGTTTAACTACACCTGCATCTCCAACTGCTGATAAATCTGGTAATTGATATACTGCTGCAGCTTTTAATAACTTTTCCAATGCACTTGCATCCAAACTAAACGTGGCATCATCTGATGGTAAAGATATTTCTTTTTCTGGAGGTGATACTATTACATCTGGTTCAGCATAATAATACTTTACTCTTCTCTTTCCCTCTCTAATCATTAAATATTTTTCCTCAGAAAAATCTAAAGTTGGATCTTGATGCAAACTTAATCCATTTAGAAATTGATTTAAATCATAGATTGCAAATTCACGAGAGAAATTTTCATTAATCGCAGCTTCTGCAAGAATGTTTTTTGCAATAGATATAGTGCGAAGTTGATTACCTTTTTTTACAAGGATTGAATTATTGATTCCTGCAAAGTTCTTGAGGATACCTAAAGTGTTATCACTTAGATTCATTGTCATAATCGTATTAATTTAAGGCATTTGGTCAAAGTTTCCGGATGGCATGGATGGTTCTCCATAGTGTCCATCGAAGTGTGCTAATAGCATAGCATAATGTATGACTTTCATCAAGTCTTTTTTGTTTCTTCCGTCTTTACTTCCATATCGACTACCATATTTTAAAATGTTTGCTTGACAGAAATCAGATGCTAAATCTCTTGCTGCCATCAGGTCGATAGTTTGGACTTTACGAAACTCATTTTTAGATCCTGTGTAATGTCCGTTATACGTGCTTGACACATATTCTTGAATGTCTTTTAAGATTTCATCTTCATGATATTTGTATCGATGATCTGTTTTTGCCATTTGTTCTTTTTTCGTATGCTTAATACCGTCACCCCATACCGCATCGTAAATTTGATCAGAGTTGAAATGATGAGCATACTGGTCAGTCATTAAATCAGCTTCATAATCGAGTCCATTGCAATCTTCTAATGGATCTACTGGTGGCCATGGTGAACCTGGTGTCCACTCAAACCCTCCCATTCTTTCGATTCGATCTAAATCAAGATCATCATTTACAACCTTTTCTGCTCTCTCCCTATCTTTAGGATCAGTGAATGGATTTTTAGCATTCGAATCATTACGAGTATAATCATAGTAATAATCCGAGTGTTCAGTTTCTTTTTTGTTCACAATAGGATAATCCTCATCAAATGTTCCGTTGAGTATAGATGCTGCTAAACTCCATGCGTTAACCATAGGTAAATAAAAAATCGTTTACAAGACTCTCAGCTTTTTCTTTTCCAAATAAACCATTTAGATAACCAGACACAGGATCAAGTTTAGTCATGTAGGCATCAAAGTCTTTGTAGAGACTAGTATCAGTCCCTTGTGGTCTTTCTAATTCTATCATATCCTTAAATTTTGTCAAGTATGTAGTAAACATTTCAAGATGATCATCGACCTCACTCATGGTGCATTTTGCAATGTATACGTTTTCAGAGAAATGATTACCAGGTTCAAAGAAACGATAATCTCCTTTACTCTTAGGAAGACCATCAACAGAGAACAAATAGTTTTCTACAGGATGTTGGAAGTCAAAGACAATAATGACCTTCTTGTCAAAGAATCCCATAAGATCCATACCAAAACATGGAAGATTACTGCCTGTCTTAGGATAGATGATGTTGTTATAAATGCAAGATTTTTCATTCCAGATTTCTACCTCTCTTGATTTAATAATGTAAGGTGATGTGTATGTCTTAGCTGTTAATGAGGATCCCTTACTCTCCCATTGAGCCCAAACACTTCCCACTCTGTTATGGAGTGGGAATGTTTGATGAAGGACATCTTTATAATTACTCCACAGATTCATTAGTCTCAAAATTAACTTCAGCATCTACTTTGTCGTAGAGTTCCATGAATGATTGTTTTGTATCATCATCGAAACGATTTGTACAAACTTGAATAGCTTTTGCTTTGTCTCTAAAGATAGAGTAAGCACGAACTATGTGAACCAATCTACGAGTACTGATGATCTCTTCAATACCACCATCGTAGAATGTCTTACGGATGATGTCTGCCCAATCTACAAGTTTCTTGATGAACTTATCATCGGAAACATTAACACTTGCACCATGCAAAGTTAACATCTTTTCTTCAATCTTAACTGATGGATATGATTGCTCAAAGGTTACAGGGAATCTCTCAAGGAATGCTTCATTAAGTACATTAGTGCCAATGAATCTACCATCTTCAGATCCTTTACCTTTAGTGTTTGCAGTGGCAATCACATTAAATCCTGCAGCAGGTTTTACCCATCTACCTATCTTCTTCAAGAAGACACCTTTGCCTTCAAGAATAGATTGTAGACACAGAATCTTGTTTGATGCTAGATCGATCTCATCTAAAAGGAGTACAGCTCCCCTCTCCAAAGATTCGATAACTGGCCCATTGTGCCAAACAGTGTTGCCATCAACAAGACGAAACCCACCAATAAGATCGTCTTCATCTGTCTCTATAGTAATGTTGACTCTAATTAACTCTCTATTTAGTTGAGCACATGCTTGCTCAACAGAGAATGTTTTACCATTACCTGACAATCCTGTAATAAATGCAGGGTAGAATTGCTTTGATTTGATTATACTTTTTACATCTTTGAATCCACCAAAAGGAACAAAAGTATTATCCACATCTGGAATTAAGTTCTTCTCTTGAACTGGTGCAGACGGTGCATTAAATGTTTTCTCAATCTGATCAACTGCTTCTTGAGTCACTTCAAGATTCCATTTGCCTTTGGATACTTTATACTTCTGTAATTTTCTGGTAACAGTATTGTAGTGAATATCATTCATGGAGCAGAATGCTTTGATATCTGCTGTAGTAAATTCAGTACCGTAGAGTGATCTTAGCTTATCAGTGATTTGATCTTCGGTCATTTTAACAGTGAAGGGAACGTAAGTCATGATGTAGTTGTTTGTTTGATATACTTATTATAGTGTAAGTTACAACGTAAACAACACATAGTGTGCCACTTATTTAAGTGTCTACCCTATCATTCCATTCCTTAAATGATGATTGCAGATTAAGTGGTTCTGGGTCTTTAATACCCTTTACTTTTTTCCAATTTGAATATAATGCTTGAAGATGCCAAGATTGAGATAGACTCTTAGGTCCGTTCTCTAACAAATCAAGTTCCATCTTGTTAGTTGTATATTTTTTGTAGTCTTCTCTCCAATTGGAGTAATCAATTTTGTTATCCATAAGTAAAAGTTTTTCCTTTAATTTGTGATTGTCCTTCTGGGTTTTTACCCCCTGCTTTAAATTTACCAACACTTATTCCTTTTGCTTTTCCAAGACCACCTTTTCTAGTTGCCTGTAGTCTACCAGTTTTTTTAGTTTGTGTCAACACAGAGTCTTGTCCATACTTTTTACCAAGTGCCTTAACTGCCTTTTTAAATTTTCTCTTACCCTTTTTACCAGAGGTCACTACATGAGACCTCTCCTTAACTTTTTTTTCTTTTCCATCATCACCCTTCTCTACATATGATCCAGTGACCTTAGTAGCACCTGGTAAACCCTTACCGCGAATGTCTTTATCTAATTGTTTTGCCCTTGCTTTATTTTCTTTCTTTGACTTATCACCTCTCGAACCTGATAGGATGGCCATACCACCCTTATCAGATTTACTTTTAATTCGAGAGAGACTACTCTCCTGCATAAACTCCTGAAATGTCTTCATCTCTCTTGGCATTTTTTTATATTTATGCAATCAGATCTACAAACTTACTAAGTATACTTCTGTTCATTTTCTTTGCAGTTAATGACTTAGTGAATGCTCTTTTGATTTGTGCCTTAGTTGCATCATCTTCGACCTCAAACTCAGAACTACTTGATAATGTTTTAGATGACATACCAAAGTAAACTTTGTATCCAACATTTTCAATTGCAATTGATTTGGTTTTTTTGAAATGATTTAACTTAACTCGATACTCTTGAGAGTTGCAATCCATATCATTCATACGTAGAAATCTACCGGCATCTCTAGGTTCGAAAATTCTGATTCCTATAAAATTAACATTTGGAAATGTATCACTAATATCTTTTAATAAGATTGGTGTGAACTGATACCAATTACTTGTTAATTGATATGTTTTACCAGTTTTACGATTACGTAGAAAACATCCTTCACTAATATAATTAGTGCCCATGTATGGTGTATCTTCCCATGCTCTCTGCACTGTTTTGTGGTAATTTAAACTATTACCTTCACCATCAGTAAGAATAACACAATTAACTTTTTCTAACTTGTGTTCCTTCTGGAATTGAGGGAGTATTTGATGCAAAGCGATAACAGTTTCATTTAAAGGTGTTCCTGATAATCCCATGCCCACTGGAACTATACGATTTGCATGATAGTTTCTGAATGATTTAACTATGCGATAAATGTTTAGCATTTGCTCTTCTAACTCTCTAGCACGAACTTTACTTGTGAAAAGATTCATCAAACTGAAATACTTATCAACTGCCATCAAATCATCCTTAGGTTCATAGAGTGGTTTAGCATCAATATATCCCTCTGGACTATATGATCTAGGAAAATTACCAGTAAAGGCATATACTTCAAATGGTATTTGAACCTTCTTACAAAACCAGATTAGATTGTAAAGTTGCTTAATAGTATCCTCCATCACATAACTCATTGAACCAGACCAATCAAGAATAAACACTAATCCATGATTTTTACCATCAGGTAATAGTGTGACTTTCTTGAATAAGTCTTCACTAAATTTATAATTAATAAGTTTTGTTGTGTCAAGAACACCAGTGCGACTTGTAGTAGCACGAGCATAGGCACCTGCAGATTTTTTACACTCAAACTCTTTGACAAGATAGTTAACTTCTTTCTGTGCGGATCTTTTGAATTTGATAAAATCTACTTTACACTCTTCAATATACTTAACCATTGAATATTCATCAGGCATTTCAGAATCATTGACAGGTATCTCATTTGCTGCTGCTTTACACAAAGAATGAATAAGTTGATTGTCAATGATGAGTTCATTAATGTCTAACTTTGGTATTTCAAGATAAACATTTTCTCTCCCAGTTGTGTTTGCAAGATTCTTCAATGCTTCTTCTAAACTTTCAGCGGTTTCTGATACAACTTCTTCGGATAAGTCAATGTCTTGATTTATATCTGAACCTGCTCCCATTTCTGTTTTAACTTGAATAGGTGCTTCTCCTTCCTCATTACCATCTTCATCAGATTCAGTCATGTTACCATCTTCATCATACCAATCATCTCTCACATCTTCAAGATCTGCTCCTGTTCCACCACCAAAGGACTCGTTAGATTCCATTTCTTTTTCTTCTTCTTTCTTCTTCTCTAACTCACCTAAAACATAATCAAATATTTGTTTTGATACTTTCAATACTTCATCAAATGTCTCACATAGTGAAACTTTATTTACATAGAACATTTCATCTGTTGAGAAAGGAATGTTGTAGTGTGTTCCAATCTTGAACTGAAGATTGATTCTGTCAAGAAGATTCATCTCAGAGATATCTTTTTGCTTGACTTGAAAGAAATCTTTCTTGTGTAGTTCTGTATATCCTTTGAAAAATGTTTTTGCAATGCCCTCATAACGCCTCTTCATCAACTTTTCAATACGAGCATCCTCAACAATATTAACGATAGAAGGATTCATCTTATACTCTTTCCACCACTCTCTGTCTGGTGTATAGAGTGCATGTCCAACTTCATGACTCACCAACATATCAATAACTTCATTAGTTGTGTTCTCCCACATAGGGAGAGTCAATACTCTTGACTGTACATTGAATTGTGCTGTCTCAACTTTCTTGTGCTCTACAACTAAATCCTCTGTAGCAAGTAGTTTAGCAAGTTGTGATTTGATTTCGTGATTGGTTGTCATTGGATCTCTGTCGTATATACCTATTATACAAAGAAACCCTACCATGGGCAGGGTTAAGTAGACACTTTATTAACTGTCTACGCCTTTCTCTTGCAGCACGTAGAGCCTGTGGTTTAAGTTTTCGTTTCTTCTCCTTCTTGGAGTGATGTTGCCAGTTTGGGACTTTCATCTTTTTAAATATTTATATTATAGCACTAAATCCCTTAACCTTACCAAACTTAATAACTTTTTCAAATTTATCTTCCATACCTGTTTTATGAGATATGACAAATGTATTTGCATCTTTTATCACATAACGTATAATCTTCAAAAACTCTTCAGTTCCAAAACCATCAAGAGATGAATCAAATACCTCATCCATAATTAAAAGATTCGTATTCACAGAGTTCTTGACTCTCGCAACTTCTCTCCATGTAAAGAGTAGTGCTAAGTCAATACGCATCTTTTCACCTTCACTAAAAGAAGAATATGAAAAATCTTCATGTATCGGAGATTCAATAGTTTCGTTAAATTCTTCGTCTAGTTTAAAATTAATATAAAAATCCATCATCTGCAAATAACGGTTCACTTGCTGATTAATAAATGGTAAATATTTTTTAATTATTTTTGTTTTAACACCATCGTCTTTTAGGAGAGAATATGAAAAATCATAGTAAACCATTTCCTCTCTTTGTGATGAAGACTTTTCAAGTGTAGAATTGAGATTATTTTTAAACTCTTTTAATTTTTCATGTTCAGTATTTCTATTTTTAAATTGTTCGGTAATAGTTTGAATTTCTGATTCCAAATCTCTGATCTGTCGTTGACAAGCAGATATCTTAGTATTGTTTTTAGAAATGTCATTGTTGAGTTTAATAATCTCCTTTGATATTTTTTGAAACTGACGTTCTCGGTCTTGCTCTTTTTTGATGGTTTCTTCAAGGTCTTTATAACCCTTCTTAAGTTCCTTGGCTTTAGTTTGAACGTCAGTAATTTTATTTAAGCGAAACTCTTCCTCTATGGGTTGAGTACATGTAGGGCATGATACATTATCACTAAAGAACTTATGTTCCTTGGTAAGGGTTGATACCCTATTGGATAATTTACCTTTTAAATTGTTAAGCTTTAGTAACTTTTCTCCTGCACCAATTAATTTTTCTTGACGTTCGATTAAAGTGTCAACAGATCCTTCTATGAGTAAATTTGCTATTGAACAACCTTCTGATTCAGTAGATAAAGAATCTATCTTTTTCTTTTTGAAATCAATATTACTCTTTCCTTGATCTTCCAACTCTTTAATAAAATTCTTTTGCATGTCTATTTTATCTTTGATATTATCTTTCTTTAAGTCTAATGACCTTAAGTTTTCTCTTTGAACTCTCAACTTCTCTTTAATGAGATTATTCATAGCAGAAAATATACGAATATCTAAAAGATCCTCTATAACTTCTCTACGATTATTTACGGATAATTGCATGAAAGGAACAAACGTACTACTTCCTAATATAACTATCTGAGTAAATGATTTATAATTTAATTTTAAAATATTTTCCTCTAGTATTTTCTGATTTGATCTATCATCAGCTTGTTTACTCAATTGATTTCCATCAATCTCAATATCAAAAACATTTGGTTTGATGCCTCTTCTCACGAAATAGTTTTTATTATTTGATGAAAACTCTATCTCAACTAAACATTCTCTCTCATTTGATGAATTAATTAACTGCGATTTAGTAATTTTTCGAAAAGATTTATTAAACAATACAAAAGTCAAAGCATCAAGCATTGTAGATTTACCTGCACCATTGACACCAATAATTAAATTAGTTGTAGCTTCTTGAAAATTAACTTCATTCCAATGATCCCCAGTAGAAAGGAAGTTTTTCCATTTTATTTTTTTAAATATAATCATTTTTTAGGTGGAATAATAATGTCATTTTCTGTGATGATTGCATACTTGTAATTGTTTACTTTACAAGTTCTAAGTGCAAGATCATCATCAATTTCTATTACAATCATATCACTATTATCTTCATCGTCCATTAACATCATAGCATATCTTTCAGCATCGTCCTCTTGTTCAAAAAGAAATAAAACTTTATGTCCTGTTTTATCCTCAACAGCATATACTCCTGTTTCCTTTTTGTCTTTAAGTGTGAGAAGATACATCATTCTACCTCGCAAGCTTGTCGATACAAATTTTGAAATATATTTTTAACTACACTCTTATCATAATCAAAATCAGATTCATCGATATATCTATTTAAAATAGAAATCGTGTTCTCTTCATCATACTCTTCAAAATTATCATTAGTGTTTATCGCAAAATTTTCTACTATCTTTAAATCTTGTATACCAGAATTATAAAGTTTATCAATAAATTTTTCAAATTGTTTGATATCAGTTTTTTTTCGAACAATAACTTTTACTATTTTATCGTTATATTGTCTAAAATCAAAAGTTTGATAGGGTGTATCATCATAATAAATGTTATAAAATAATCTATATGGATTATTTATTGATTGATGTGTTTTATTATCAGTGTCAAATATGTGAAAACCCCTGTCATCATTTACATCGTTCCAATACATTTCATATGGATTTCCCAAATAATATATCTTTTCATTATCAGATCTTGTATGATAATGTCCCGAATATACTTTTTCAAATTTATTGAAGATGTCAATGTTCATACCATCTTCCATTACATGATACTTATGTGCTTTGAATCCATTTAATTCTAAATGTCCCATTGCAATTTTTGCTTCAGTTTCTTCAATAATCGATGCAGTTTCCTCATAATTTTCAGAATTTATCCAAGGCAACATTAATACTTTAAGTCCATCTAACTCTATTTCTGTAGCTTTTGAATATACATTAATATTTGAATAATTTCTTAATAATAATTCTGGAGAGTTAACATCATTGGTATTTTTATAATAACAATCATGATTACCAATAGTTAAATGGACATTATATTTTTTAAGAGGTTCAAAAACAACTCTCTTTGCCCACTCAAGACTTTGTAAATCAATTGACTTGCGACTATCAAATATATCACCCATATGAACTACAGTGTCTATCTGATATTTTTCCAAAGAAGGAAAGAAAACATCACGATAAAACATTTCAAAGTAATCATGAAGATGTTTTGATCCCTTACGTGCGCCGTAATGAGTATCAGTTATAATTGCAACTTTCATCTATTATTATTTCGATACTGAATATTATCTTTAATTGTATTATAATCAGAACTACTACCTGCCATCGCACCATCATCTACTGTCATCACTTCTTCAAATCCAGTCTTTTCAATTATCTTTGTTTTAATATCCAATTGTTTCTTTTCTTTTTGTATTCTTCTTAAGAATGCATAGTGTATGACTTGAGTAAAATATGCAAAAGGATTTCTAGATTTTTCTGGATTAAAATTATTAATGTACTGAACACAATTCTCAATACCATCAGATATCATATCCTCACGGAACATGTAGTTTACAAAGTTTGGTTTATATGATAAGTGTGTAGCAATCTTCAAAAAACATGATCCCAAATAATTAGGGATTGGTGGTTTCCCTTCCCAAGCTCCTGTCTTTGGTGGATCTTCCTTGTACTTTTTAAAATATATTTCCTTTGCTTTTAAAACTTTAGTTCTATAAACTATCATTGCTTCTAAAAGTTCTTTATTATTGACATAATGCTCTGTTTTTTTTCTTGGCATAGTATCTCTCAAGTTAAATTCAGTATAACATAAATTAATATACTTGACAAGTTCGTAAAGTACATGTACAATAACCTTTGTGAGGTTTTAAGGGTTTTATTAGTTCTCTTTCAGTCCTTTAAATATATCTTCAAGCCTCTTACGAGCATCTTGAACAGAAGATATGTAACCCATGGAGGAATCAGGTTTTATTTGATTATCTGATACTTTTATACTGATGTCATCAGGGTCAGAGATATAATCATTATATACATTAATTAACTTTTTGTCTTTAGACTCTGTTATATACAGAACTTTATCCATCTTTATAATAAAAAAGTCCTCATCACTTAATTCAATCCATGGTTTTACTTTAATATAAGATCCTTCATGACTGTTAAACATGTTGATTATAACTGGATTTTGAAGAACGATTACAGTATCATCATTAACTTCATCAGACATCACTAGAGAAAAAATTTCTTCTCCAGAGACAAGTTTAATGATAGCGTAAAATTCTTCTCCCATTATATCAGATCGTAGTTTACAATGCATCTAACATTATTTATAGGTTGTTCAGCTGTATGATATAAAGATCCGTCAAATAGAACAACTCTTCCTTGTTTTGGTGTGACTTTTTCTTTGATTGTATAATTTTCTGATTTTACTGTTTCATTGTATATGATTGTATCACCATCACTATCCATAACATAATATAACATTACAAAATGTTTTTCAAAGAGATCAGTATGAGGAGTATCAACATTTGGTTTTTCTGAAAATAAAGGTAATTGTAAAAATGATCTACCCTGATACACATCAACTTCCCTTATGTTTAATTTTTCACATGAGTTTTCTATTAATTGTAAGAATAATTCATGAAATAAACTTGAAACATAACCTAAACGATTATCATCATTTTCATTATATTTTACCAGTGCATGAAAAAATCCAGGTCTTTTTTGAGAATCAGGTAGATTATCATTGGTTACATCTTTTGTAAGATACCATGGGAATTCACCTATATCATTGAGAATTTCATCACCCAGTAAAATATTTTTTATTTTTTCTTGATGTTCAACATTGATAATATCATCAAATACTAAAATTTGATTATCCATTATTTTTTCAAAGGTATGTTTTTTATGTCATAATTGAAATTTTCTTCGTTGTATATTTTAATTCTTTCAATTAAATGATTTAAAGTATAGTTTTTTCTTGATTTGTAACTAATATCATCAGCTATATCATATAGTGTTGCCTTCTCTTTATTCTCTCCCTTTCGTAAAACTCTACCAATTGATTGTAAATTACGAATTCTTGATTTAGATGGTGAAGCAAATATTATGTTGTGTAGATTTTTGATATTAATTCCGGTAGAAAAGGTTCCGTATGAGGCAACGATAATAGCATCACTCTCTTGCTCAGTGATCTCTCGAACTTTCTCTCTGTCTTCGGTGTCCACTCCACCATGAATAAAAAAGACATTACGACTCTCAATAAGATTATTATTATTTATTAGTTCATATAAAGGTTGTCCATGTCCCTCGACTCTGGCAAATAGAATCAAAGTATTTCCTTTAAGATCAAGAGCAAGATTTTTAATGAAGTTATTTCGACGATGATGACTAATGATGTATTGAACTTCTTCTTCAAAGGTTTCAAATTTAGTTGGTGGGTGTTTCAATAGAAGCACATTGATGTCCAGTTTAGCGAGATGCCCTTTCTTCATGAGTTCATCAGTTTTGATGATCTTGTAGGAAGGTCCGAACAATCCCTCAAGAACCCATTTGTGAGTCTGTGTGCCATCAAGAGTTCCTGTGAATCCATATCTATATTTTGCATTACTTAATTTTGTCATTATAGATATTAATGACTTCGATTTAAATTGATGTGCTTCATCACCAATTACAACACTGAATCTATCAAAATATTTTCTTGGTAGTTTATATATTGACTGCCATGTTGTAATAATGACTTGAGAGTCTGTCTCTCTTTCTTTTCCCGCATAAATTTTATGGCAAAATGAACCAACATCCCACCCATAATCTAAAAAATCTTTATACATCTGTTCTACAAGGGAAGTCGTTGGAACAACTATCAGTGTATTTTGATTTTTTTCAACAAAATATCGGACAATCGAATATATCATCATGGATTTACCTGAAGCAGTTGGAGATATCAATAACTTCCTATTATATCTTAGAGCGTCGAATACTCCGTCAATCTGATACTCTCTGGGTAAATGTTTGCAAATAGATTTCATATAATCACTCACCCCTTCCTTTGATATACCTTCGTTTACTTCAAAAGGTAAACCATAGTATTCATTATTTTTAAATTCGTAAGTATATTTGTGATCTTTACAAAACTGTATTAACTTATCAAGTAATCCTACATATATTTCCCCTGTGTGATTACTGAAAAGACGAATTTTTCCATCCCAATATTTATTTCTATATTGAGGCATGAACTTTGCACCTGGCACATCAAATGTAAAATAATCAGATAACTCATAATATACGTGAGGATCTGATTTTACTTGTAAATGCACCTCATTTTTTTTCAAAATGATCAAATGTGACATTGTATAAAATCACTTTTAATTATTTATATCCTTTCTCTGAGTGAAATCTATACCTTCCATATGATCATATTCATGTTGAAATACTCTTGAAGCTAGTCCTTCCAACTTTAGTTTATGTGTTTTTTTATCAACATCTTCATACTTGACTACAATTTTATCTGGTCTTTTAACTTTTAAGAAAACATCTGGATATGATAAACATCCTTCTTCCATTTCAATCTCTTCAGTATATGATTTGATGATACGAGGATTGAAGCATACTATTGTTTCGTTATGCTCTAAGTCTCTTATCATAGCGAATGCTCTCTCCCATATGCCTATTTGATTTGCAGATATACCTATGCCATTATAATGGATCATATTCTCAATTAAAATCTTTGATAACTCATGTCGATCTAAATTATAACTGCATGAATTTATTGGATGATGAAATAATTGATGCTCTGGTTTAACTAATCCCTTTATCATTAGAATCCTGATTGAAACTTTTGCCACTCGATGGCATTTTTAATTTGATATGTGCGACCCGATATATTTCTAATTATCTCTTCTAAAAATTTCAGTGTAACATCATAATATTTTATCTTCATATCAATTGTATTTAACCTTTCATCCGCTTCCATGTGCCTCTGTATTGCGTCTTTCTCTCTAACCTTATACGGAAATGGTTCTTGAACATAAACTTCTGCAGGTGCTTTTCCTGTATAATAATTATGTCTTTCCAAACGTATACGATTATATGATTCTTTTGCCTTCTCCCTCAGTAATGAAATAGTATTATAAATTGTATAATACTTTGAGTGAAGTTGAGGTATTTTTAATGATTCATCATGTAGGTTATCAGGATCAATAACAGAGTCTTTCTGCCACATCTCCTGAATTTGATCAAGGTTCATAAGGGTGTTCTGCCATCAGGTTCTACTATATTATACACTGTATATTTAAAAACTGCTTCAGCTGTAAAGTAATTTATATCAGTATCAGATGCTGTGAAATCTAATGAAGTCAAACTGATAGGAAACAAATCATTAAATTTTACAATTGCAACGTCTCTATAATTACTATTCAATATATGTAAACTACCATCACAGAAACTCTCTCCTCTATCTAATAATCCATCTTCGTCTGTATTTAAATCTTTAAATTCTTGAGTTGTTTCTGGATATCCTAGTCCCTTTAACCAATTATGAACTAACATATAGTTTTCTAAATTTTCATCTACTAGAAAATTTAATGTGAAGTCACCAAATTGTAATTTATCACCAGGCACGTCAATATCCTTCAGATAACTTGATTGGATTGCTGTGCCCAATGTAAGATCTGGAATTCTTGAGGAGTAAGAAAAAAATGTTATCTTTTGATTTTTAGAAAGTGTAAATTTAAATCCTATAGGAGATAAAAAATTACGATTTTCTATTTGATTTCGATATGCACGAGCCATGATTACTCACTAACAACAGTGGAGTTTTTCCACCAGTTTGGTTGATATGTATATGTTTTATCTCCAATAGTTCTAGTAACAGTTGTTGCTGCTTGTGTATTAGCGTCAGATTCTGAAGAGTATTGTTTACGATCAGAATATGTGTCTGTCCAAGTGTTATCTCCTTTCCAATAAAGATCACCGGTTCCTAGAGTTTTTGGAGTTTTAATGTGATAAGGCATCTTTTTTCAAATCTTTTTTAATTTTTTTTGCGTAAGTGACTTCTTCTTCAGTATACAATGACGGATTTTTCTTTGCTCTTTTAAGGATAAGTTTAGCTGCTTTTTTATCATTCATATAAGTATTTATCACATAAAAAAAAGGGGGTAGTGCCCCCTTTTCTAATTCTATTAGGAGAAAACCTCCTTACAAATACGTTTGCATATGTGTTGATCATCATTACATTCAATCAAGCACTCGTAGTATTCGTCGATTAAATCATTACTTGGTTCATGTTTAGAACCTGCCAATTGATTAAAGGAAATTAGATTGTGCATAGTTGACCCTGATGATTCTCTCCCATAACGAAGAACTTTAATTCATCTTGTTCTCCATAACCTCATAGATATTTATCTTGAAATAAACATAAAAAAAAGCATTCCTTAACAAAAAGAAATGCCTACGAGTTTATACCTATCTCTTAATAAATGAATTAGGTTGTTCTTTGTCATCACCAGATTGAATCTGTGGCATCCAAAATTTACGTTCTACAGGAAGCTTAAATTCTCCATTAAGAAGTAATTGATTATTTCCATAAGCAGCTACTTTTTTAAAAACATTTGTTGCTAATTCCCACATCTTATCTGCTTGTTCTCTTCTTAGTTCAACGATTTCGGGACTATCACCTTTATTGTTGACATGCTCCGCAATAACTTGTACTTTACCTGTTTCAAAGTACTGTTTAAGAACATTGAATATACGATCAATAAAATAACTGTCTGGGAAGAAGTAATCTACTTCATCATTATCCACACATTTCGTTTCATACCAATCTTTACATTCTTTATCGCGCCAAGATCGAGTTTGTGTTGGAACATCCTCTTGAAGAAGAACTTTACGTACAGCATCATTTTTCTTAGATGTGTCAAGATTAGTTGCACATTCATAAACTGCATCCTTAATAGCAGGTTCTTCTTTCTTAAGATCTCCTCTTGATATAAGTTGACTCATGGTCAAAACTAAATCTTTAACAGTGTGAACCTCTCTTGGTTGTGCATCATTTAATTTATGCAAGTACATATATTTGTTAAATCTTGCACTTCTTATCACCTCACCAGTTTCTGGATCAATTGTGTCATGAAATCTGACAACATCAAAGACATCACCATTGTCTCCCTGATTATTAAGACAATCTGCTTTGTATCTAGTGATGCCATCATTTGCCTCATACAGGTATGAATCACCTACTATATCAACTATATTGTTCTGTTCAACAACTGGTCTTGCAGAATCTAATGGAATTCCTTTGCGACGTGACTCAGCTAAATCTTTGATGTTAGAAGATGAAGATCCTCTTTCTCTAACTGGATTTTCTTCACCACCTTCACCATAAAAAATATTTTTATATTTTATAAAAACCCTACGAACATGCTCTACTCCTTCAGATGTTTGGAATTCAGCTGTGAATTCGTTTATTGGTGTTTTTGAAAGATTATCATAATCGACTCTACCTTCTATGGTATTGTCGTTATCTAAAAATGGAATTGTAGTCATTACCTTTCCTCGTATGTAATTGATTGACAAATCAATCGTAGCACAAGGTCAATAAAAAAGCAACCCCGAAGGATTGCTTTGTGTTGAATATGTAATATCTGAATTACATGAGGTTTTGAACTGTAACTCTTCTGTAGTAACGGTTAGAGTTAACTTTAAGAGCACCAAGACCCTGAGTAGTACCTTCTGCAAATGGGTTTGCAACGATACCATAACGAGTCTTAAATCCAATTTTTGGCTGGAAGGTGTTCTCTCCAACTGCACGAACCATCTGTAGTGGTACATATGGGCAGTAGAATAGTCCTGCGTCATAAGGTGATGTACCTTTGTAACCCATGACATAATACTGTTTACCAGTACCAGATCCTGTTACAGGTGCGTTTGCTGAATAAGGATCGATGTATACTCTATACTTACCTTGAAGAACACCAGCAAATGTGTTACCTGTGTCATCAACGTTAAGGTTAGCATTAAGTGCTGGAGTATAATCTAATACACCCGCCATTGTTAATGCTGATGCAACGTCTGCGGAGCAAAGGATCATGTTACCCTTTCCACGACGAGTTCTTTGTGCGATTGCGTTAGCATCTCTTTCCATTTGGAAGATAAGTCCCTTGAATTTCTCAACTGACCATCTACCATTTGAATCGATGTCTAAGTCAAATGTTCCAGAAGTAGCAACGTTTTGAGTAGCACCAGTTTCAGCAACCTTATAGATTGTTCTGATAACTTCTCTGTTGATCTCAGCAAGAATCTCTGTTGAGAGAATGTTTGCTAATTCTGCCTCTGCGTTAAGACCGTGAATTGCCTTAAGGTCTTGAGCTAGTTCTAAACTGTACTCTGCCTTTAGTGCTCTTGTCTTAGCAGTAACTGTGACTTTCTCGATTGAGAATGCCATTTGGTTGAAGTCTGCACCAGATGAACCAAGTGCTTCTGACTTCTCAGTATCCATACCACGACCAGTTGCATAACCCTTCTGAGTTGTATCAGTGCTTGGGTTAAGAAGTGATGGGTTGTTTTTGTCTGCGTCAAATGCGCCTGGATTTTGGGCAGTTGTACCCATACCAACGTTGACTCCAGTTTGTCCACCTTCGTTCTGTGTATATCCTGTACCGATATCGCCATCTGCGAATGAGGAAGATACACCAGAGAAAGCTGAATCTGGTTCGTTGAACAATGCTTCACTACCTGATTGAGATGTGAATCTTGATCTCATTGCGAAGATAAGTCCTGTTGGACCTGTCATTGGTTGAACACCAGCTAAGTCATATGCGACTAAGTTTGGCATTGAACGACGAATCAAACTGATAAGAACAGGGTCGAAACCTGCGGTAGGACCACCAGCTGGTGCTAATCCACCAAAACCTGAACTTGTGTTTCCGTTTGATCCGGTGCTGTTTGTTGGAACAGCTTCTGAAAGGAATTCTGATTCCTCTCTAATTGCTTTTTCTTGATTCTCCAGAAGAACTGCAGTCACCATTCTACGATGATTATCCTTTATAGGATCCATCCCATCATAGTCTAAAAGGGGTGCCCACTTCTCCTGCAGATGTTCAGAATTGATCTGCATTTGATTTTCCTTTGTTAAGTTTAATTGCTATAATAAAATCACTTCTTAGTAACTCTTTGTAAAGTCTGAAGATAAGATTCCATGACACCAGTTGTTTGAGTTGGTGCATGACCTGTTTCTGTGCTCTCAGATAAAGTTTCAGAAGTATCTTTTTGTACATCTGATGAGAAATATGAATTTCTCAAAGTCACTAATTTTTCACGATAGTTGTCTTCACTTTCGAACTCAACATTCTCAGAAAGAGATGCTAATTTCTCTTTTTGAGTAACGGCAAGACCCTCAGATACTTCTGAAAATATAACATCAGAAGTGGATTCTGCTAATCTTTTCTTAAGAGCAACATTTTTATCAATTTGCTCGTTGAGTTTATCTTCCATTTCATCAAGTTTTTCTACCATACTATTGAGTACATCATATTTATCTTCAGGGATTGATACATAATGTTCTTCAAATAGACTCTTCATTCCAGTAAGGAATGAATCAGTCATTTCTGATTTCAGCCCTCTTTCGAGTGCTAATTCATTTTCAGAAACCCACTCGTCAGCAACATACTCTAAGTATGCATCGACTCTTTCTGTGAGTTCTGTTTTTAATGAAGTAATTTCTTCGGTAAGAGCTTTTTCATACTCTTTTTCTACCTCTTCTTTTACTTCTGCTATTTTTGATGAAATAGCAGCTTCAAAGATTGTTCTTGCTTTTTCTTGAAATTCTTCAGAAAGCTCTTCTCCTGCAAGAAGTGCTTCAATGTCTTCTTCGACATTGATTTCTGCGATAATTTCTTCTTCAGCTTCTTCAGTTGTCTCTTCTTCTGAAACTACCTCTTCTTCGGAAGTCTCCTCTTCAGAAACAACCTCATCAGTTATTTCCTCATCTTCGGCAACAACTTCACCTTCAGATTCAGATTCCTCCTTTTTCATACCTGCTGGCATAGGGTCTGCAGGTTTTGCTCCTTTGTTTACAATATCTTTTACTTGTTTTAATATTGCACCAGGATCTTTTAATTTTGCTGAATCGTCATCAGGTTTATAATTTTCTGGGGTAGGACCACCTAAGTCATCGACTGAAGCGTTCATTCCTCCTGTGGTTAACTTCTGCATTGGATCTGCAGGTTTAGCCCCTTTGGTTACTACGTTTTCCATGTTGTGTAATTGTTGCCATCGGATATTTTTCTATATTTATTTATAGAACTTAAAGATTTGATAAGAAATCAGTAAATAAGTTGAGTTTGTGCTCTTCTAATCTACCTTGATCAACGAGAGTATTTATTCTCTTTTTTGTCATTGTTGCTTGTTGTTCACGAAGAATTCCTCCTTCCCAAACCCACTCTTTTCCTTCCATAATTCCAGATACAAATGCATCAGGAGCTGAAGGATCAGCAACGATATCTGCAGCAGTTGCTAACATAAAATCTTCACCAACTACTTTGCATCCATCACGATTTTCTTTTAGTGATCCAACACCACGAGACGAGACTCCGAGTGTTACACCTTCACCAATAAGTGACTTTGCAATCTTACCCATTGGTGTATCAAGAAGTTGTGCTTTTCCAACAAAATTATTTCCTTCTTGACGAAGAGATGTAATTTTATGAGAAACACGATCTAAGTTTACAGTCGGACCCTCTGGATGTCCAAGTTCACCGAGTGCACGACCTTTTTGTACAAAAGATTCATTATATCTTCCAACTTCTTTTGCAAGAGTTTGAACAGGATACATTCTTCCATTACGATTTTTGATGTCACCTTGCAAGAAAACTCCCTCAATATACATTTTCTTTTTAGCGCCTTTTCCTTCAACGATAAATTTAACTTGTGATACTTCTTCGGTAATTAATTTCATGTTACTAATGGGTAAATCCTACTTTAGATCCTTTAATTGCTGCGTTGCTTGCGAATACACAATGTGCATATTCTTTTTCTAGAAATTCAACTGATGTTGCTGGCATTGTGAAAGATCCTATACCAGTTCCACTTTGTGTTTCAACAACACTTACAACATGTGCACTAGAATCAGTATTTACTAGACGAACAACACGAGCTTCACTAAAACTTGTGGCAGTTCCTGTTGTTGTTGGTAACGCAATTTCTGCAGCTAATACATTCGTGTTTAATGGCATTACTCGTCCTCAGCGATCTCCGGTTCAGTGGTCACTTCATCTTCTACTTCATTATCACCAAAAACAGAATTAGCTATTTCAGGTCTTTGACTTTCAATTCTCTCTGCGGCTTTCGTAAATAAAACATCTTTTAATTTACTAGTGACATCAGATGCAGCAGAATCTGTTGCTATCAAATCGATAATTTCTTCCATATTATTAATATATTATTATACTTTATTTATATCTTTAATATCCGTACCTTGATTTAAGGGCATCAAAGTTCTGTAAAACTTCAGATGCAGTTAGTGCATCACTATACGACATGACATGGTAAATACGTCCTTCTTGATCATCTCCCCCATTATCTGCACCAACAGAATTTGGTTCTAGGAAAGAACTATCAGAAGTGGTAACTGTGCCTATAGTATTTCCTGATATTGGATTTGTATTAACTCCATTAATGTAAGCTGTATACGTATTACCAGATCTTGTAAATGTAAAGTTATAGATAGTATCATCTAGAAGACCGCTTGAATTAGAAAAATAACCTTTATTAGATTGCTGCGATCTTACCAAATTTAAACCTTGACCATTAACATATCTGTACAATAATCCTCCTGCTCCATTCCACTTCGAGCAAAAAGCTTGATATGAATGAGAGGATAAATCGGAAAACATGCACCAAATACTAAAGGTATGATCATTAAGTGGATCAAAGATTCCACTAGAAAACTTAAAGTAATTTTGAACTGAACCACCATCATCTGCAAAATTAAAGTAATCTGCATCACCAGAATTTACATAAGTTAGTCCACTTCCTGAAGAGAATAATGTAGCATCATTACCAGTTCCTGATGTGTCCAACCAGTTTCCACTACCTGAATATAAATTAGCATCAAGTAATAAAATATTGTTTGCACTTACAAGACTAGCACCACCTCCCCCAGAGGAATAACTCGCATAAGACATCATGTGACTGTATGCAATTTTTGATGCAAAAACTGTAGATGGTGCTATTAATTTATCAGTAGATTTTTTCTGAAGATATAATACCTCACCAGCCGGAACAGTAAAATTACCAATTATTGTGTCACTATTATCAGTGCGGGTCACAATTCCTACACTTGAGTCACTGTTGTAAAGTCTAACTGCAGTCGCACTACTAACTGTGGTTGCTATTCCAATATTTGTTTCTTGAGATAATATTTTCATTAGATTTCTGCTGATTTAGTATCTTTTTGCATCTGTGCATCAGTGATGCCACCATCAATTTCTGGTTCTGTTGGAACATCACCTAAATCTCCTCCACCCTCAAGTGGTTCTCCAGTAATTGGATCAACTGCATTTGGATCTGGAATAATTCCATCTTTAATTTCTTGTTCAATCTGCTCATCCATTTCAATAATTTCTGCATCAGTTTGACGTAGTACTTTTCTTCTTACATAATCATTAGAATAATACTTTCCAATATATGGTTCAATTGTTGCGAGAGATCCTAATCTTTCGTTAAGTAATTCTGATTCTTTGAGTTCTGCAAATTGATTATCATAAATGAAATCATATTGTATATGCTCACTTATTTTTTCCCAATCATCTGGTGTCACAATATTTTTTAAAATTAATTGAGTTTTAAGAATATCATTAAACATTTGAGAAAATCTTTTTCTTAATCTTCCTACAAATTTTGCAAACTTAAGTTCATCTCTTAGTATCTCAGAAGATCTTCCTAAATTAAATCCACCATCAGATGCAATACGTGATTCTGGAACTCCTAGTGATCGATATAATTTTTTCTGGAAGTATTCGATATCTGAAAGTTCACCTAAGTTTTGTCCACCAGGTAAAGTTGTAATTTCAGTTCCACGACCACCTTCTCTACGTGGTAGCCAAAAATCTTCCATCATTGACATGAATTTACGATCATCTCTTACTTCACCTGTCTGTGCATTATAAACTAACTTATTACGATAACGATTCATAACCTCTCTGAGGTATTGCTCAGCTTTTACTTTTGGTAAGTTGCCAACATCAATATAAAATATTCTTCTTTCTGGAGCACGGGACAATCTATAAATTACAAGACTATCTTCAATCATTCTTAATTGATTTAAAGATTTGATTGACTTATGAAGATAAGACAATATGTTTCCCTTGTTTCTATCGACTAATCCTGATGTACAATAAACGATTGAATCTTTTGCAATTTTGACACCTTTATTTCCACCACCACCTGCCATCATGCCTGTTGGATAGTTTGGTTGGGGAGTATAAACGAAATATTCGTCTATCTCAGGATTCATAACACTATTATCATCACGTTCTCTTAGTGTGACAAGATCCCTAGCTGATTTTTTCTTTTCCTGTCTTACATGCTTTATCTTTAATGAATCAATATATCTTAAATCTTGAATACCTTCTTGTGGATTTTTAAAATCAATTACTTTTAAATAACATAATCTACCATCAACGTACCAGTTTCGAAATATTTCATGACACTTACGATCAAAATCTAAAATTTCTTTTATAGTTTTAAACTCTTCACGAATTAACTTTTTAAGTTTATCACTAGCATTAAGATTAGTAAGTTCTATTTCAACAGGTGAATCATACAAATCACTTACAATAGCTTCATTAACAATATCTTCAATGGCTGCATCTGCCTCAGGATGCAATGCCATTTCACGATATCTTCTTATTAGATCAAATTCTGTACGATAGACACCCTCAGTGTCAACATAAGATCCATAAAATCCACTCGCTATGTAATTATCATTACCGTCCTCATTATTAGGAGGAACGGGTGATACTATCGTCGGTGATTGTTTTTCGTTGTCATCAATTGAAAAACCAAAAAGTTTTGCCATATTATAATTTTACTATTTTTATTATTTATCCAATATCCTCACCACCAGCTAATGGTGATGTTCCTTTGAATGCCTCCCAGTAATGCACTTGCATTTCGACTGTAAATTCTTCAATACTATCAGTGGTATCGTAACTAACATCAATCGTTGAAACATTAGTTGGGAAAATATCCCAGAACTTATATGATCTTAAGATTGATCCATCACGATCAAGTTGATGAACGATAGCATCTTTCTGATAATCAGATGGATTAGTGATACCTGTGGCATCTTCTAATTTATTAATGGTGTTCATCCACTTTTCCATCGCAGATCTGATTGCAAAATCAATATCATTGATGATTGTGATTGTCCATGTTTCAAATGTTCTGTCACCTGCGACCTTTAAAATACGACCTCTGAATGGTATTTCAACTGGTGTTATACTAGATGCAGGTAAAGCTGCTGTCTTTACCAAAAATCTTGATTTTTGAAGTACGTCGTTATCGATTGCAACCGCATCTGGGAATGCTAACTCTACTTCAAATAGATTGGGTCTTGCACCACCACCTGTTAGTTTACTCTTAAAGTCACTAATTTTCCTTAGTGGTATGCTATTAATTTGTTTACGGGAAGGCATTTTCTAAACCTCTAAGTTAATTAAACGGAACCGATTACTTCTTCGAATGAAACGCCAGTTCGAGTGGCAACGAATGTAAGACCAATGAAGTTAATTGATCTTGCTGGTTTCACAAAGATGTCTGCCACAAATTCATTACTATCTATGATTGCAGCAGTGTTATTTGTTTCATCACAAATAACCACATAATCTTGAATACCTCTCTTCGCTTGAACATCACGTAAGAAAGGTTCAACAATATTTACAAAGTTTGCCCTTGTAATTTCATCATTAAATTCAAACAACTGATCTTTCGCAGCTGCTGAGATTGCATTTTCAATAAAGATGAATAGACGACGTACGTTTATTCTATCAAATGCTGATGCTTTTGCAAATCCAGTCTTATCACCAAACAGAATTATACCTGCTCCAGGTGAGAATACTACAGGGTTTATTCTACTTGAATAAAGTCTGTCTCTCTGTAACTTAGTAGGATTATACGCAAGTTTTACAGAGTTGAGTATACTTCCTCTTGATGTACCTGCTGGTGAGAACCATGGGAAGTTGTTAATATCGTTTCTTGCACATAGTCCAGCTATGTCTCCATTCAATGGAACATATCTAAAGGTGTTGTTAAACCTATCATACATGTATTTGTATCCACTGTCAAATACTGCGTAGGATGATGAACTAATAGGACCGTAGTAATCAACAATATTTTGAGTTATTGTTTCTACCTCTAAAGGTGAACCAGGTGTATTACCAGAAGCATCATAAGATAGTAATCTATCTCTTGATGGTGATAAGAATGCGACTGCATCTTTTCTAAGTTCTGCTGTTGCTATTAGTTTTTCACCAAGAGCTCTTGTTTTATCCTGTCCACGATGTCCTGATCCTTGAATTAAGAAATCAACATTGACTTCAGAATCATTTTCAAAGAGTGAATATCCACCTATTATATCATCTAATCCAGGTTCTAGTGCACCTGATACAGTTATCGTGCTGATTCCACCATAACTTGTACCATTTTCAAGAACTATATTTGTTTTTCCAGAACTATTAAATATTATTCCCTCTGCTTCTTTATCCCATCCACCTTCATCTTCTTTAACAAACGCACTTGAGTAACCAGTTGGAGTGGTTCCAATAACTGATCCATCTCCACCAAAAATATACTCTGAGTTAGTATAAAGGTATTTTCTCCAATATGATGGAGATCCTGCAGAAAACTCAGCATCTTTTGCTTTTGATAGATTTAGATGTTTTTCTAGAATCGTACCTGCATTTCCAGTTACTGTCCCTTTTGCATCGATGACAACAACGTGAACTTCATCAAATCTTGCACCTCTTGCAGCAGCAAATTCTGATGTACCAGGTGCATCAGCTAATGCGTTCCATTTTGATGATGATACTGAGGTTGCTCCTCCAACTGTTGCTGTTGTTGTATCATATGTTTGCTCATCATACCAATCTTTAACTGAACCTACTGAAGTATGTGCGTATGCTACTGTCTGACTTGCTGTGGTAATTCCAATAATTCCTGTTGTACCAAATTTATAAACATTGTTAAAATCTTTTGCAGTCTCTGTGTTAGCACTTGATACGTGAGATAAAAACTTAACACTTATCTTTGTGGACTCAACCTCAGTAACAATTCCTTTAAAGAATCCGTCAAGAAGTTCAGTAGTTCCTGCACCAACTCCTGTTTTTGAAACAACGGTTCCAGATGGAACTGCTTGTGTGATACCTGCACCGACAACGATTGCAGATTTTCCTTCAGGAGATGAAACATCTACATTTTCTAATATTTGATCTGCCTTACCGTCTATGATGGCAACTCGCAAACCATTAAATTGTAATCCAGGATTCTTTGCAACTACAGTTCTACCTGTTATGACATTATCATTGTATCCAAGTTCTTGGTAATGATCCGAACTTTTTATTTTTATTTCAGCACCACCTGATCGTGCATTTTTAAGTCCTGCATCATCAGCACGAACTACATTAAGCACACCACCGTATGCTAGATACGATGAGGCAGCCATCCATGATTCATACTGATTATCAGTATCATATGGTCTTCCAAACTTTTCAACTAATTCTTTCTCACTAGCTATTAGTGTTGGATCACCAACAGGACCTTTCTCAAAAGGACCGACGATACCACCTATCTTTCCAGTGGTAGGATCGACATTTCCTATGGTAAGATCAACTTCTCTAACTAATATTCCAGGAGATGCTAAATTTAAAGGCATCTTTAACTCCGACTCTCAGATTGCTAAAATTATTTATCAAAAACCCTTTTTACATTGGGGAAACGATGCATGAACTACCAATCTGGATATTCCCATTCCTTTATTTTTATTTTCTTTTTCTTGACACGATCTATTGTACATAATTTACATTCATAGGAATATGCTGAAGGCATCCTTCTATTTTTTCGAGTAAGATAAAAATCCTCTGTCAAACTTTTTACTTTCCCACATGATCTACATTTTCTTTCTGAAAATAGTAAATGTTCAAGTTCTAGTTGATCATCAAAATTCATTCTTCTACATCAAAATACCATTTGATTGATTTTATATAATCAAAAGTACATGATAAATCGAAGTCGCAATTAGTGTCATATTTTCTATCACATAAAAAATTTCTAAGCTTTTCAACTGACTCAAAGCTTCCTTGATGTGTATGGTTGGTGTCGTATAAATGATATTTCATTACATATAATCCCACATATATGATCTATCTCCATACTCATCAGTATGCCACCTATCACCAGAACTATCAACAAATGATGAATCATCTAATCCATCATTTATAAATCCAAAAGGTGCCATGTCTTGTTCAATTTGATTTTTTTGTTCTTCATATAATCTTTTACGAATGTCATTATCAGTCATTTCTTTAAAATAATCTTGTGCCACTAACCATGCAAAAATAACTAAGCACATAGCTAAATCATCGTTACATCCCTCTTCTGCTTCAAATGAGTTATGTTTCTGAGCAAAAGTAGTAAGTTCTGATATAACTTCATAATCACAAGTTAAAAGTTTATCATCTTCAATTAAAGTCTTAAGATTACTACATCCTAATTTTTTAACAGCTGACGTAGTTCTTACACCAAGTTGTGTTTTCTTTCCCGAAAAACCCTGACCAACAATTTGTCCATTCCTACCTCTCATGGATGCCATTAATAAATTTTCATATTCTAAATCATATTGGATAATACTTGCAACTTGATCTCCAATATCGTTTACTTCTATTAACAAAAATGACTGATTGTATCCTTTAGCAACTTGATGAATTATGTTTGGAAACAACATGGGTTTTATTTCATTATTTCTATATTTTGCCACGACCTTGTATGGAAACTGTGTCACATCAAATACAAGAAAAGCTGAATAGTCGTTACCTAATCCTCGTGCAACATCAACCGTAATAATATAATTATGATCTTTTACTGGTTCCTCATAGATATCTAATCCTGCATTTCTGTTTATAGGATCTTCGAATACAAGGTTTTTTAGTTTAGCAGGATTAATCAGTGTATTAACAGATCCTAAGAACTCACATTCAAACTCAATTTTAAATTGTTGTTCTGATGTATTTGCAATTGTTTGCTCTTTCCAAACAGAATCTCTACCAGGCACTTCACTCCAATGAACATCAGTGGGTAGATACTCATTTTTTCCTTGCTCTGCATCATGCCACATGCGATAAAAATGATTCATACCTCGTGGGGTAGAAACGATGATTACTTTAGTGCTTTGTCCAGACGTAATAGTAGGATAAACAGAGGCAAAGAAGTCATCAGCAATGTGATTCGGTATGAATGCGAACTCATCAAGAAAGATGACATTATAGGATCCACCTCTGACAGCAGATGAAGAAGTAGAGTTTGCCGATATTTTACTGCCATTTTCTAATTCTAATGAACCTTTATTCCATGCTATAATACCCTGTTGCATCCAGTTTGGCAAGTTTTCATATGCTAGTTGTAATCTACCAAGCAAATCTCTGGCAGTAGAAGCTTTGTTTGCAAGAATTGCGATATTAACATTATCATTAAAAACTGCATAATGAAGTAAATAAGATACCACAGTTGTTGACTTTCCAGTCTGACGAGGCATCTTACAAATATTAAAACGATGTTCGTGGAAATTTCTTACTAACTTCTCTTGAAAATCATAAAGATTAAAAGGAACTAAACCCTCATCAAGAGAAACAATTTTTATATATTTTTTTGCAAAATAAACAGGATCATCCTTACACTTCATAAATTCAAGAATATTTTCTTGAGTAAAATTTATTTGAGTGTTAGCTTTTTTTAAATTTGGGTTTCCAAGATATACATTATCAGTCATAATTTATCAGCAGTTCCAACGACGACGTGCTTGCCTTAATCTGCTATCTGGATCTTTTGCTGCTTTTGGAAACTTCTTCATCTGACCTGCACTTCTCGCACAATAACTCTTCCTACGATTTGCTGCCTTTGAACCTTTCTTTAACTTAGATGGTTCTGTAGTCACAGCAGTTTTTAATTTAGAACCAGGATTTCTACGACGATATGCTTCGACACCTTTCTGTGTCATACCAGCACCTGATTTGGTAGGTCTTTTGTGTCCAGATTTAACACTCATCCCTTTCATATCATCTTCACTTAGTTCAATTTCGTCTCTCCAATTTGAAACAGATTCTTTCTTCATCTTCTTTGCAACAGCATCCTGCTCTTTCTTTCTAAGCATTGCTTCTTTTTTTGCAGTATCTTTCATCATCATAGAATCAGTGGTAATACCAACTTCTTCTTTCTTTAGTTCAAGAGGATAATGGTAAGTCTTCACCTTGGTCTTTACACCACGTTTTTCTTTATGTGCCTTATGTCTTGCATCCATTGCCACAAGTCTTTCAGCAGGATCAGCAGCATTGCCACCTGTTCCTGTTGCTCTCATGTTTCTGACAGATGCTTTACCATAGTTAGAACGTCCTGCTTCCTGACTTTGCCTTTCACCTTGATTAGTCTTTTGTCTTTCTACAATAACTTCTTCCTTTGTCACACCCGCTTTTGATCTCTCTTTCTCAGCAACAGATCTGACCACCATCTTTATCTTATTCTTAAGTGAATAAGGATTTTCTTTTTTCTTACCAAATGCTGCCATTTGACCTGATGGTTTACCTGATCCTCTGGTGATGCCATATGCCATACCTTCAGAAGTATCGGTAGTATGTTGTTTATCTGGTTCGTTCTTAGCTAAGTTTTTTTTTACTTCTTTCTTTGAGATTTTTGGTCCGCCCATTGGATCACCATACTCATCTCTTTGAACTTCTTCTTTCTTAACACAGTTTGGATATCTTTTACCAAACATTGTTTTCATACCTTTCTTTTCATATCCTTTCCAACATTTTTCCTGAAGTTTTTGAAATAGTGTTAATTCCACTTCCTCTTTCTTACTGCTGTTACCCCAGTTTGCAGCACCAACTTTACGACACTTAACTAATGCACCTGATGCATAAGCACTTGGCCATACTGAATATCTTGACTTTACCTTATGATAACAAGCATCTTTAGATCCACTTCCTTTACCTTTCTTATCAGATTCAGTAAGTTCCATTTCACTTCTCCAATCAAAATGTTCTTTTTTCATTTTCTTTTTCCTTGGACTATCAGTTGATACGTATGTTGGTTTTGCAGCACCAGATTTAGATTGTTGACCAGGATCTGCTTTCTTTTTGCGACGAGCAGCAGATAATC
>Ga0209348_1000113_pt1 | contig 51672 bp, 45 predicted proteins | sample ETNvirenome_2_30_FD_184065 | JGI IMG/M metagenome (GOLD analysis project Ga0209348, IMG submission 184065) | Marine viral communities from the Pacific Ocean - ETNP_2_30 (SPAdes) (version 2) | ecosystem: Environmental > Aquatic > Marine > Oceanic | place: Pacific Ocean | collected 2013-06-22 | reverse complement strand
GGAAAATCAAGAACTGGAGTTTCCCATTTTGGCATAATTGTCCATCTGTTAGGGTCCGAAGATTTATAAGACGATCCTGGTCCGACAGGGAATTCATTCCCAATATTTATCGAGGCATCAATATCCATGCGATTTAGCCAAGCCCTGTTCCACCCATATTCTGGGGTTTGGTTTGAACTAATTGTTACGTTGTCTGAAGTTACGAACGAGCCAGAATTAATGTCATAATAACTTCCGCTTTCGTTTAGGTAATCTACAAATACTTCGCCACGAGAATTGTTAACAATTTCATCTAGAGTATATTCTGTCTTATCCCCAGCGGGCATAAAGGTTATACGAGCTAGAGATGGTCCATAGTAGTATGGCGGGGCAAACGGGGCATATTCCCCTTGGTGTTTAGGCCAATTAGACCCAGATGGAGTCCAAGAGCCTGACCCCTGGACAATATGCCACGGTTTTAGTAGTGAGTTGGTACTGGTAGCCTGTCCAAAAGCAGCAGGATTACTATACAAATTAAATTGATCTGTCTTTAAAAGTCCAATCTCCATCATGTAAGCAGTCCCAGCATCAACTGATACTTTTCTCTCAGCACTGGTGACTTCTTGAGACCCTCTTGAAGGGTTGCCAAATTGAGATACAAACTTAGTCATTTTTCCAGGATGACCAAATTTATTATTTTTGGTCCTTAAGAAAAATCTTGGGACATTAGCAATAAAATTAGAAACTGCTTTCTTGTATAAATTGTTAGAGTCTATAGTTCCTGGAATAAATGACCCTGTGGCATCTAACTTCATTAAGGAATTAACATCTGACAAGATAGTAGCTAAAGATCCAGTCTTTGTGGTTAAGTCAGCACTCAGATAGTCTTCAGGAGACAAGATCGATTCAAAGGGTAACCTGTCAGCCCAGAACAAATTATTGACATCTGGATCTGACCAGTCCATAGAATTTGGATTACGACGAGTGTTTCCAGGGAGGTTACCAGACAATGGTAGAGAACTTGTAGTTCCACCAACTAAACAACCAAAAAGTGGATGCCCAATCTTATAACCCGGATAGATCGGATCATACTGAATAGCACTCCAAGCTGATCCATCTGAATTTTCATAAGCCAGTGATGATGGTCTATTTCTTCCTGCTCGGCGAATAGGATAATCAACAGCGATGCCTGACTTGATTGAGTTGTACATGATTCCTGGGGCGAAGAAAGGTCTAAGAAGACTTCTCCACTTTCCAAAAGAACCTGTCACAGAAGATGGCGAATACTGCGAATTTGGACCATACGACTGCGAATATAACGTAGCCAATTGCAAAGTTCTATTAACAGGATAGAATCCCTCATAAGGTAGGAGTTTAACTATGGCGTCAGACGACAACTCTAAGTGGCGTGGATACTTGTTAAATATATAATCCACATCTCCCTTGTCATAACTCATAAAATCAGACATAAACTCTATATTGTCAGTTGTGGCAAAACGAGTATAAAAATTGGGATTTGTACCGTCATGGATATTAGAATTTGCTCCCGTTATTTCTAGCGATGAAGATATTGCTGTAAACAGGGAACGATTTGTTTTAAACGTTGATACATGCTCACTAATCCGGTATTCTGGAACAATAGTGTAAGCCTTTCCGATCAGCCTCAACTCTTCTGCCCATTCATCATAACTGTTGTAAAATGGGAATGATTTTGTGTTCAAAGAGTATTTTATCTCTCCATCAACATGGCGACGTTCCGAACCTGCTGTCCACGGTGGTCGAGAAAAGGCAGGTCCACCAGGGAAAGCAGCAGCTACATTAAAAGAGGTGGTGCCCTCATTTCCAGTAACAAATGGTCTACAATAAATGTACTGAGCAGATACCTTATTGGGTGCGTTCTGCTGGAAGGCAAATGATTGAGTATTATACGCCACATCGCTATCTGTAGCGTGATCAATCACAGTACCAAAACTTGTCATCATTAATTCGCCGCACTCTGTGGTTGCTTGATCAGCTAGCACAATGTGCGTGGAGAAAGTCCCTGTTTTAAAAGTATTGGTAGCGTATGTTTGTGCCTGGCTGGAATACAAATAAGAATCCAGAGGCCAGATAGATGCCGAACCGTATCCTGTAGCCTGGGGGAAGGAGGGGTTTGTATTACTAAAAGGAAGTTGTTCCCCTCTCTGTACAACATAGCCCTGTGATGTTGTGAATGGACCCACTATTCTTGGTAGTTGAGGGTTGTTCTCCTTGATAATAGATGGGATATAAAATAAAGAATTATAATTAAAGTAACCAACAATTGTGGCTGGAGGTGGGTTGTCATCTCTCCAATAATTATTAGCAAACGAAAGACGAGCCCTGGTTCCAGAAAGATAAGTGTTGACCTCTCTAGGATATATTGTCTCGTTGTAGGCAAACATTTTTATCATGTTGATGCCATTTAAAGAAGGGGATGGACCACGATTAACCTCGTCCCGTAGAACTTCGTATGGTCTCTTAACAATGTTGTGATTAAACTTAAGATTTCCCTGTAATCTCTTATTTAACTCTTTGTTCGCAAAACCCATCAAAGAGTTTCCATAACTGTACTCTAGGTTTAGAGTTATTTTATTATCACTTGTGCTCTCCGCATCACCAATGAATGTCTCTATGTGGTGAACTAGAGGCTTATAACGTGAAGTAATTACAGGCTCTCGATATTGTCTAGAGTAATAATTATTTATGGATACCCCTGTTTGAGAAGCATAAGTACGAATCTGAGTATTCGGACTAAAACCTATAGTATTAAACCCGTTGACTTCTTCTGGGAGTATTTCAAATAAACTATTGTTTTTTAGGTGCTGAACAGAGGGGGCAGAAGAATTACGTGTCTGTGTCCAAGGAGCTACATTAGGTATAGAATTTATCCATGCAAATTTGAATTGACCATTAGTGGCTAATTTACATGAACTTCCAAATGGATTAGTAGGAAAATAAGTGACCGTAGAAGTGATGCTCTCAGGATACTTAGACCCTGCCAAAACATAGTTACTATAAGTTTTAGTATTAGAGCCCGACAGAGACATAAACCACTGCGTACTATCACCTGCTGGTATTGGTCTTGTGAAATAATAAGTATCGAAAAAGTTGCCGGTTACGTGAGTGTTTGGCAGTACACCCGTTATTTCAATTCTTTGAGTTTCATTTCTTTGGGTCTTATAAACTGATGCTTCATTTGGTGAACCAGGAACCAGACCACCAAAAGCAACGTGAGTTCCAAGTTGCTTATTATAAGGAAGCCTTACAAGAAGGTTTCTAAAAGGAAGAACATTATTAGGAGAAAACTGATCAGAGGCCACATCTCTAAACTGCTGTTTGGAAGTGGTCTTACCCCCTGGTGCGCTAAACCTATTAACAAAAATAGTATCATTAGTTCTTACGTCGGCTCTTTGACGAGGAGCAGGGTAATCCGCTGAACCAGTTAACCCTAACGCTCTCCGAGAAGGAGTTGTAACGAAAGCACTAGGAGCACTAAAGTTATAGTTCTCTGTATTGAAAGCAAGATCCATATTGGTAGCAACTCTGTTACTTCCCTGAACCACTTCATAGTTTCTAGTGAAATTGCCTACAACCCTAACGCTATTAGATGTAAATAAAGTTTGTATGTTTTTAATATTTACAGGTGCCTTAGCAGCCTGATCCCTTAGATAGTGTCCTCTTGGATTTGGTCCCGATATTGCTGTGATTCCAGCGGTTGGTTGTTTACCACCAGCAAAAGCAGAAGTAGATCCAAAAGCACTAGCTATAAGAGTGCCCGCAAATTCAGTCCCGTTTACTGAAGGCCCTGGAATTGTAGTGGTAATTACAATTACTGATCCAAGATTGTAGGCACTAACACGAAGACCCTGTTCGGCGGCGCTAGCGTTTATACTTGTCACAAGGGAAGATGCTACATCTGTAACACTAGTAGCATCCTGTACACCTGTAACAACCTCAGTGCTCTCATCCATGTCAGCAGTATTATCTAACTGTGTTTCAAAAGTAACACCACCCAAACTTAAAGTTACATCTTTAGCGTTATAGTTTGAAGTAGCGAACGAGCCGCCGCCGCCAACACTAATTGTTATTGTTGCTATGGCAAAACCACCATCCAACGATAAAGAAAATTGTTCTTTTCTGTCTGTTGTCATCAGAGGAGCATTGTGTCTCGCCTGGATGCCGCCAACAAATCTCTCAGTAAATGGACCCTGGGCTGGGATCTCCCCGCCATAAGGTTGTATCTTATCGTTATGAAGATTGGCAAAATCTACGTCATTGTACCCAGAAGCCGATAAAGACGCCTGGTATCCTGAAATAATGCTTGAACTAAAAGCACTGAACGGTAGTACCTGCTCTCCTACAAATGTGTTTCCGTCAAGGGTTGCTTTTAAAGTTACCCTTTTCTTTGTGTGAGGATATATCTCATCATCTATATCTATCTCTGACTCAGGTGGTCCAAATGAAATATTAGTTAAACGATGCTTTTTATTAAAAGGTTGATTACTTCCACCCTTTATGGTTTTTTCAATGTCGGTGTGAAAGTTTAAAATTCTTTTAAAATCTAATCCTCTCTGTACCTGCCCTCGAACAGCCTGATTAGTATAGAGGTTGTTTAGGTTGGAGGAAGAAGATAGAGGAGGTGCCGTAAAATTAGCCGATTGTTTCCACCACAGATAATTCTTTTTCTGACTGGCGTCAAGAGGGGCATGATTGTATTTCCAACCCTCCGAACCCTGGAGTTGTTGCTGGAGTGGACTTCTTTGATTTGAACCTCCTACGATCCTCCTGGATGGCTTAGGAGGGGCAGTCGATATTATTATTTTTGATTTCTTTTTGAAAATGTTAATGTTTGGCATTTAGTAACTAGTCTCTTAAGATATTATATGTAACCCTAGGTTAGTAACCTGATCCAGGGCGCCTTGGACCGGGAATAGGACGAGGACTTGGATTTAGACCTGGACCAAGATTGGGACGAATAAGGGATTCAGGATCAAAATCCCTTAAATATTGTTCAAATCTTTCTACATTAATTTGTTCCCTAGAAAGACCCAAGCCCTCTAGGGCACCGGGAGCAATACTGATGCCATTGCCACCAAGATTTCGTGGACTGGGACTAGCTGGCTGCTGCGGAGGGAGAACACCACCACCAGGTTCTCCCACCTGTTCCGGGTCACCATTCACTGATCCTTCTATAATATTAACCCTGTTCAAAGATCCTGGGGTTGTAAGGAGCGGTGCTTTATATTGAATCTTATTTCTCTCTAAAGTGTGACTCTCTACCACGTTCCGAACATTAGGAGCATATCTTGCTGATGCGGGCATAAGCTGGTCTAACATTTGAGTCATAGCTGTGTCGAGCCACTTGTAATAGTCAAGATATTTCTGTAGATCAACAATATCGTTTTGAACTTGTCGAAAGAAAATCTCACGCATTTTTTCCATGCGCTTGTATTCTAGTCGATATTTATTAACAGGTTCACCAATAAAATTGTTAAATTCTTTTATAGAGGCGAACAAAGCCAACATTCGATTAGATATACTTCGATACATACTCTTCTCTATAGCGAAGAAATTACTTATAGGCTTCTGGAAAGTTTGGAAAATCTCATCGTCAGCCGATAAAGATTGTACCATATCACTAGTAGATGTAAAGTCAGGTGGTAAAAGTCTATCAGCCTGTACGTATTGTTTTCTGGCAGGAGTAGCTAAAGCTGTAAAACTATCCCCACGTCCTGTATGTTGACGCAGATTTATATTGCTGAATGGGTTTTTTTGATATGTCGCTTCATATGATCCATCATTTAAGCCATACGATGCGTCAGATACAGTAAACATACCGCTAGCGTCTGAACCTGTTACATCCGCATAATCCCAATCAAGTGCCAAAGTTTGGGCTCTAGGGATGTACACTTGCATACTTGTATTAAGAGCACTGCCAGTCTGAAACAAGAAAGCGTTACGAGATGGATATATGCGTCCAGATGTATCAACCTCTTTAGTCTGAAAGGATAAATTATCCTGCGTTAAGTGATCTGTCCAGAATCGTGTACTTGAAGCCCTTATATCGGTAGACTCCAAAGTGCTTCCCGTATAATTTGTTTTATGTGCCCCGACATATACTCGCTTTGCCGAGCGCAAAGTGCTTGATCCTGTTGGATAAGTCAGGTCAGTCTTGACATTAAAGACGCCCTGTTTTATACCAGACTCATAATTAACACCGTCCAAGGATAACTCATATGATGAAACTGTTGTACCTAGAACACCATTTGAGAATGGATATTTTTTAGGCTTGAGGCTTAGCGAAAAACCCCACCGAGAATTGTCGTATACATTTCTAAAAACGCTAGAAGTTAGCAGCGTTGCGCCAGCCCTATTCTTTACTACAAAATAAGCGTCCTTAACTTTATAGGATGGGGCAAATATTTCCGCATATTCGGCGGGAGACTTAATCGCATAAACCTGGAGTCCAAAATCATCAGCAGCGGAAGCCCAAGTTAAGTTACTAGATGTTGGGTCCGTAAAGAGCGGAGTGTGAAAACCGAACAAAGAGGAGGTCACTACCTGAGGTACATTATAGGAAAGCGTCTCTTGTAAATCTTTATTGGGGAAAACAAACTCACTTTGTAAAGTAAAGGCAAATTGGTCTAAAAGATTTGACCCACTAATTAGCCCCACGGAATTAGCATTAGTTGAATCATAGTATTGATATACAGTTGCCTCACTGTCTGTTTGGTTTAGAAGGGAAGTAAAATCAATATACTTTTTTGTACTTACTGTAGAATTATAGCTGCTAGATAATTCATAGTCTCTGTTATCTGAATAAACATTGAACGAAAGAATCTCCTCTCCAACGCCCAAGCACCTTATAAAGTTTCTGACTGACTTTTCATTGCCTTTAGATTTTAAAATAAAATTAAGGTTATTGTAGATGTTTTTGTAGATGGAATTCTTTATGTCTACCAAACGTTGGTCAAAATTTATCTGTTCATCACGCTTAAAAAACTGCGCTAAAACATCAGCATTTTCAAAAAGTTCAGGTGCCTGAATGCCAAAGTTATCCACAAGTCGGTCGTTAAACGGGAACTCATCTATAGAATTAGACAAGGTTCCACTAACATACTCATTATATTTAAGCTTTCTTAAAGCAGTTAGTTGATTATACAAAGTGTCAAAATAGCTTGAAATAATCTGGGTCAGTCCCAAAATTTCATTTTCACTGTTCTCTTCTGCTTCGACTATCCAGTTTGGAAGATTGTTTATTAGGTAAGTTGTATTAGTGATGTCATATGTCGAACCAGTTGACTCATATTGAAATTTTGCGCTGGTATATCTAGGATTTCCAGTTCTAATAATTGGATCACCTGGCTCACTGACATATTGAATTTCTAATTGATCGATGGCAGACCCTGTATTACGACAGGCTTCTGTATAGCCAGTAAAAGATCCATTAGAAATTCGTCCCGAATAATCCAGAACCACACTGTCTACGCTTGAAGTTGTAGTAATACCCTCATTGAATTTAAAATATACCCCCAAGTTTACGTTAGCATCATATTTATCGCTGCCGCCCTCTACGTTAGTAAACCAGTATCTCCCAATATCTTCAGCGGTTCTTTCACTTTTCCAAAACCTAAATTCGTCAACAGAGGCTGATAACTTGGCGTCGCCTTCAGTTATTGGTGTTCCGAGACCAGCAAAGCCATCAGGAGCAGCACGCAAGGCTCCAATATTTCCGATCATGGTTCCTGTTACCAGTCCAATGGCTTTACTAGGGTCATATCCAGAAGATGCCGATGGTGGGATACTAGTCTCTATACAAGTACCATTTACGAAAAAATCTATTTTAGGAGGTTGCTCATCAGTTTTAAATACGAAAGAAAAATTTCTCCATTTTCCATCAGAAATTGTTATTTGGTCAGGTGTTGACGGAACTGGTGTCTCAATAAACCCATTTGTACCCGAAAGCATTGTCACGAAAAACTGTGTTTCGGATCCTGATGCTAAAGAAATTCTTAGTCTTCCGTAATCAGCACTGGAAGAATTGGCTGTTGACACGCCATTTGTAACATCAAAAATAACCATCTTTCGTGATTCAGATGTCTGGTCAATAAGAGAGTCTTTTTTCAGGAAAAACTCAACCGTTGAACCTGAGGGTCCACCAAATTCTAAGTTAGATGTGCGTCGCTTAGCTTCGTTATATTTAGTTGTCTTGTGAGGTCCACCTTTGACATTAAGAAATTGCTTAGTCGTAATGTAATCGTACTGAGAGGTGTTCTTATCAGCGAACCCATACGGAGACCCAACTACTATGAATCCTGTTGATTTAGGATATTCTTCTTCCAGCATGTATTTTTCAAGCGGATTGATATCATTGTAGAAGTTTGTTTTTTCTAGCCCTGAACCATCATAGGGATAATAGCTAGAAATATATTCAAATGTGTTCTTATAGTATTGGAATGCAGAACCAAATCTTACAAAGTTCTCTGGCTTAGAATAATCAATCGGAGGAAGGAAATAGTTTTGTCGTTCCTTTAAAGATTCTAAGTGTGCGCCAGATTCTACACCACCACCAAGAGAGTCCGGAGAACTCTGCTTCAAATATTTACTAACGGTAACGCCTTCTTTATTTTGTTGATATAGACTCTTTAAGCTGCTCATACATCTTCTTCTTCTATTTTGAATTTAAATATTTCAGGTTGTTGACGATAGTCTCCCTGTAAATAGTAAGCAAACTGAATTCCGTACGAATATCCAGCCTCTAAACACGATGTGTCTAATTCAAAATAGTTGCCGCTTACGTCATATGATAAGCGGGTGAAGTTATTGTTGGAGCTTCCTGTACCATAAGGAATGATTTCTAAATTATCAATAGATCGAAAAACCTTATAATATGCGTCTTCAATGACGGTGGTCTTAACTTTTTTGCTAGCGACTGTAAAGATATTGGGTTGCCAATTTTTATCACGAACAAATACACGCAAGCGTGGGGTTTGACCCTTGGCATATTGATCTTCTAAGTTTGTTATTTTTGTTATGTATTGAGTGTCATATAGAAGATTAGACGTGCCTACTTCTTCTGGAGTATATGATCCTGTCTTATATTCAATACGAGATACTCCTGATCCAGTGTGCCAAACATCAAATAAAGTGGTGAGGCTACTGGTAGAAGCCCAAGAAGCAGTATAAACGCCAGTGATTGCGTTGCCATTCTCTATTAGTAAACCTCCTGTTACAGCAGTAACAGACTGTCCAGAAGAATTAATAATATTAAGAGCACTGCCTGTAGGTTCAGTACTTCCTGAAAAAACTTCTACCATTAAAGTATTGTTGGCAAGACCCGGAATATTCGCAAGCTGACCACGGACCACATTGTAGAGATACAAAGTATTGATGTTGTCGCTAGCTGGTGCTATACTACTACTTATTAAGAAATTTCCTCTGTTGTCTTTTCGAGTATCATCCCAACGTGCCTCAAGAGTTGGTTGGTAGAAATAATATTCACTAGTACGTGAGAAAAACTTCTTTGTGAATAACGTAGAAGACCCAGAAACTACACTATCTGGAAACTTGAGAAGGAAACCATCGTTGTTCGTAGAATCTAACCACTTATAAACCTGTTCAGATACATCTATAGATATATCTTCTAACCCTGTGTTGAAATAGATACTTGAAGAATAGTTAGCACCCTTATGAAACGAGCCCCCAGGATTTGTCCAAGTGACTCCGGCGGAAGAAGAAATCCAGTTAGATACGCCAAGATCACTATAGTTGTCCATATCTAGACCACGACCCTCAGACCAACTTTGAGAAAGCATGAAGAGGTCTAAAGTAAAACCCTCTGGAGTTGTACTGCCATGAGGAGCATTGTAGATGTTCAAGTGAAATTTAATACTACCAGTTGATGTTGGTAATATTCCATCAGTCATATCAGATTGAATGGAACTTATTGGAAACTCAATAATAAACCTAGATTGCTCTGCGGCGTTGGCGTTAGCAAGAGATGGAGAATCTGATAACGAAGCAGATGTCTGACCATGGATGACAAATGTCTCCAAGATATCAGCAGCACCCATGTTAGCTCCTGTACCCCTTGTAATAAGATTACCTTCGAAAGCGTTCGCAATAGTGTTATCTTTTGTTGCGTAATATTTCTTTATACCCATTTTATGCTATCACTCCCACAATATCTGTGTTTGGTAACAATATTTCAGCAGCGGTGTCGGCAGGAAGTCTTAAATATCTTCCGTCATTTGAAAGATTAGCATCAATATCATAGGTGATACTACTATATTGTCCGCCAACTTTATTGTCAAGAGTTACAACAGTTGTATCCGTAACACCTGGGACATCGTTAAGAACTTTGAAAATATCTGAAATAAAGATTGACTCCCCAAGGCTAAACTTAATTGTCAAAAAGTTGTCAATAATAGCTTGATTACAAGCTTGAATCAGATCAAAACGATTAACGTCTACATCTGGCAGGATTTCGTATTTGATCCCAATATTTACTACATTACCGTTAAGAATATCAATTGTGTCATTAATCATCCGATAATTATCAAGCCATGTTTTTAAATTATCCTTCAGGACACTATTAGGAGCCGTGAGATTACCTTCGTCATCTTCTGAAAGCACAAAAAGGTTTAAATTTCTCTTGAGAGAGTTTTCATCTCGAACTATGTTTACTCGCTTAATTTTACCAAACTTTGCTGGCATACGATAGCACAGGTTCATATAATCTTCTCTGGTAACCGCACGATTCTGAGAAGCATAGGTCCCGAAAGCTCTAATCTTTATTTCCTCTGCCGTAAGATCTTCGGTGTCACCTAAGATAGCAGTTTCATTATCTACTTCAATAGAACCTATCATAGTTGAGATGATTGGCTCAGACAAAGCTGCTCGATCTTTAAAAAGCAACTGAGGAGCCACCATGTTTTGAATGGATCCTACTGAAGCGTTCGAAACAACACTTGTATTAGCGGTGTAAGTCACTGTAAGGCTAGTATTAGTGGGAACAACCCCAAACTTGTCTGTTTTAATCAGATTAGTGGGGTCAAAAGTTGTCTGAGTCACGTAAGGTTTGCTATCAACATTCAAAACTACATCAGCAGGATCAGCAATTATGTCACCAGTTAAATTGTCTTCCGAACCATATCCAAACTGTATTTGTGTTAAACCAGTGGGCATAAACTCTGTAATAAAACGTCGAGGCACTGGAGTAACTCTCATAGTGTAAGGAACTGAATCTCTTGTTATGTTGTCAATATTTTTAACCTGAGATAATACAACATCTTGAGATAAATTTTCCACTTCAAAATATTCATTTCCTTGAGCATCTTTAACAGATATGATCTCTGTAATATTCGCTCTAGCTAATGTTAGGCGCAAAAATCTTTCATAATTACCCACATCAATAACTTCTTCAAACACTTGTCCAGACACTATCTGCCCAAAAGCTTTAACAGCAAAAAATGTTGGATTACCTGTGGTGGAATCTGTGCGAGCGACTGTAATCTCATTATTTTCGTCAGAGAAATCTACATCATTAATAAGGGTATAACTAGCACCATTGTCTCCTGTAACGATAGTGCCCCTTTGAAGGATTGGGAAATAATTTAAATCGGGTGCCCTTGAAGTGGTAGATACTGGCACTAACATATAAATTGCTATTTGTCCTGTTGCTTTAGCAGCACCCTGATTCTTGTACCCCAAAGTCTCAGATAGGCGAACAACATTGTCATATCGAATAGCGCTATCTAGAAAACTTTCGTTCGCTTGAAAGTCAGCATAAAAAGACAACTGGTCCCCCACATAAGCAACCATATCCAACATCAAGGCACCAAAAGATGCCTCACTAAAATCTTTGAACGTAGTAGGATAATAGCGTTTAGCGTAATTCTCTAAATCTGTCTTGATTGACTCAAAATCTCTACTAGTATAATTTATCGGTCTCTTTGCCATATTATTTTTACCCTGACTTTAATTAGTCATTGTTGTAGTTATTATCAACTGATCGCTCGCATTGAATGGTAATATATTGTATTTGATAACAACCTGAACCTCATTGAAAGCTAGAGTTATATCTTCGTCGCTTGTTACAAATCTCACCTCTTCAAGGTTTACTGCGGGCATATAAAGGTTGATTTGTTCTGCTAGTTTTTGAGTAATATCACTGAAAGTTTCTTCGTTTATTTGTTCAAAGAGGAATTTTGACAAACCCACCCCGAATTCAGGAACCATGATTCGTTCCCCAGGTACCGTAAGAACCAACATTTTTAAATTCTGTTTTACTGTTTGTCCCAAAGTTTTATTAAGTTGATATGGTCCATCTGTGGGATCATACACTAGGGGAACTCGGGGTGATATGCCTTGTAATTTACTCATTTGTATTAATTAGGTTTTCTAGTTTAGTTTTTTCTAGCAAAAGCTTGGGACCAATATTTATACCATTGTCATAAGTATTACCAATGTATGTTATAAAATCAGCAGCGTATTTTATAGCTTCAACTTCACGAGGAATTTCTATACCACGGCGGTCGCCTCGTTCAGTTTCATATCTTGCTTGTGTAATTTCGCCCCAAACTCTAAAGTAATTTCCTACGGCGTCATAATAACTCTCAGGAGTCAATACATCGATATCAATAGATTTATATTCATTCTCTAGAATAATTTTCCAAAACTCGTTTGCCGCACGAACTATTTCTGATATGTTTTGGTTCTGTGATTGTTGAATGGCATTCTCTAGAGTCCTATTATAATTGAACGGTACCAATCGACGACCAACAGCCTCAATGGCCTCTATCTGCTGTTCCAGGGTATTAATCTCTTGCACCAGTCTTTGTCTCTCTCTTTCATTACCAAAAGGAGGAAGTGCCGCTAACCTTAATCTTAATTGAGTTACTTCCGCCGTCATTTGAAGTAAACGAACTTGGTCGGCAGGTTCCAACTCAGGTGGTAGAGGTGCGTCTGGACCTATCCATTCATTAAATATTCTATTGATCTCAGGTATTATTTCACGACGACGGGAACTTATCTGGCGCCTCTCGGCTGAACTTCTTGGTAAAGTGAGATAATTTTCCCACAATGATGTGTCGGTAATATCTGCTTCTTGACTGCTTTGAATTTCAAAAATTCTATCTATGTCGTAAATCCCAAAAAATTCATTTACTGTATCCTCAAAGTTTCCAAGATACAGTTCAAGTTGTTCTATTCTTTGTCTAACTTCCCGTGGTCTAAAATATGTGATGTCGATATTAGTTTCAAACGTTCTTATCGTCGCTGGGAATTTTCTTAGAAGTTTTGAACCTCTATATATTGATTGTCCTTTGACAGCGCTAAGTAGAGCATCGTCTGCTGCGGCGGTCATGCTAATAGATTTCAAAAATGTAGCGGAATAGCGTTCTGAATATTTAATTCCCTTGTCCATATAAATAAAATAAGAAGCGATCTGAAATGCTATGGGTAAGAAATATGGGCTTACCAACATCCCCAACTCTGTGATACCATCATCATCATAAAATTGTCTAATTTGTTCCTTCACTCCGGGAGCCCGGTTAGGGTTAATCTGGAACTCACTTAAGTCTGTTCTATCTTCTGAAAGGTGTCTGTAAACGAGCAGTAACATCTGATTATATTCTTCCGTGAAAGCGGAAAGATTAAAATCTTTAAACGAATTTGTGTTTGCTAAATTGTTTATCATCCCCACATACATGGCTTCAATGATGTTATATAAATTTTGACTAGGAGTGTTTGAGGATAATATTTCTGGATTAAGCCTTAACTTGTCAACATCCTCGTTACGTCCATAGACCTTAGCGATGGAATCAAACGTTGTATAAAGAGCACCCAGAATATCAGCGTCTTCTAACTCTTCAGAAATTTTTCTATGTAAATAATCAGTAACAAGATTGATTGTTCCTTGGCTTCCCCACCTGTTGTATGTTGTAGTGAGAGGATTGATATTTAAAAAGAACATAAACATGCGAGTCTGTATTGCCCGAATTCCAGAATTTGCTTTAGTTACGTCTTCAGGAGTTATACATTCGTCGCCAGAATTAACAAAAGGAGATAAATTAAGAGCCTTAATATATTGCGACATTCTTTCAGGACCAGGACCTGCTACTATACTGTCGTTTATTTGCTCATCAATTCGTCGAGAATAATTCTGAAGACACATGGTAAAATTACCTGCCTCTCGATTATTGTGTTCTCCAATCGATAAATCACCATACATTTTCTTGTAACCTGGCGATGATACAGGTGGCATTACAATATTATTCACTATCAAATACTGATTGCCTGGCTGATTATTGAGTCTGACTGTATTATTTCCTACTTGAACGCCATTGAATATATTATAATTGATAGCTCCGTCAGCATCCAAGCTGTTTCTTGTCCCTGGAGAGAAAGAAGCAACAATATTTTGAGTATATCTTTGTCCTTGTCTCCTTAGGGATCGACGTAGAACAGGGGCAAAGAATGAAATTGTTACGTCAGGAGTTGTATATTTCAAATAGGTTGCCCCTGTCCACCCAATAAATGGGGCAGTTGATTCTCTCTTCTTAAAATAATCTTCTACTCTGTTGCCCAGAATACTAAGGAAGTTCCTCTCCTCCTGTGTACGACTGCCTTCATCATTTACTGATCCCAACAAGGACAAGTTCTGACGAGTCAATAAACTATTGATAGAAGGCAACAATGAGTCAGGTGCTGTTCTCGTAGCATAATAGGCTGTATCCCAAACATCATATTGTTTCTGAGGGTGTTCTATAAATTGAGGAAGCCCTAAACGTGGAATTTCTCGCAAGCGAGGGAAAGCTCCCTCAGGAGGTCGATCACCGGGATCCCGATTAGGGTCTGCTTGCCACTCTCGGTAAATGTCTACATTAGCTCTCGTATCAGACCAAATTTTTGAAAAGACGTTTGCTGGAGTTTGATCGTTTCTCCTTCCACCAAAATTACCTCCGGGGCGCCATTCGACATCGCCATTCAGTGCCGTTCTTATAGAAAATCCTACACGACTGGGGTTCCAGCCAGCAGGCGTAAGGAAACCCGTATCTCTGTCCTCAACAAATACTTGATTAATAGTCAACTCTCTCATGGGGAAGAACATCTGATAAAATAGCTCGGTCCCCATCCTAGAGTTATAGATATTATATTCTCCCTTTTCTCTAGTATATCTGGTCTCTTCTTGATCGAACAGATCTCGGAAGAAGGATGATATCTGATCGGTTAGCTCATTACTAATCTGAGCTATAAAAATTAGAAGGTCATTGTACCAAGTCATCTCCGGCAATAAAGAGAACAGTCGTTGAAGCCTAAGGTCTAGCCCTTCAAGTCCTCTAAGGAAATCACATAAAAAGTTTATCTTGTCTAATTTAGCATTGACAATTTGAACATACTGATCTTCTAAGGAGAACTGAAAATCATCTGGTGATATTTCATTGTTAATGAGAAGATTCTTATTTTCACAGAATGCTGCTAGTGGTGAATTCTGTATCACGTCATCATTTTCAAAATCTAAATTATCTCCCAATAATATGAAAAAATCTACTATGTTTTGATTTGAAAATTCAATAGTGTTATAGTTTGTAGGATCGATCTCAGCCGAGGGGATTAGAATATTTCCAGATACTGTTTCTAGGATATGTTCCACCAGATCATAATCAGCTTCACCATCTAATAACTGCTGAGCTTCTACTGGCGTACACATAGCTGAAATGTCATTCAACAAAAACACCAACTGTTCATTCGTTGCTGAAGTGTATATCTCTACAGAGCGATCGTCTACATTCTCAGTGGTCACGTTAAACAAAGGTGTCTGCTTTGCTATTTCCACCAGGTCTAATGTAGATGTTGCTGCCACAAGATCAATCCCACCATAATTTGTGCGTGACGATATATTTCTAAGACCCATGTTAGAATCCCTATCACGAGCAGCAGGACCACAACCGAATAAAGCATTAACTATATCTTTAATAACACCAGCCACAATAGACTTTATAAAGTTCTCTATAATGACCTTAACAGCCTTTCTGTATATTTCTGACTGTTTCACTTTCAAGGAGATCATCTTTTGCTTTTTTAATTCTACCGTGGGAACCATAGAAAGACTCTTACGACTTAGGGCGTTTGCTGCAGGTGGTAATCCTGCTGGATCTAAGAATCTATCTTCGATAAAATCTCCCAAGACATCTAGTGAGCAAAAAATTTGATCATTAATAAACTTCTCTGCGTCTCGGATGAAAAGATCAGGATTTTCATTGTATGCCTGACCCTCACTTAAAATCCTCTTGGCTAATTCATCTTGTACCACCTCTTGTCTTAGAACTAGTATTGTTTCACGAATTAGTGATTTAACCTTTGTTTTACCTTGAAGGGCCTGATAGAATTTCAAAGCATACTTAGCAGCACGAGCCTGTCCTGTGTTACAATCCATATTTTTTATAGCGGCACCGATTCTAAATTTACGATCCCTCTGGTCATACAGGCGTTCAAATTCTGCCGGACTTGTCGAAGCGAGGTTGGAAAGTTTTGTAAAAAGGGTCTCTCGTCTCTTTCTTTGTTTAGTGGAGGAAGCTTGCCTGTTTCTTCTTTTTACCTTTAAGGCATTAAGGTCAACCTTTGGATAAACATAGGAATTTAGAAAGTTTATAGGATCAGGATCTTGAGCTATAGAACTAACCGATGTTCTTTCGTAGATCTCTTGACTACTTTTTAGGATTGAAAAAGTTGTAGAGGTGAAAAGACTAAAAGCATTTACAATACTGACCGCCTCAGAAGAGGTATCAAAATAGTTATTTTCTCCACAACCATGATAATAAAAATTACCGTTTATTATAAAATGATCAATAGTATAATTTCTACGGAAGAAAATCTGAACACGATCAGATTCGTCTATTGAGATTCTATTGTGATTGTAAAATATCTCCATCAATTCAACGAAGCTCTCAAGCCGAACAGCCTCTCGATCTAGGTCTATACCCTCTAAAACTTCTGGGGTCAAGCCTTGATTTGTTAATAATTCAAAATTACTTCTCAAAGCAGTTCGTACAGGCAAAAGGTTTCTAATGATTTCAAGTACCTGAAATGTTACACTGGTCGATGATAGATTGGTTGTCCCTATAATTCTCTTAGCTTTTTCGAGAGGCGCAAGCTGGTATTCATTCTGAGATGGTCTTTGGTCATCGTCGTTGGTCTCCAGTGAGGCCACTGCTGCTGAATCAATTTTAAGGGCATATATCCATCTAGATCCTGGGCGGGTTCCTTTATATGATAGAAGTGGAAAAACTTCATCAGATTGTTGTTCCAAATCTATACCCTCATATGAGGTTGGTGGGGACAGAAGAGTTTTAAGATTTGTAAAGTTTTCCTCGGAGTTTTTTTGGCTTAGTTTTAGAATCTCCCTTATGCCATTATCCAAAGCCTCAAGATAGGAGTCTTTTAAATCTTGTGGAGAGTTATTCCAATAATTTACTGCCGCTTGAATATTTTGCGTCTTAGCAGTGTTTCTTAATATGGTCGCAAGAGAAAAACCGCCCCTAGAAACATCATTCGTTCTTCTTACATAATAATAGTGTGAATCTATAGGATTGTAATATACCCTATCATTATCTTCTCCAGGTAATCCGTTCTGAGTCCAATCATATAAATCGACACTTGAGTCAGTGCTCATATAAATTGCGACCTCAGGCTCTACACTCAACTGGTCTAATCCTACATTTTCATTGTACTGAACCGCAGGTAAATTCAAGGAATGCCTCAACTTATCCTGGTAAGCTTTTGAATGAAAAGGAGGAATAGAAATTAAGTTGGCAACCTTTTGTAAAGACTCTTCTTGATAAAATTCTTCAAATGACTCCATAGAAGTTTTAGAGGTGTACTTCTGTAAAACATCAGATTCCTCAAGTAGTTGTGTGATTGTGCTAAGGACTGTAATAGCCTCATCATCCGTTAGGAGACGGCTCTCACCTTCAACCAACTCACCGTTTTGAGGGTATAGGGCAAAATATGCCAACATATCTTCTTCTGTCAATTCATAACCTACACCCCTTAAAATTGTCCCTATGACTGGAAAACTATAGAAATTGATATACTGTTCATGAATAGCGTCTAGAACAAACCTATTTCGTAATAATGAGTAATCATACCCTTCCCCATTTCGGGTATCCGAATTTGTCACCTGGGCAAATGGATTTACAATATTCTTTTGACGGTTGCTTAAACTCATAAAATACCTAGTTTACGTTATTAAATTTACTATCAAAACGCCAAGCGCCGAAGGGATTGTCCTTACTGTAGTTTAATTTGTGTTTAACAAAATTCATATCTTGTGTTGAAAGGTTGCCTACTTCAATCGGTAGCCTGGTTAGAACGTCAGTGAGTTTCATCATAGAAGCACCAGTAGGATCGATAAAGCAAGCCATGACTGTAACAAGCATTTCATACAAAAAAGCAGTAGAGCCTTGAACGTCTGCCATCATCTCTACAAGGTTGTCCATTACTTTTATAAGGCTGTCCGCTTTCACCATAGGTTGAAGATCAGCGTCGTTGTTACCCGCAATTATATCCACACCCTGGATGCCACCACCAATATAATACCCTAGTCCGTTAAAATTATCTCCGCTTGTAACTAGCTTAATACCCTCACGACCAACTAAGCGAACCGAGTCTGCTTTTACAACAATAGCAGAAGCATTGGGTCGATACCCAACCTGACCCTCGGCTAGATTAAAATATTCTTTACCGTCAATATTGATAGCATTCTGAGTGATATAAATTCGTGCTGAATCGAGTTCTGGGCTCTTGTTTGTGAAAACCTCGTTTCCATCAGCGTCAACTTCTCTGGCTAGTGGTCCAGAAAGTCCGGCTATGATATCAATACACCCAGTATGAGTTCTAACCTCTGAGCCAGCACCTGAATCAGGTCCTCTAGGGCGGTCCCTTCCTTGGATGATTATAGTATTGTGTTGTCCTTGTATTATATCTTCTGCTTCAGTAGCTTGATATATTGGATTGGGTTCTAAAATTTTGCTATTAAAAATTCCTGAGTACTCTCGGGCCACCCTTCTAGGGAAATCATTCTTAAGGTTGTTTTTAGCACCGCCTAGTAAAGAATCTCGCACACCATCTACTGTTGGACCAAACCCAGGTGGTTGGGTTGGTGTAGGGGGAGTTTTTGGTGGATCAGTTTGATCAAGAATTCTTTGAGCTTCTAAAATATCATCGGTATTTTCCTCAAAGACAGCCTCCAGACCATCAGGTATGCCATCCCTATCGTCATCCGCAGCAGGATTCAAACTTCCAAAAAGTTCTCTATACCTTGCTGCCGTTTGTTCTGGTGTTAAGTTTGCCATCTTTTGCTGCCCTATGCGTATTTATAACTGCGACTGTTAATGTAATTTACGATCTCACCCTTGGTGACAAACCCTTTAGCTTTTGATGAACCTGGAATAGGGTTCTGTATGGCGAATAACTGTTCATAAGTAATAGATCCATTTCTGTCATATACATAGCGCCATCGCCATTTTCCACCAATTTTTCGACGAACCCTTTTATATTTTGAACTTCTCTCTGAACCTATCTTAAAGCTCGCAGGTTTATTAGCAGCAACGGGATATAATACAAGCAAATATAAAGTTCCTAACGTGGCATTAGGATACTTCCTGATGCCTTTGGCGATAAAATACTCCTCTACTAAATCTAACTGTTCAACTCCAGACATGTTCCGAATTTTATCTGTAGTAGTTTTATGTACATCTCTTGCTGTGGCTGGAACCCATTGAATCAAGCCCGTCGCACCGATAGCGTTTTGAATCTTTGGATCTAAACCAGATTCAAACTCCATTATCTTAACCAGGTTGGTTACTGATACTTTTAAACTCTTGGCAACCTCTTGAAGCTTCTTATTAAAAGCAGGATCATTAAGTAATTCCTGCCCTCTTAAGTAATTTGCGGGTATCTCCCTGGGCAGACCCCTTCTACTTCTAACTATAGGAGTTCCATCAAAACTATAAAACTGATCTCCTACAATACCTGTGACTTGACCAATATCCAATACACTTGAAAATTGATATTTATCGTTATCAAAATCAACGGTAACGACAGATCCTGCCTGAAGAAAACCATCATATCTTACATAAGGATGTAGATTAATAGCAGGATCTTCTGAATTCCTAGGAGCAGGGATCCAGTAGTGTCGAGCATCACTGATAACTCTGACCCTTAACATATTCATGCTGGAGGCAGGTGACTTTTTTCCAGAGTCCGCCAATCCATATTGCGTAGCAATTTCTTTCTCTGACCTCAGGACTACTGCTAAAACGTTTTTCTGGTCTAGAACTTGTGATGGTGAATAATACTGGCGAATCATATCTCGAATCGCATCCATCGGAGTGGATCGATCGAGTCCATACATTCGCTGACCAATATCTGTCCCTAGCGCCTGGTCTCGACGTAAAAGAAATTGTTTCTCAGCGGTATAAATTGACTCAGGAGGTAAGTTTTCATTTTTACCCACAGCTATTCCTCCTTGATTATATCAAATAGCTGTTTCTTATCATCTTCAGATAAGCCGGCTTGATTATTAGCGGAATCTTTTTTATAAACTAGCGTTGCTAATTTGACCAGTTGTTCGTTACTTCTTTGTAATGTTTCTACAAATTTAGCAGCAGTAGCACCAGAATCAGAATAGCGATCATTAGAGACGCTCATATACTCCTTTAAATTGTCTAGAAGTATTTCTGTTTCTTGTCTATCCTTGTTAATGTTTTCAAGGGCTTGTTCTATAAGTGAGTTAAGATCTTTTTTCATACCATAAATAGAATGCTAGACAATTTCTCCCTCATTCCATTTTTTCTTGAATGTCCTGTATCTTTCCCGCATCTTATTAAGTGCGCTCACAATCTGCTTAGTATTCAGACCCGTGATCTCTCGCATGTAAAGGTAGACCGCCTTCTTGTTGAAAATCTCAATCTGGTCGATATTTTCCATCAGCGTAACCACTGCGTCGAGAACCTTTTGTTCGTTGGGCTTTAACTTAAGATTTTGCCAACTGTTAATTTCAGTTAACAGAGATGACCAAAATTCTTTTTCTTCTATCTCATTTAGAAGGTCAGCATCTGATCCTGATGATATTGCTTCTACCTCCCTTACCATTTCATCATAGTTGACTTCTCTACGATTTTTCTTGGTCTGTTTTTTAGCTTTGTGTGTAAACCAATTTTTGGTCACAACAGAAAAATATGAAAATGCTTTTTTGCCCTGAGATGGGTCAAACTTTCCTAGAATGGTTGTGAGCCAAATCTTACAGTCGTCTTTATGATATTCAATATTTTCAAGGGAGGTAAATTTATAAGTGTAAACAATTTTATTGACTAGTTCATCGAAGGCAGGCTGTATGTGTTCGACGTATAGTTCTGATCTTTTGGGAAGACTGTCCGTATTACAGTAATCAACAATTGCTTTTTCAGTTATCTCTGTAAAATAGTAATTGTTTTTCTTTTTCTTTCTAGGCATCAGGTGACTCCATGGTTAATTCTTCATTAACTTTGAGAAATTCTTGTATTTCGTCAGCTACCTGATTGGTGTGTTTTAGCAGACTTTCAAGAGTAGGATCGCCATAGAGAAGGTCTTTATTGTATACCTCAGTCAAGTGATTCTCAAAAGCAGCTACAGACATCAATACTGTTCTGGTTTCGGTATTAGTCATTTCTAAGTAATTTAAAAGTTTGCGAGTGTACCAGCCCAATAGTATGTTCATAAACATAGAAGATATCAAGGCTACTGTTAAAATTGTGGTTATCATTTATCTTTATATACTCGATTTTTTCTTTGTTTCTTGTAATTATCGAGTTCTTTTTTCCCCTCTTTTATGGCTTTATTGACTTCATTGCCAACTTTGTCTTTAATATTATAGCATTTTTTCGTTAGTTGTAAAACACCCGATAGATTCTTCTTAATGTTAGGCGAATTACATTCTGTACATACCACGTCCTTAGCACCATAAGGGTGTCTTATATTTATTGACGCTTCGCAGTCACTACAATCATAAGCATATAAAGGCATTAGTCTGTGGCTGGTGTGGTAAAAGATGGAGGATTTGTTACAACAATCTCATCATCTTTGACTTCCAATTTCCAGTCAGCAAGAAGTTCTGTAATATCTGTCTCTTCTGCTAGGCATTTTTGTAGGGTCATCAACAGAGCACCTACAGCTTGGTTAGAAAGTTTCATTTTATTCTCCTTAAGGTTTGTTTTATTTTATCACTTTTTTATATATTTTATATCTTTTATTTATTCTACATCTTTAGGGTCCAAAACGCTGTCAACTTGGATATCTTTAGTTGCTCGCTTTCCTATTATTGTTTCAAACATAGTTGGTGAAATTCCGGTCCCAGGTCTCTTACATCCAATATTTTCAGTCGTAAAGAAATCTCCTTCTTTTATAGAATCAATTGTTACAATACTCCGTCGAGCATACAACCTGGCACGATCTTCACTGGGGGTTGACTGTTTTGTGGTATGTTTCCCAAGCATCACAGAACTCAGATCCATAAGTCGGACAATTTGTTTTACCTGTGGTGGGTCTACAGACAACCAATGATCCGCACTTTTGTCTAAGGTTTTATCCACTGTATAATGTTTTTCCACAACATTAGCACCCTTAGCAACGGCGAAGGATGGTGTCTCTACATTCATGGTGTGATCGGATAAACCATACACGTAACTGTCACCAAAATGATCCCTGATGGAATCTATCATGGATAGGTTAATATCACTTGGATCCGTAGGATATTTCAAATTACAATGCATAATGACAATTTTATCTGTACCGTTATTTTCTAAGACATCGACAGCATCTTGAATCTCCTCAAGAGTAGATGCCCCTGTAGATAACATTACTATCTTGCCCTTGGCGGCGACTGTTCTCAAGAGGGGGTGATTGGTTACGTCACAGGAAGCAATTTTATAAGCATTGATACCTACTCGATCAAGGTAATTGGTAGCCTCGTCGTCAAATGGGGTAGACATAAACTCTATCCCGTAACTATCACACAACTTCTTTAATTCTAAGTGCTCAGCTTCGCCGAAAGAATCTAGATGAGAATACGAATCATGCTGTGATCCTTCTTGATCTATCTCACCTTCCCAGTCCCAGAACCTTGGGGCGTCTTTTGTACAAAGATTTTCAGCCTTATAAGATTGAAACTTAATAGCATGAGCACCTGCCTCAGCCGCTTCTTTAATTAATCTCTCTCCTAATTCTAAAGAGCCAAGATGATTAACACCAGCTTCAGCAATAAAAAATGGTTCTCCGGTGCGTAACTTTAGCCACAATTCTTCAAGTTGATACATTATTTATCCTATCTAGTTTTTGTTTTATTTCTTCTCTAGCCGTTACTTGGCTAGTTAGTGAACCCGATCGTTTAAAATATCTGTAATAGGGCAATCTCAGGTGATACCCGTCAAAGTTTCTTATGTACCTAATAATCAGGTCATAATCTTCTCTATTTCTCAGAGACTCGTTATAGCACCCGATCACATCTAGATAACGACGGCGGAACATTACTCCAGCACCGTTGTCCAGTAAGCGATCCAGGGTGTTGATTTCTTGTTTTCTCTCATTATCTTCTGAGGTGATGATCTGATCGCAATATACGAAACCAATATCCTCGTTCCAGTCTAAGATTTGCGACATAGAAAGAAGAAAGTTCTTATTAATAAAATCATCACCGTCCACCCGAACTACATATGTGCCCTCGCTGATAGATATTCCTTTATTAGACGCAGCAGAAACACCTGAGTTTTTCTCCATTTTGACAGTCTTGATCAGACCGCCCATGTCATGATAACCAGAAATAATGTCCCAACTCCTATCAGTTGAGCAGTCATCAACAATTATGATTTCATACTTTTCATCAGACAAAGTTTGATTTATACAACTATTAATAGCTCGTGAAATATATTTTTCTAGGTTGTAACATGTTATTATTACGCTTATTTTCTTATTCATTCAGAAGACCCTCTATCTCATTTCGAGTCATTTTTGGCGCTGTTTTGGAATTATAAGGAGACTTCAATCTGTTCTTTCCTTTATTAATCTGATTACGAATAGCTATAAAATCACCGTCCACATATGTATACGGAAGCTCGGCTTCAGAAATAAGATCTTCATCTATCTTTTCTCCGGGGCGGCGACCTACTATTTCTATATCACTTGATATAGCCTGGGCTAGGTCGAGCATATTTACCGACTTCATCTGATAGGAGCCTACCAGTCCTCCTCTTTCATTGTTACATATATCTACAACTCTACCTATTAATGAGGCTGCTTGCTCTTTTGAAAAGATTAAGCGATTCATTTTAGGATCGGTAAGACGCAAAGATAAACCTGAGGAATTCAGTTTCTTCCAATAGGGTATCACTGAGCCATTACTGTTTGCCACGTTAGCAAAACGACACACAGCAAATTTGTTTTTATCAGTATTTGCCTCTAGAAACATTTTTTCCATCAAACACTTACTATAGCCATACACATTTTCAGGGCTACTAGCCTTGTCCGTGCTGATAGCCACTGTGATTGGGACATCATATTCCTTGCTCGCACGAATAATGTTTAAACTTCCCAAGACATTTACCATAACAGTTTGGGTGGGATTTTCCTCTGCTAGGTCAACATGTTTCAATGCGGCTGCGTGGATGACGATATCAGGTCGGATCTTTTCAAAAGCACTTCTTATAAAGCCATAATCCTCAACTGAACCAAGAAATGTTTTTACATCCGGATTTTTACGCTTAAGATCAGCAACCAGTTTCTCATTACGGCTGATATTGTAATACTCGTTCTCTGGGTAGTGCGAAATATAAGCTCCCCCTATAGTGCCCGTTCCACCTGTAATTAAAACTTTTACCATACTTTTTTTACCTTTTCTAGGTCTTCTTCGTAGTGGATTTCGATTACCTCATCTACACTACACCCGACATAATATGACACATCTTGATTAGATTCCATGATCTTTTTCGAGAAGACGATAAGACCGCTCTCTTCCCCCGAAGTATTGAAAGACCTTACCTCAAAAAGATTTTTATCTTTCATCATAGAAATACATGAATCAACTTGTTCGGTGGTGTGTCCAGGGCAGTTTGCCATTATAGTAATAACCCCATCATATTCTTGGTCCAAATTATAATAGCCGTATCTAAGAACACTGATCAGTTTATCTTCGGACCTGGAGGCGTTCCGGGCACGATGAATTGTCTTCACTCCGTTTTCTCTACAGTAATCCTTTACAAAGTCGGAGTCTGTTAAGACATATACATCATCCACAAGGTCGCTGTCAAGTAATGGTTTTACACTATGCCAAAACATTGGATAGCCTTCAACCCGGTGAATGTTTTTATTCTTAAACCTTTTAGACTCTCCCTTAGCTGCGACTAAACCGACAAACATGTCATTGATCCTCAAGCTTAATTATTTCTTTATCCACCAATACCTTAACACATTTTTCTATTTCTTTAATCGGTATGTCAGTTTTAACTGACATGTCTAACATCGAATTGTTGGTGTCTGAAAGAAATATAACCCAGTTTCTTACCGTATCCCAAGTTGTGTTTGAAGTTCCTCCAGTTTGACGATAAATATTTTTGTGTGCCAGAAAAGGCTCGCCGCCGTCATGACATATGGTGTAGCACTTTCTATTTTCATATTCTTGTAATATTTCAAAGTAAAACGAAGAAACTTGTTTAATGGTTTCTATATTGACAAGATTTAGATTGTCACTAGAAGTATGATACTCTGGAAATTCCGAGTGAGGATTTGTCATCAGGGAAGCAGTTGGGATCCGAACCTTTGGACTCGACAATTGTCTCTCATCACTACCAGTTGGGGTAAACTTTTGATTTATAGTTTTGTTTCTATTTTTTACGATGTTATCTATAGGATGATTCCCAATAAATGTCTCCTTGTAAGTAAGTTCTTCACCATAACCCACACAAGTAGATACAATCGCAAATTCAACCTTGGAAGGTTTTATTATTCCCCGACCTAAAAGACAAATAGATCCAATAGTTTCTGGTATAAAAAAGAAACGGTATGTGTAAAAGTTGTCTAGGTCCTTGAGTTTGTCATACAAATCTAGAAGACAAATGACTCCAGACAATCCATCATGGGCCTGTTCCGGGTGGCACAAATATGAGGTAAGAATTATTTCTTTCTTTGACTTTCCTTCGATACAGAGTTCTCCAATATTCATGGACCCATCAACAAACTCGGCATCTATGTTCACCCTGTAAAGAGAGGATGTGTCTAAATTGTCATAAGAACTTTTAGAGAGGCAGAATCCCCAACTTCTGTTATAATAGGATGTTCGATAAGGGATAGAGAAGGGAAGAGTGGTTGAAAAGTGTAAATGCTCCTTTAAATCATCAAATGATAAAGTTCCAACATATGGTTCACTATAATTAACAACTTCTAGAATACTCCTATCAGAATCACAAATTAACTCTCCACGCTCTGAAGTTAAAGTTGCTCTGCTGAGTTTCCATTCTTTAGGAACTGTCCAGTCAAGAACACCGTCACCCGATTTAAAACTATGAGTTATTAAAGGGTAATATTCTTCAATAATCGACAAAGCTTTATCGTTTTCAGTTCCCAATAAACTGCGTCGTAAGGGGCACACATTGTTCAGTATTAGTTCAGGTATAGATGTCACTAAAGACCCCTGTAAGACCTTCTGGATTAACAGATATAATCTCAACCCCTGGGTAGTTCTCTTGGAGGAAGGGAGGTAATTTTTTCCAGGCATCAGTCCAGACACGCACTGCGTATTGGTCGTTGTAGGAATTGCCAAGATCACATCCAACTAGGTAGACTTTTTTAACACCAGTGTATAACAGAAATTGTGTTGCTGGTTGGGCTATCGTAGCTCCGTAAAAAGGCTTATTGCTAATATCTTTCTGCCACTCAATACCTGGTCCATATCCAGGATATCCGACTTCAAACGGTATCGCTCCGAGTTCTATGGCAGCTTTCTCAGTGATGTTTCCAAGTCCTGTTTCCCGACCATCTCCATGTTTTGCGGTAAAAGTAGATGATAAAAAAACAGCATCAGAGTTTTCTTCTCGAAGTTGGTTTATCTGATTGTAGTGCGCTGTATCTGTATGGTACCCACTTCCAAACATGTAATAGTCTAAAGATTGAGCAATATTATCATACTGATAAATGCCATTCAATCCAAGCTTGATACAGTTAGTAAAATCAGGAGTCCAGTGAAATTTACTCACACTGGGACCAGTGGCAAAAATTATAGCGTCCTTACCCTCGTGTACTCCTTCAAATTTTTTAAGAGCTTGATTGTGCCTGGAAGTATAGTTCATCAGATTATTTCTCGTTATTCCTAGTGATAGATTCTCTGTATATACTCTTTACATCTTCGATCTTAAACACTTTGTTTGTATCTTGTAATTTACTATATTTTAATGCTTCCGTCGAAGTTTCCTCGACATCAAAATCTTCAACATTCAATTTTGGTATAGCTAGGCGGCTGGCAACATCTGAACCCATTCTATCACACACTGATTCAAGAAGAAACCCTAAAGCAAGTCCATGATCTATACCATAGATTCCTGTTAAAGGATATGATAGAGAGTGTAGAATTGTTGTTGGTGTTATAGCTATAGCTCGACCGGCTAAGTTACCAGCGTTCACCAAATCTAAATTATTGTCGCACTTGAGTAAAATACTTAAAGCTCTTTCAGCAAATTCTGTGCTAAGATCGTTTCTCTTAGTAGACCATAAACTATCAAGGCAATGACTTACCGCATCATAGGTAGTTTTTAGTGTCACCGAAAATGGTAGAGATGTTAAAAACTCCTCTTTCACTATAACTTGATCAGGAACAGGAACAGAAATAGATATTTTATTATGACCATCCCAAACCACCGAGTGCTTTGTATGTACAGTGCCGGCTGCTGTTGTGGGATAACAAACAATTGGGTTCTTACAGATGATCTTCGCAGCATCTATGACAGCACCTCCACCAACCGCTATCACATCATCCTCGGAGTTGTGTAATTTTTTAGCTTCTGTCGCACTTAGAGGTCCTGTTATGACTCTAGTTTTGTCGATGTCCGGAAAATACTTACGGGTAGACCTTGAGCAAACTAGCAGAGTTTTTTTCATTCTAAATCTCTTACAAAATTGGCAATCGTATTTGCGTTGTCCTCGAAACCAATTGCTACTCGTGGGCATTTTCCATCACACGAGATTTTATATATCTTATTCACGCCAGGATATTCTTTTTCTAGAACAGAACATTCTTGAGACCCCACAGATTCATGTACCCCGTTATCTAAAATATAAACAAACAAATTATCAAGTTTTAAATCTCGAACAGTATGCGTAAGACCTAGATGCATAAGGTGACCTCCGTCACCGTTTAGGACCACAACCTCTTTATCCGTGTTGAGGGCTATACCAATTCCAATGCCTGGCGATAATCCCATAGACCCTTGCATATAAAATATGTTTCCCCAAGTAGGATATAATTGATACACAGCCCTAGACAAAAAGCCAGTAGGGGCTATGTAGACTGCTTCTTGACCATGCTTGTTAAATATTTCTTGTAGTGCTGCTTTTCTACTTAGCATTATTATCCCCTGTGACAAGAATATAATTGTCATACCCAATTAGTTTAAGCATTTGATCATCGACTTCTCCCATTATTTTATGCTGAGGGAGTGTGTGGCGATGACCGATTACTAAAAGGGGCGTAATATCAGCCGGAATACAAAGGCTGGTAAGAGGGTTGATAATATTTCCGAGCCCAGAGTTTTGAAGATATACACAAGGATTAGCTCCAGACAATATCGCACCAAAAGCAATAGCAACAGCGTGTGCCTCATTGGTTGCTACAATGTGGCGCATATTAGAATTCTCTATGTCCTTAATAAATTCTTTGAGGAGACTATCAGGGACTCCAATGAAAATGTCAACCTCGTCTTTCAATTTGTCGAAAAGACCTTTGTTTTCTTCAGTTCTCATTTGTCAGTACCTGGGATAAGTGTAATAATTTCTTTGATTGGTAAACACTGATCATCAACCTCTAGTGACCGCTCATGTACTAATATCTTTTCGCACACATTAACCATCGCTGGATAGGCGCTTCTAAGCAAGTGATTTGCGTATATCACAACATTAACACCTAGGTTTTTTAGTTCCGTCTCTGTTATAGAGTTATATGTAGAAGGGACAACAACCAGCGGTGTAGATGGATCATCTTCTCTAAACTTTTTACAGAAGGCAATAATCTCATCTGGTTCATTCTCTTTGCTATGAATCATTATGGCATCTGACCCCGAAGCGACATAGGCATGAGCACGCCTAAGAGCATCTTCTAAGCCTTGTTTTAGAATCAAGCTCTCAATGCGAGCAATTATCATGAAGTCTTTAGTTATTTGTGCTTTCTTTCCTTCAGAAATCTTAAAGCAAAAATTATCAATAGTATCTTGCTTCTGACCACGCTCATTTCCGAAAAGTGAATTTCTTTTTGCTCCTATTTTATCCTCAATAATAACAGCCGAAACCCCAAGTCTCTCCAGGGTGCGAACCATGAAACGGAAATGCTCTGTAAGACCACCGCTATCAGCATCAACAATCATTGGCTTTGTGGTAGCCTCAAAAATCTCACTAATAGTAGAAGACATAGAAGTGATATCCACATATTGAATATCAGGCTTACCTTTAGACGCTGAATGTGTCAGGCTGGACAGCCACATTCCGTCGAACTCTCTCTTTTGCTCATTGACATTTACAGAGATTTTTTCAGCAATTAAACCTGTCAATCCGTTATGGGTTTCTACAATCCTAGCAAAACCTTTAGAGTTTAAAATTCTACGCAGCATTTTTCTTCTTACATCAGGAGTTGTGCCAATCTCCTTTAGGTGCTCATGAAGTTTGGTCGAGGAAATACCCTTAGTGTAGGGAACATCTATGACCTTTCCACCCCACTCTTGGACTTTATCAACAACAGACTTTCTTACGTTTTCTTGTTGTCCCTTAACCCAGTCATCTCCATGGACAACAAAGTCCGGCTTGAGAAGTTCTAAGTTTGGGACATAATCAAGAGTATTTTGAGGTATGACTCGGGAAACGTTTTTGATATTCTCAACAATCACTTTCCTCTGTTCATAGGTAAGTGCTGGTATTCTCTTATAACTTGCGATGGCATCATCGGTAAGGACACCAACAACAACAGTTCCATATTTGGCTGCTTCGTTGATAATATTGAGATGACCATGGTGAATAAAATCAGCACACATTGCCACATAGGCTATTTTATCATTACTCATTATCTTCTCCTTACTAAATTCTTAGTAATATCCCATCCCCCGCCAGGTAGACCGCTGACCCTCTTGGGAGTCATCCAATCTTCTCCATAACGTAATGTAAAATACTCATGAGGCGGAGGGCAGTTAAAAATCTGATCTCTAATAGATTGAGGGTGAACATTCTCCACTATCTCGACTGGGTAAAACAAATACCCAACATCACAATGAGTTACGTATTGATCTTCCTCTTTGTACCAGATATAGAAATCTATAATCCTTTCGATTTTATTTGATCTGTACATTATTTGATTTGTCTTGCCGCCAAGATTACACTCTTTGATCATTTCATAGCCTAAAGAATTCATAATATTCTTCAGTTTGTTCAGGTCGGTTTTTGTTCCATCTATATCAATATCTAAATCTAGATCCCAGGGGAAAAATCTGTTTTCTCTATACAGAGAAAGATAAGTGCCAGAAGATAGCCAGTAATCAATATTAGAATCTCCTAAAGCATTACAAATTTCAGTTAGTACAGAAAATGATTTATCCACGTAGTCTGGTATTTCTTCAGGGATATTGAACTTGTTATCTACTATTGTAACATTATATTTTTCAAACGGAGGGACTAGTTTGTTTCCAGGTTTAAAATTGTTAAAGTCACTAACCAACTGCTCAAAAGAATAACTACGTGTACTTAAGGTAGAATGATTCTTAAACTTTAGCTCGATATCCTTGCGGACCATCGTAAAGTGATGCATTTCCAATTCGGATCTTTCAAACTTTTTAAAGTTGTTCCACGGAAAACTCTTCCTAGAAGGGTCTGCCAATACTGGATAGTCTGGGAAATTTGCTAGTTGCGTTACGCCAGGTTGAAGCTTTGTTATGAAAGGGACGTAATATTCTTCGTTTGGAGTTAACCGATAAGTGGGGGATTTGTAATAAGTTGCCATCTGACATGCGCTTGAGTCGTAATCATTATCAACAATCTGCTTCTTTGCTTGAATAAATTGTTCCCTGTCATAGAACTCATCACAATCAACAAAAACAAAGTGAGTACAGCCGAGATTCATGGCATGTTTACACCCAATGCCTCTCTTGTTTCTTTCATTCAATTCAGCATTGTGAGGGTGATTAGTAATACTAGGCTGATACAACACAAGGTTATCTACCCCTAGTTCACTTATAAAGCTAACAAATGACTCGTTAGGGTGAGTATTGCCGCAGTTACTTACAGTCTGATAGACAATGATAATTTCATCTACCAAGTCTCTAATAGAAGATATGCTGTAAGGTAACAACTCCTCCGAGTCAAAGACGCTATATACCGCAGCTAGTTTCATTCTAATCCCTGTGAATACCACCAAGGCGGATTGGTTTCCACCCTGTTTCTAAAATTTTATCAGTATTAATAGAGTATCGGGTATCTTGTCCCCAACGGTTTGGAACAAACTCAATCATTTCTCTATCTTTACCATACCACCCAAGTATAATATCAACTACTTCCAGATTAGTTAAGTGATTCTGGGCAGCGATATTGAAAACCTGATTTTTATAGCCACCTTCTATGAGGTGAATTAGGGCAGAAACATTATCCTTAACATGGGTCCAGTCCCTTACATAACTACCGTCGCCATGAATTGGTATCTTCTTATTATTTGTAATGGACTCTATACACTTAGGGATCAGTTTCTCCTCATATTGACGAGATCCATAATTATTACCGCTCCGAGTTATAATGTATTCCAACCCATAAGTGCGAGCATACGAAAGCACAAGCATCTCAGCCGATGCTTTTGTGGCTGAATAAGGATTAGATGGTTTCAAAGTATCTGTCTCAACAAATGAGCCTTGCTCTATATCTCCGTAGACCTCATCAGTGCTAATTTGAAAAAACACAGGTCTATCGTATTTTTCCTTACCTCTAACAAGCTGAAGAAGGTTATGAACCCCTATTATATTACTGTGAATAAATGGCTCTGTATCTCTGATGGAATTGTCTACGTGACTTTCAGCCGCAAAATTAATTACGTAGTCGCACTTTGGTAAACTTTTTAGGGTGGCTATATCTTCCTTTATAAGCTTATAATTTTTATGTTCATCCCATGGAAGTTCCTCATGAGCAGCATATGTCATACAATCAATATCAGTTATTTTCCAACCTCTTTTAAGAGCTTCTTCGACAAAATGACTACCAATAAAGCCTCGGCCGCCTGTTACTACAATTTTCATTACATCTCCTTAAAAATCTGACAACACCAGAGATGTGTCCTCTGGGACCTGGTGGTTGATAATTGTTCTTGAAATTTTATCAACGTCTGGTGATCTTGTTTTAGCTATTTCATAAATGGTGCGGCGGGGTGAGCCTATATGAAATACACCCCTTTGCCCACTCTTTAAGCATTTTATTATTTTTGGCGCTATTTCATCTACATAATCCTTTGAACTCCACTGATCTGTAAAAGCTGCCTTGTGGGGGAACTCACGACCAAAGAAACTAGTACGAATAATCGTAGACTTATCATAGGCTCGGACCATCAATTCAGCAGATGCTTTAGATTTAGCATAAACAGATAAAGGGTTTATAGCGTCTGATGTATTGTATGGTCCTGAAGATCCGTCGAAAACATAATCTGTTGAAATATAAACTAAATTCTTATCTAATTCTATACAAGCCTTAAGAATATTAAAAGTCCCTATCACATTAACCTCAAATGCTTTTATAGGATTATCCTCAAGACCAGAAACATCTGTAGCTGCCGCAGCATGAACTACGGTGTCACACTTATATTTACTCAGCGTTCTCAAGACATCACGATACACCAATATGTTACACTCGCTAGACGTGGGAGATATAAACATACAATCGTTATCTTTTCCTATGTGACGTAATTCTGTGCCCAGCGTTCCACTGCCACCAGTCAGGATCATTGCCTTAGTAGAAGAATTTGGCATTTTCTTTGTACTCAGAGAAACGGGGGGCGCTTTTATCTTTTTCAGAAATTATCAACCCCTCTTTGTCTAGATTAGGTATTTCCTTATAAGATATCGCACCTTCCCCGTGCTTATTATAGTAAGAAGTACACTCATATTTAACTATAGAATCTGTAACAGAATAGAATCCATGGGCAAAACCTGGAGGAAGATATAATAAAGTGGGGTTTGAGTCCCTAAGGTTCATTTTCCCTGTCTCGCCATATGTTGGGGAGTCTTGACGTATATCCATCCAAAAATCTACTATCTCTCCATGAAGAACGGTAATAAGTTTACCCATAGGATCGTCCCACTGGTAATGTAAACCTCTAAAGACTCCTTGACGAGACTTTGAGATATTGGTCTGTACGAACCTTTCTTCAAAGTGTTCCATTATACCATGATTGTACATTTCACAAAACTCACCTCTGTGGTCTTGAAATGTTGTTAGGTTTAAATAATTTATACCTTCAAAGCTCATTTATATTCCTAAAGTTCCATATAAGTAAACAGGGTTCCAAACAGTAGCATACAATGCCTGGTTAGTGATCATATCGTCTCTAAAAGCGGGTGTTGTTTTTATTCCAGATGATTCTTCTGCCTTGGAGGAAAGTGACATTGACTCTGCGTGGAGAAGGTGTACATCTTTACCGTAAAACATAATCTTTGACCCGGCTGCGTTCAACTTAAGACATAAGTCTACGTCCTGAAATTGTGAATTCATGCTTGGATTTAAGCCACCTACTTGTTCAAACTTTTCTAGGTCACATAAAATAAAAGCACCAGTCATAAAATGAACTTGCTTATCTATATTCATACCCTTTGCGTTCCTACTGGTGAAGCGTCCAAAATGAATAGGCGAGGCAACAATTGGTGTTACTCGTTTTAAAAAGGGAGTAATAACAAAAGAACTGCCACCAAACTGTATAGACCCAAAAGGATTATAACTTTCAATCTGTGCGGGCGGTAGGTTAAAGTCGCTAGCCAGAGAGGTAATAAATTTCTCGTCGTCCATTAAATCACAGAAACCTCTAGTAGGGTATAAAAGTTTAACCCCTGTAGCGTAGAAATCTTCTTCTTTTCCATTTTTATGCTTATTGAGAATGTAAGGGATAACCTTATCGTTATCAACCCACAAATCTGAATTCCAGAGAATTACGTCACTGTAACCAACAGTCTTTAAAAAAGCAGCCGCAGCGTTGTTGATCACTGAGAAATTGAAGGTGGGACTATTGTAATCCATCCTGATATATATTGCGTTATATTCGTCTGCTAATTCTCTCATCTCCTTCTGTCGAGTAGATCGATCATCAATCAGCACAGGAACTATATGTTCAAAAACACCATGACCCTTAAGGTTAGAAAACGTAAACCTCAATAATTCCAAACTATCTTTCGCAGGTATCAATGCCGGAGTCTTGTTTAGGTCCAAGTCTTTGATGTTGCTATATTTAGCCGTATAGTTAACGACCTTTTTATTATAAGCTATCTCAGGTCGAGAATCAAATTGTTGAAATGCCTCCACAATTGTGTGAGGATTATTATCCCTCAGGCGAAGCTCTGTCTGTTCTAAAGATATTTCATAATCTTCTTCTATAATTTTCTTATCTAGGTTTTCAAAGTGTTTTAAAAAACTACAGGTAAAAAGTGGATTGGTCATTATTAGTATCCGATGTAACTGTGTCAAGATGAGTGTTAACAAAATCAATATACATGTTATGAATCTCAGAAATGTCATATTTATTCTTTAAGAATTCTGATAGTTGTTTAGAACTCTCAACGAATTGATCACTTTGAGAATAAACTTGTCGCAAACCCTGCCTAAAGGACTGCTCTTTAGGATAGGCCCACTCACAATCTTCTGTAATCAACCCAGGCATCAAATGTTTCTGTTCAACCTTTTTAATATCGTAGTTAACTTTTACAAACTGGCTTTTTATTTGCTTTTTCCCACTCTTGTTCTCCACAGGCATCCGCAGGTAGTCTAGGTGACCAGACCAGTTAGTAGCAACAATTGGAATACCAGCGCAAGCTGCGTTAAAAACAGGAATACCAAACCCTTCGCCATGAGTAGCAGTAATGTAACAGTTGATATATTCTGGATTATAGAGAGATAACATTCTCTCTTCAGAGAATTTACCATGAGTGAGATAGAATTTACACTTTCTATTTGAGTTAAGGTGATCTAGATAAGTCCGTAAAAATGCTCTGGTATTATAAAAGTCACCAGTGCTAGAGTTTTGAGTGTGACTCTTGATGACAAGACCCACTTCTTCGTTATCGCCAAACTCCCGTAAGAACCAAAGTAGCATCTTTTCAAGATTTTTTCTGGGAGCCCTCTGAGCCACTGTTAGAAAATTAAACTTAGTTGTAATTCCCATTTCCTGATAAATATCAGTGGTTTTTACACTACTATCATGCCCAAAAGGAATAATGCTAATTGGCGTGGCAATTCTAGAACCATCATCACCTTTGGCATTTGTTAAACTCTTCTTGGCGTGCTGAGAGACGACTAAAATATGACTCATTTGATTACAGTTTGGTATCCAACTAGCCGGGGCAAAAGTTGTCTCCAAGGCAGCGGTGACACCAACATCCATAGGCGTAACCTTTTGGAATTCATTAGGTGGGCGAACTTGAAACGACATATCAAAGATGCCATACAAATTAACGTTCCCATCTTTATCTGCTCGCTGAGATAGAACTGTATGAGTTTTCTGTAGAAGATTAGAATACTTTTCAACGTACTTCATGTCCGTACTTGCTGCTGCCCATTGTGTATTCTGAATGTATAAATCAATCTTATCTTCTATCTTGATAAGGGCGTCTAAGAGTGTTCGAGCATGTTCACTGTATCCTGATATATTACATACAGGACCTATTACTAGTACTTTGGGTTTATTCATTATAGGACCTCAGTTCGAATGGTTTTGTTATTTTTCCGGTTTTCCCATGACCCGTATTTCTCATGAGTTGAGGTCATCAAGTCCACCCATTGTTTTCTAAAGTTATCAAAATTATAATTTGTCTCCACATGTTGGCGACCCATCTTTCCTAATTCTTCTAACTGTTCTGGTGTCTTGTTATACATTTCCAACAGAGCATTTATAAAGTCTTCCTTGGATATACGATCTTCATAAATATAAGGAACTTGTTGTGAACCAATGATTGCTTTGGAACATGGTTCAATACCAATACCGAACCAATTTTCTCCGTCTGTTACCTGTTCTTGTAGTCCGCCCGTCATATTAACAATGATAGGTGTTTCACAAGAAAGGGATTCCAGAGTGGCTAAGCCGAAACCTTCGGCATCTGAAATATTAACTGTACAATCAGCAATATTATAAAGCAAACTTAAGTGCTCTGCTGGCAGCTTGTTCGTAGACAAAAAGACCTCTCCATCTTTAAACCCTAGATGGTCCACCAGATATTTAAGTGGCTGACCATGAGGGTCGTTAGGATCAGTGTGTAAAAATAGACAAACCTTGTCCCTGTCTACATTTTCTAGGTCCATAAAATCTTTGAACCAATGAACTAGACTTCCTGTCTGTTTTCTTCTGGCATTCCTGTTATTCCAGAAAAAGATAAAACGATCCTTAAGTTGTGGATTGTCTTCGTAAATTTTATTAAGAATTTCGGGATCTTTCTTTGAGAAAATCCGACCATCTACAGCATGGGGAATATATTGCTCATCCACTGAGGGTGCTACCGTCTGTACAATATCACTTGTTACTTTAGAAATGGTGGCAATAACATCTGTGGATTCATAGTATATTTGATTAAATTTAGGAGCAGGATAATTATCCCACACATGATAGTAAACCATAGGAATACTAGCACGTATTGAGTCATCGATAGCCCACAACCATTCATAAAAACGTGGGTCTGTCATAAAGTACAAAATATCTGGGCGATGTTCTCTAATAAAAGTCTGTACAACCTGAGGGTTTCCATACCCATCCACAGGGAAGATTAACCACTCCCCTTTAAATCCTTCAACTCTTTTAGGTGTATAATCCTGATGCTTTACTGCTCCACCCATGGAAACGACATCAAACTGGCCGGTGTTTAATAGCGCCTCGATTACATACTTTGTCTGTGTGCCCACACCCGAAGGTAGAAGCGGATGGTCGCTAATGGTTAAAATTTTTATTTTCTTTGTCAAATCAGTACCCTCATTTACAATATTCTGTTTGATAAAATTCGCATACCCCTGGTCGCTGTTTACACTTGGTACATGAATTTCTATTTTTAATATACCTCTCGTTTGTGATATTGTATAGGGCTGTAGTCAAAGATTTTAAAGCATCTGTTGTTCTTTTTTTAGCTGCCGTTACTCTGACAAACTCTACTTTGTTTCCTGGCTTAGCTGTTCGTTTAAGTAGAACAAAGTGACACTCAAGATCTTTAGGATCAACATCATATTTCTTAGAGTAAAAATGCTTATAAAAAACCAATTGATAGGCTAGAGTTTTGTCGCTTTTCTTTTCTCTACGCCAACCCCAAGAACAAGTCTTCCAGTCTATAAGGTGTACTTTCTGATCCTCTTTCGTGTAAACAACTAGATCAATGAAACCCTTAAATTTTTTATCGGCATCAGTAAATTCAGTAATGGGCTCATAGAGGAACTCTTCCGCAGCCAACACATGCCAATCATCGCCCAGCTTCCCAAATTTTTCTACCAACGAGCGGTAAAGGTCGGGAATAATCTCAATGCCGTGAGACATCCACAAAGGCAGATCAAACTCATTAGCCGCTCTCTGTTGTTCATCAGCCGGCAGAGCTTTCAGTTCTTTTACAAACTGCTCCTTAAGCAAAGTAGTGATCTTTTCCTGAGACCTATACTGTTCAGTCTTTGTGAGAGTTTCCTCACACAGGGTATGTAAAGCTTTTCCAAAGGCAGTGTAGATATTGCCCTGAAACTTATTGATCTTATCAATATAGGTAAGCTTATGATAGTGTGGGCAAATAAGCCAATTCTTCCACTCTGAATAAGAGATATGTTTTCCAGCCAAAGTTCCGTCGCTTTCTTAGTTGTTAACAAGATCATCAATCTTTTTGTATAGTTCCGGACTAAGTTCCTTTAATAGTTTTTTCTTCCCCAGAAAATATGCTTCAAATCCTGTCGCAAAGTATTCTCTCATAGACACAGAAGAATATGGGCGCACAAAAATACCAGCCGTTACCATCCTTAGAGCATTTCCGCCGACTCTTTTATATAAGAACTTATCAAAATCTGGATCATAGAGCATATTTCTAAAATCATATTCTTTTGTCCAATACCCTTCAGACCTTAACTCAAATTCTAGTTGTGCTCTTTTTTTGATAAATTCTTTTTTTAACTTCTCGTCGCCATAAATCTCTTCTGGGTATAACATTTCGACATGGTGAGCAAACTCATGAATAATATCGTCAATCAAATCGGCGGCATTATCTTGATCATTAGTGATATAAAATACCCCATCTTTATAAAGAGCATTAGCGTCTCTTTTGTCAAAGACTTCATGGTGCCCAATTTCTACGCCCTTTAAACCTTGAAAGAACTTTTTTGGTATAATATCTTCAATGGAACGAAAAATAGCTTGCCCATCAACATTACTAGGCAATTCATCTCGCTGAAGCACAGGAACACTTCCAAATTTAAAATAAGCTGTTGTGTCTTTTACTTTTTCTAAGATGTAATCTCTCATAATATCTCCGAAGCTAGTGTAGCTAATTTAGATCTCTCACCTTTAGTTAATGTTACGTGTCCAGCTAAGTCGTGCTCTTTGAACTTTTCAACGGCGTGAGTTAGCCCATTGGACACTGAATCTACGTAGGAATTATCAATCTGTTGAATATCTCCTGTTAGAACCAGTTTAGTTCCATGTCCTACCCTTGTTATTATAGTCTTTAATTCGTGTGCTGTCAAGTTTTGGGCTTCATCTACGATCATAAATGCGTTAGCGATGGAACGACCCCGGATATAGGTCATAGCCTCAATCTCAATAGTTCCTTGTTCCACCTGCATATCCAAGGCAGTCCTGTCTCCAAATAGATGTTCAAGATTGTCCCGTATAGGAGCGATCCATGGCAACATCTTCTCTTCAAGTGTTCCAGGTAAAAAACCTATATCACGACCCATTGGCTGTACAGGGCGTGTAATGATTAATTTATCATACCCACCATTAGAACTGGTTGTATTCATTACCTGTTCAAGTCCACATGCTGTCGCTAATAATGTTTTACCAGTTCCTGCTGGTCCTGTCAAGGACATTATATGAATATCTCGATCAAAAAGCAAGTCCATGGCATATTGCTGTTCTTTGTTTCTAGCAGACATGCCCCATATGTTCTTGTATTTGTTGACTTTTCTTAGCGGGTTACCTTCTCCTGGATATCTACAAATGGCTGATTTATTAGTGGCTTCATTTTTTAGAAGTAAAAATTGATTAGGAAAAAGTTTACACTTTTGCTCGGGAAGCTCAAATGGTTCGCCAGTGTAAAATCTATCTATAACACCAAAATCTACTTCTATCTCCTGGGTTCCGGTAAAAAGATTCTCCACTGAGTTGATTACTTTTTGTGGTTGATAATCATGACATTCAATCCCATGAGCATCACACTTAACTCTCATATTTAAATCACGAGAAACTACAGCAATTTCATGGCCTTTATCTTTCAGGCGGAGAGCAACGGCAATAATCTTATTATCTGAATCATCTTGGTTCATGCCTGGTGGCATATAAGCCTCATCAAAATGAGCAGCAAATACTTTACCTTTGCCACGACCGAGAGAGACACCATCCATTAAACTTCCCTTTTTTCGAAGGGCGTCCAGCACTCTATTCATTGTGCGAGCATTGAGACCGGCAGTATCTTGACGGTGTTTGTGTTTATCTATCTCATCCAGTACAATTGTCGGAATCGCAATATTGTTTTTCCCAAACGCTAGTATGGAACCTGCCTCTGTAAGATACACGTTAGTATCTAAAATAATGGTTTTTTTCATATTTTCCCCGAATAAAGTGGGTTTATATAATTAGTTCTCAGAGCAATAAAAAAGCCGCCCGTAGGCGGCTGGTGGAGGTAGGGAGAATTGAACTCCCGTCTTGTCTAGTTCCATAGAAAGGTCGTTCACAAGGTTAGAACTGTTTTTTTCGTCAGACAGATCACTTGACTAGATCATTTTATTATGGCTGAAATAATCAAAAGCACTTATAGGACAAAAGATACGGCTTTCTGTTTTTTGGCTGCCGTCGCCTCAAGTCAAGTCAGGTTATTAAGCTGCTTGTGCTAGTTGAAAATCGTCGTTTGCGATTAGAAGTTAAGCGTTTTTAGTGAGCCACGCTTCCCTCACCCTTGCACCTTCTCTACTTTCCTATCAATCGATTCCGGTTACCCCCTTATAGATTATTTATAAACCACACAATCCAAGTTGTCAAATTATTTACTATTCTGTATATGCTAGCAAGCTATTAAGCTTGAATAAAGCTAGAAAGAGTAAGAAAAGTAGAAAAGAGTTTTTTTTCGTTGTTTAACAGCTTGCAGCTATTATAACGAAGCCTGACAAAGTGTTAAGGGGAAATCTTATTAAAGATCTAATTCCATATCAACCCCTTGTTCAGTATCATCTGTAGGGTCTTCTTTTTCCTCCTCATATTCTGGAGTAGATACAGGAGAGAGTTCGTTCTGAAGTTCATCTTCAAATTTATCAAAATAGAGAAGCATGTTTGTGACTAAGTAATCATAGAAGACATCTTTATCATCTTGGTCTGCCAACATATCATAAGCATCAACAATTTGTTTTTCTACTCTTTTATATGAGGCGGCGGCGAAGTTACGACCAGTTTCATTCTGATCTTCTAATTCAACAAAGTCGTCAGGCTCACCATCATTATCAATATCAATAAATTCGCCTTCAATTGATTGTGCTTCCTTGCCGTCGTCCTGTGGATCTAAATCAATAGAGATCTTTTCTAGAAGGGTGTCAGCATCAACTTCGTACTCTATATCTTCAGTTTGTTTTTCTCCCTGAGTGCTAGCCTCAATTGGTCTTAGGGAATTCTCAATAGCATGAACGATATGGTTCTTAAAAGATTCTCTTTGTTCCTTTGAAGATGTTAACATTTTATAATCATCTTCAACAGTTGGAATAATGTTTTGTAAAAGATCAGCAAGAACATTAATACCAGTACTACGACTAGCTTCTTCCGTGCCTGTTTCAGCTTCAATTAATCGGCGAACAACTTTTCTTATCTTTTCCTCAGCAAGTCTCTGCTGGTCCAGCTTTAAAATTATTCTTTTACGGATGTGTTCCCTGATAAGTTCTTCAGCGATGAGTTGTTCTCTGTCAATAGTCATAGTATTATAATTATCTCCGTCTTTGACGTTTTGCTCTTCTAACTTTAGGTTTCTCTCTTTTAGATCGCTTCCTTATATTAACAGTGCCACCCATAGGCGCAGCATATCCAGCCACCGCTCCACCAGCCATGGTTGACATTTCATCTATCGAAGCATCTATCAGAGAATTTAATCTTTTTGACGGAGAAGTTAAAGAATTCCAAAGAGCATCTCCATCTATTGAAGGAGGAGCATAAGATAAAAATGTTTCTTTATCTCCATCAGCAATAGCTTTTCTCATATCACGAGCACTGTAAACAATACCATCTTTAGACTGGACAGGATCTTCAACGATATCCTCTACATTTACACCGGGGTTATGACGCTCAGCATACGATTGCGCACGGTCAAAGCGAGTATCCCCTACATCTTTACTACTCTTGACTAAAAGGATTGTATCTCCATCAGAGGCTGACTCGGGATCAGCAACAAATTCGTAGACTGCCTGGACTGGACTACGATAGTCAGCGATCTTAGCTGTGATGTTTGGTTCACCGTTCTCAAGATATTCTTCCCAGATGCGCAAACTTTGCGCATTGCTTACCTCTGGATAATCAACGGGAGAAATCAAAACAATCACCTCATCCACATCAGACCGTTTAGCAATCTTATTTACATAATCAAAGTGACCACGATGTGGTGGCTTGAACTTACCAGGGAATAGAGCTATGCGCTTACCTTCTTTCTCAGTAATGACCTGGGTAGTGTTATTTAGTGATTCGTTTCTTTGGGCTGGTGCTGTTTTTTCTTTAGAAATTTGTTGCTGTAGTTCAGCCTCAATAACATTAGCATCTTTTACTGCTTTTTCTCCAGAAGCAATGCCAGTATTCCTGTCTCCGTAAGTAAAGTAGTTGTCAATATTGTCCGAAAGACTTTTTGTAGCCCCGAACAGATTCTCTACTGTTTCGCCCAACACATCCATATATTTTTCAGCAATTTTTACTATTTGGTCATTGTTAGTTGGCAGACTAGCTACTACTCCAAACCCAGTTACAGATTGAGGTAATCCTCCTTTGTTGCTAAATGTAGCAGGAGATATAGTCCATTGAGTTCCGCCCTTGCTGTCACCTTCCGTCAATAATATATTGTTCCAAATTTTTCTATTATCTTCTACGGTCAGCCATTTTTTACCTTCTTCGGCTAATTCTGGTCTCGGTTCCGTGGCGACTGGATTTTCAACAGTGTCGGGGTTTTGAACTTCTGGCTCTTTTGTTGTCTCTTTTTCTTTTCTAACTTTCTCTGCTGCGGCATCAACCTTTTCTTTTTCACTAGAACTGTAACCATTACAAGTTCTTAAGAATTCAAACCTTTCAGGCCACGACATAGCAGCATATTCTTTGATTATAATTTGTAGGTCTCTAGTCCAATTCTTTTTAAAATCTTTCTTTCTCTTCGCAGTATTTAATTTATATTGATATCTTGGATTACCAAAAAGTTTATAAGTACTGCTCGCTGATCTATTATGGGTAAGAAGTTCAATAATATTATCTTGAGTTATATCAAACTTCTGTATTTCAATTTGTTTCGTGGTTGAATCATCAGAATCATCTTTTTCTTTAAATGTGACGATATAAGAAATTTTTCCATATGTATCTAAGCCATTGACGAGGTTGGTAAAACTACCATGAATTTTTCCATCTTGTCTCAACAACTTTAAACTGATAGGGACATTTTCACTGCCCTCAAGTTCAGAAAAAGCAATTAAATCTTCAATTGGTAAGCTGCCCTGTTTTGGATCAACAACTTGCTTACCACGAAGCATAGCCGACAAAAAGGCTTCAAAAACAAACCCAGCACCGGAAGCACTGAAACTATTGATTACGGCGGATAAAGATTCTAAAATAATAAGCGTACTAATAATTCTCTGAGGTGTTCTCATATTAGTGTCTAGGCTGACTCTTTTTGTAAGGTCATCAAACTTCTCTTGAATTGATGCTCCACCGCCAATAGTAGCAAAAACTTTTTCTATCTGTTTTCTTTCCATTGATCCAGGCGTGCCCCAGTTCTCTGATGGAGAAAACTTTGGAATGGTTAGAACAAATTGTTTTGCTCTTTCTTTCTTAATATTATTTTCTTTCTCTGTTATGATTGGTCTATCAACAACTAGAGATTCTTTTGTACTTCTTTTTAGGTTCCCGTAGCGGAACATCCCAAGTATCTGATTTAACGGAGCAAAGTTGCCCGCAAACTTGTATGTGTGTCCATTATAATCAAAGACCACCGCCTCAACTGGGGTAGTGATCGTAGAGAAGTCCTTGATTTTGTTGAGATGTCGTTGCATGATTGCCATTGCTTCTGGGTTTTCAGCACCGACGGCTGTTATTTCTTTAACAGCCATTGCTAATTCATCTTTAAGTCGCATGACTTCTTTTTGATTATCAGCTATAAAAACACTTTCAAGACCCTTGAGTAGATCAACAGTGAAATCGTGGATAGCTAATTCAAGTGGCTCTATAGCCTGTTGTAATAAGTTTTTCTTGTTAGCGATTATATAATTGAGGTCCTGCAAGTCTTGAGGATTCAATCCTTTTTTGAGAGACCTTAACCCAATATTTCCAGGTAATTTCAAAAGATATTTTACTATTTCTTCCTTTAAATTTTGTGGGAGATCGGAATCCATTCCATTCATTAATCTCTTCAACATATAGTCAAGAACAGAGGATTGGTTACTGAGCCCTTCTTTTTTCATCTCATTGTTGATACGGGTCATGACTTTTTGTAAGGAAGATCCGTCATCCTCAATTTTTTTAATATTTACTAAGGCTTTCCGAGCTAGTTTAAAGTCATCGCCATGGAGTTGTTTCTCCATTCTTTCCATAGCATTATCTAGTGTTTCTAATGTGCCTGCTGGGATAGGGGTTTGTTCGCCGCTCTCACGATCAAAAACAAAGTGACCAACATCGTGGATTTTTAGTGTCTTATCATCATACAGGATGACATTAGCATTGCCTGGGTCCATAACCTCGGCATTATACCAGATATTTGTATTTGGTCCAAATATCCTTTCTTTCTCTTGATCTGACAGTGCTTCGACAGCTTTTTCAAAAGTAGAAAAACCACCAGTAAAAGCTTTCTCTAAGCCTCCACGACCAGCAAACTTCTGAGCGAGACCTACAGCATCTAGTCCACCGGACTTAAGATTTCCTTTATTGCGGGCTCCCTTGGCTTTTCCTTCGGGAATAGAATAAGAAAGAAATAGATTCTGACCGTCTACTTTTTCCTCTGCCGTAAGTTCACCGGCAGCAGCAGCTTCAAGAATCTCCTTCATCTCACCAAATGTGAGATCCCTATTTTCATAGAGATGATCCATATGACCAGCTACGCCACCCATTACTTATCCTCTGTTAGTATCTTTAATTCTTCTTCTAAAGCATTTACACGCTCGTTTAGAGATCTTACGTGACGTTTAATAGAACGGATATGTTCTTTTGCCAGTTGGACTCTTCCGGAGTCTCTTTTGTTTGTAACTCTAATACTAGATACAATATCATAAAGAGCTTGAACAGATGCTCCAGCATCCACTTTAAATTCTTCGTTGAGAAGAAACTTTTTAGTTAGCCTTTTTAGCACTTGATTTCTTTACTTTCTTGGAAGACTTTTTAGAAGCTTTTGGTTCTGGGTGTGTTTCACAATCTTCTGTCTCACAAGGATCCTCTTCGCAGATCTCCTCAATTACTGGAGCAGGTGCTGGAGCAGGTGCTGCGGCGACCTCTGGTGCTTCTGGTGTGACTACAGGTGCTGGAGTTGCGACTCTAGCAGCTTTTCTTAATCTTCTAACTCGTGGACTAGCCATTATAATTCCTCCGTAAAACCCGAACGGGTAACTCTAATAAATAGTGTGTTAAAAGTGCTTTTTAATCTTTTGTAGGATCTGGAGTTTTCTCAACATAAAACCCGCCATCTCTTATATCAAGTTGGTATACTCCGTATTCACCAAACTCATCGGTACCGTTTATATAAAGATAGTGATCTGATCCCGAAACATAAATACTGTTGTGATTAGTGGTAAGTATTTCGTTTTGTAGAATAAACTCATTTCGAACACCAACACTAGTTTGTTGAACATTAAGCATTTGTTCTTGAAGTGTACTTATTTTCTTTAAAAGGTTCCGACTATCTTGTAAAGGATCAACAGAACCAAGCATACGTCTTTTACCCATGAGAATATCCTCCGTCTATTCTGTACCATCGTAACCAAAAGAAACATTATAATCAGCGATTTTATAATGACGAGCAACATAACCAAAAATTCTTAAAACACCAGCAGCGTTTGACCAGGCAGTAATTGTTGCTCCCTGATGTGGTACTCCAGGATAAATTTGTACCAACCCTCCTTGAGCCGATATATCGTTAATAAATGACGCATTGGATCCGTCAATGGAAACATAAACCTTAGCATCTGTCGAGCCAGATACTGAAGCCCATAAATAAACTTCATCCAAAGCATCAGGAGAACATTGATGAATAGTTGTTTGATTGGCTGCTCCTGAAGCCATCAGGATGGTACTATTATTTTCACCCGCTCCAGACAGTTTAAATTTAGCATGACTAACAGGACTTTTCGCTGCTAAGGAGCTTTGAAGGGAAGGTATATTAGGCTGGTTTATTAAATTTGGCATATAAGTCTCCTAAAATGCGGTGGATATCGCATATTCCAAACTTCTATAAATATCTTATGAATTAGATTTTTTCGTCGCCGTGAATCTTTATTACAGTTATGCCCCGCTGAGGCTTAATGACTGGTTCAAGTTTTTCACAGACAGGAAAATGACCCAACGGAAGTTCAAGGCTTCTTTCTGAAGTAGTGCTCTTTTTCTTAATAACAACGATGACTGGTTTATATCGACTAGTCATGATCCCACTCCTATTACAGGGGTAAGAAATTTTCCCCTATATTATCCTTGACGGTTTTAATATGAAAATATTCACTCATTTTTTTGTGTAGTTTTTGGCTCATTTCTAACATTTGAACATCAGTTTTATCCATATTTTTATTCATTCTAGCCCATACTTTCATTTCGGCTTGAGCGATAGAATTTTTGAGGAAAACCTTAATAGCTATAAGAGGAGATGCTACACCAATATTTTCCATGGACCTATAACCAGCAAAAATGTTTCCGACCAATTCATTATTGATATTCATAATAGGAGAACCACTGCTGCCAGGCTTAGTTGGCATACTATACATGGCATACCCTTCTGGTGAATACCCTGTAAAGTATCCATCAAAAGTTAAGACCATCCTGGGAAACACAATCCCATGAGGTGCGGCCATATTGTAAGTCAGTTCACCACGCTTAGGAGAATTTTTAGCTACTTTAAGGACAGGGTGTTTGATCAACACAGACCTTACCTCTAATAAACAAAGGTCAAATCTTTTATCTATGGCAACTACTTGAGCCTTGTATTTAAAACCGTTATAATCAATCACAGTAAATCTTTGAGCGATATGTGTTACTGTTACTCCTGAGATAATTCGCTCAGGAACAAAAGTACTTCTACATGAATGTCCTGCTGAAAGCGCATAACTCACACTTGTATCTACTTCACTATGTTTAATAAACGAGCCAGAAGATACGGCTCGGGAGGTTGCGTCTTGACACTTAATTTTGCCATCTTTATCTTTTTCACACCCTTTCCAGAGAGTATCACTTCGTAATTGTATAAATGATTTTACAGGAAAATTGTGTACTACGGGTTTAACGTGATTAGATGTAGCGCAGGCAGAAGAGCAACTTGTGACCATAATATACAACAGGGTGATTGAACACACTCGCAGGGCATCGGTAAATATACGCATCATAAAATAACTATTTCCGAATTGGGACTTTCTGTCTATATAAGTTGTATTATTTTAATACTATCCAATAATAAAGAAGGTATAACAATATGTTGTTACAAATGAAATCCCTCTTCAAATCAGTCGCTATTGTATTAGCGGCTTTAGTTTTATTTACCCAAAATGTTTATGGTGACGACGAACAAACAACCATCAAGCCAGTCTGGGAAAAAATAAATGGGGAGTGGAAATTCAACAATGAAGCTAAAAACTCGTACCAAAGTTTAGTCTATGTTATTACAACAACTAAGAATAACTCAACAAAAAACATACTTACTAAAGAGATGGTCAAACTTCCGTTCGTTTTAATTCTAGACGGACATAAAAAAGAAGGACTATCGTTACACTAAAATATTGGGAGTAGAAAATGATAAGAGTGTTAACACGTAAAAGGGTGCTCTTATTTATTCTAGGAACTGTCTCCCTCTTAGCTGCCTCTCTAATATATTATAACAGCATTAAACCCGAACTTGTTCTATCGGGAGATGTAACATATTACCTCCCAGGTCAACGAAGTAATTGCCAATGGGTTATGCAAGCAGACCACAACCTGTATAATACTCCTGGTGAAACTACCGAGATTCGGATAGGGATTCCTGCTGCTCAAAAAATGGGCTTTATTAGCGGAAGAGTAGAGGTCGGACCTCATAATACCTTGATATTAGCTTTTATACCACCAGGGAAGTCCAAGGATAAAATTCCTGTAGTATTAACTGCTGATTATTCGGAAAAAACATTACCTATTGATTTTGTTCGTTTCAGGTGGGCACAAAGTAGTGCCATAACTATACTTTTATTTTCTAGTAAAAACAAATGCTTATCCTCAATTCCGGCTAGTGGTTTAACAAAATGAGATTAATCAAAATCCTACCCGCACTACTATTGTTTGTTGCCTGTGAGGAGGACCGCCTCATAAAACTAGAGTGTGTCCCTGGTAGTAAAATTGTTTGCGATGAACATGGACAAGATTTTCCTTCCGCTGATCCTGTTGATATTGTACAGCGAGCAGGGCAGTGCTCATACGGTATAAAAACCTGTACAAGGAATGGCTGGTCCGAATGTGTAGGAGCACAAGGGCCAACCGATGAAGTCTGTGACGGAATAGATAACGATTGTGATGCGGTAATTGATGAAACATACCCAGAAGAACATCAACTTTGCGGATTTGAAGAAAATGTAGATTACGGAGTAGGAATCTGTAAACCAGGAGTGATGAGTTGTTCTAACGGCGTCTTATATTGTGGCGGACATGTAGGACCCACTGATGAGATTTGTGACGGTGTTGATAATAATTGTAATGGAACTATTGACGAAGGTATTGCTAATGCAACAGCAGTTGTATGCTACGAGGGACCAGATGGAACCCTGGGTGTTGGCGAATGTAGAGCAGGGATTAGATACTGTACGGATGGATCTTTCGGCGGACCATGTGACAGTCAAGTTTTACCAGCATTAGAAAGATGTGATGACTTAGATAATGATTGTGATGGGGAAGTTGATGAAGGATTTGATACTCGTGGTGTAGATTTAGTTTTTGTAATTGATATCTCTGGTTCATTCAGGGATGAGATAGATTCAATGGTACAAGGTATTACTCCCCTCTTAGACGACCCGATAACGAGCACATTTCGCTTTGGACTCGTTGTCGTTGGTGCTAGGGCAGGTGACGACCTAAGACCCGCATATCACCTCGCAAGAATGGTGTCTGATTTTGTACCCGCTGATGAGTTTCTTGCTGTGATAGAAGCTGGCAGAATGATTGACAGTGCTGGACAAGAACCCACAATAGATACGATGTATTGGTCAATGAATACATATCCGTTTTCGTGGAGACCAGACTCACAAAAAGTTATTATAACAATGACAGACGAAGAAGCGCAAACAATGAACTCTCTTCCTATGACTTGTTATGAGGTAGCAGAACACGCAGATAGTTTTGGATTTGAATTATTCGTTTTTGCGCTTCAACAACATCACAATACATTTATAAATTGTGTTAGGGGTAGGAGAGATAGATTATATACTCCAACAGCAAATTCAGAAACTGTGTTTCTACAGATCAGAGCTATTTTTGATGATCTTTGTATGGGACGGTGATCACTCTTCTTTTTTTGTAGTCTTTTTCTTTGTTGCCCGTTTTTTACGAGGCTTCTTTTTGGGTTTTTCTTTCCCTTGGTTTATTTCCACTGATTGCTTTCCATCCATTAATGATATTCCTATATCACCATCTGGGGTTATATATTGATGACCTGAGTCTGAAGTGGGTTCTAAAAAATCATTATACATATGTTCTTCTATTAATGACTTTACTTGTTCTAAAGATTCTTTAAACTCTTCAATAGTGGACAAAAGTTCTACTATTTTGTTATAAGAATATTTAGGGTCGCCAATCTTTAAACTGGAAAGAAGTAGAGGGATGCTCTTTGGGTGACTATTTTCAAAAGAATGGATAGCGTCTAGAGCCATAAGATGAATATATTTAGGAGCTTTAAAACTCTTTACATTTAGTTTGAGTTCAATATCTTTAACTTCCATTGTGACTCCTTTAAGATGTAATAAATAGGTTTACTGAGGGTATTTTTTATCCACATGTTCTTGGACTTGTTTTTTTATAAATTCTTTCTGTTCTTCTGTTTCCGCATTCGCCCAAGCCCACGCCAAACTACCTTTCATATTCTTAATAGAGTTACTTTTCTCAAGTATAGACTCTTCAAGTTCTAGGGCAATTTGCTCAGCATCCAAATCTGAAACATCTACATTTAAAGTAGCGGCGATGGTAAATAATTCTGCCACATCACTTTCAGCATATGCGGTAGAGGCTTTTTTAAAGCAAGAGGTAAGAAATTCGGACTCCACCTTATCTGGGTGTGTAATCTTTGTTATACGCCTGTAAAGTACCTTCATAGTCTCGGATTTAGGACTCGTATCCTCTAATGAATGCTCCTCTTCAGGGTTTATATTTGAAGATTCTGAGTTGTTTTGATTCTCTTTGGCTTTTTTTGCCTTATGGGTCATCATTCTCTCATACTCTTCAGGAAAAGCTTTATAGAACTCTTCTGTGTATTTTGCTAGTTTTTCTCCTGAATCTTCATAATCCTCTGTTACAAATTGAGATTGGAGAATTAATTTCTTTATATTCTTTTTTTCGGGCATACAATAAATATCTCCTAAAAAAAGAAGAGGCAGCCAAAGCCGCCTCTTCCATGAAACTAATTGTGCTCTAACAGAAGTTAGATACTAACGATCCCTTAGGACATTGTGATTTGCTTAACACCATCAACAACCGTAAAGGTCATTGTGACAACATCACTACCGTCTGTAAGGACTAGAGCACCACCCGAAGAACTGTCGCCGGTAAAGACGAACTTGCTTTCCATAGCGGAAAGACGAGTGTTTAGACCAGCTTCAACACCAGTAGCACGAGCGATCTCAGAAGTGAGACCACCTTCGTTAGCAGCTACTTGAACGTCGAGCTTGACTACACCGTCCATTACGGTTGAAGCAGTGTCCACGTAGCTGGTGCCTGAGAAGCCGCCGAAGCTACCATCAGCCTCAAGACCGATAGCAGATTCGTGCTTGTCGAATAGAGCATCAGCGTCAGCTTCGTTACCGTCAACATCAGCCTGAAGAGCAGCGATAGCAGCATCAGCGTCAACTTCGTTACCGTCAACATCAGCCTGAACAGCGTTGATAGCAGCTAGAAGGCTGGAGTCAGCAGCAGCAAACTCACTGCGGATAGCAGCACGATCAGTTGTAGCAGCACCGTGAGCAGCGTCAGAGTCAGATTCGTTACCATCGACGTCAGCCTGAAGAGCAATAATCTTGTCTTCTAATTTGCCGAGGGTATTGTAGTCAGCAGCAGCGTCACCCAATAGCACAGCGTCAGCAGCAGCAAACTCACTGCGGATAGCAGCACGATCAGTTGTAGCAGCACCGTGAGCAGCGTCAGAGTCAGCTTCATTACCGTCAACGTCAGATTGAACAGCATTGATAGCTGCTAGAAGACTGGAGTCAGCAGCAGCAAACTCAGTGCGGATAGCAGCACGATCAGTTGTAGCAGCAGAGTGAGCAGCGTCAGAGTCAGACTCGTTCTGATCAACATCAGACTGGACACCTGCGATAGCAGCGACTAGAGACGACTCTAGAGCAGTATCA